>Ga0181601_10001443_pt1 | contig 20288 bp, 11 predicted proteins | sample 041ome_8_FD_133020 | JGI IMG/M metagenome (GOLD analysis project Ga0181601, IMG submission 133020) | Coastal salt marsh microbial communities from the Groves Creek Marsh, Skidaway Island, Georgia - 041407BS metaG (megahit assembly) | ecosystem: Environmental > Aquatic > Marine > Intertidal zone...
CTGGGGAGTCACTGCCCATTGGGGACGATCTGCGTACGTGGATCGTGTCGGAGCGAGCTGAGCCGATGATGAGTCATAAGGCTTTTGAGCCTCGGCTGGAGGAGACGGAGCTGGCTCTTGAGGGGCGGGAGGAAGTGAGGCTTTCGCTTCGGGAAGCGGCACCACTTCTGAGTGTCCTGCTGCCGGACGGAATTCTAATTCGTGAGGATTCACCGGACCCATCGAGAAAGCGCGCGGCTTCTCTTCGATCAATCGATCTTCAAACGCGTGTCCTCTTTCTCGGGCACGACGCAAGGCATCCTCATAAGCTTCGGGATCCCACTGGTTTTCAGCAAGGTGAATGTTGTTGTAGTTCAGCAATGTGCCCTTACGGAAGTGATAGCGGGCCAGCGACTGATTGTACTGCACGAGCGACTGGAAATACGAAGTCTCAGCATCGGCTAAAGTCGCGATGGCTCGAATCTGGCGGTCAACGTCATCGGTGGCTGCGCCGCGTCCACCAAGCTCCAACTGAACTCGCAATTTTTCTTCATACATTTTGGCCGCCTCTTTACGATTGAGGAGCGACTTCATGTTCGAATGATTGAGGGCAATGTCTTGCAGCGAGATGGCCAGTTCTTGACTGATCTCCATTTCCTGAACAGACAGAACTTCTCTCGCTTTGGAGAGTCGAAGTTCAATATTTCGGACCTGGGCCAACGCAGAGCGATAGCCGATTGGAATCGACATTTCCACTCCCGCTCCCCATCCCGAAGTATCTCCCCCACCAAGAGTGCCGTATAGATTGTCCAACCCATTTGGAGAAACTCCATCCGCTCGACCATCTCCGATCAGGTCATCTCCCAGGCCGTTGATGCGAGCACTTGTGACGAAGTCGAGACGCGGTCGAGTCAAACTCTTCGCAGCGGTCAATTGAAGTTCGAGACTTTTGACATTCCATTTTTGACGACGAAGTTCGACACGATTAGTCAAAGCATCTGCGAGGGCGGCATACCAGTCAGGAATATATTCCCCCGTCAATGGTTCATCTTCGGGACGAATGATCTGCCCATCGTTAACCGCCAGCCCCAACAGTCGGCGAAAGCGAGTTTCTGTTGAATAGATCAGCGAACGAGCACGATCCACGGCTGTTTGTGCTTGATAATAAGCATCTTTGGCTTGAAAGAGGTCGGGAATCGTATTTTGACCACCTTGAAGGACATTGTTGCTAATGCGTTGTATGTTTTGGTCGGTTTTCAGAGAATCCGAAGCATCCCCCATATCGGGGAAAATGACCTCCCCTTCTTCCACTTTGGCATTAGCGATTTGCCACGTTTGTCGAGCACTTTCTCGCGCTTGTGTGGCGGTATCAAATTGAACGTAAGCGAGATAAAGATCCCAATACAATAACTCGACATCCAATACGAGATTGCGAATATTGGCTTCGAGATCGGCAATCGTAATATCGTTATTGATACGGGCAATCACGACCCCTTGGTTCACGCCGGTAATCCCACCAAAGCTTTGTGTGATCGGACCCGCAATGCTGGTGTATTCTGCACCCGCACCCGCAAGCAAAGGTTGACGATACTCGGCCGAAAGTGAACCGGTATAGGTGGAGGGGAATAACTGTCCGGCAGTGTTTGATCCGAGGTAATCAACATTATGACCGAGCTGAACTTGCCCACCATATCCGAATGCTTTGGTCAGCCCCGTATTGAAGTTGGCAGTTTCTAACGATGTCGCCGATCCAGGTGCCGCAGCAATATTGTTATAGGTTGAGTTACGTCCCCACAGCATCCGCGTATCCCAACGGGCATCAAATGCAGAGAGTGCGGCTTCCGTACCACGACCACCAAACAACACACCACTTTCCTGAATCGCAGGATCATAGACTGACGCAATACGATCGGGATTGGTAAACAGTGCACTGCCCGGGCTTAAAAAAGTCGCATCGGAGCGAATGATGCGATTATTTTCTAATGCCATCGTGACGGCTTGAGCCAGCGTCATCTCCCAGATGTCATCTTTTGAACGATCCCGAATTGTTCGCGGCTTGGCGGTGGTGAGAACTTCTTCCGGAGATTCCTGGGTGGCATCGGGATAATCGATGCTTGTCGCGACATCTTTATAATATTGATTGCCGCCTTCCCCGAGGTACGACAGGCCCGTCCGTCTTTCCCAGCAACCCGTAAGAAGAGTTGTGAGTAGGAGTAATCCCAGTCCAAGTTGGGGGATGCGTATTTGATTCGACATCATCCGTGATCCTGTCGCAGGCAATACAAGTCTTTTGTTTATAGGAGTTTAGAGGCAGAGCCTCCCTGTTCGATGTACGCGGCGTAACAACCGGGGTGGTTACTATTTCCGCGCAAACCGGACTAACCCTTACAGACTGTATCGGCGATTCAATCGTTAGCTGATGAATCTTTTACGCCGGGAGCAAACTCTTGGTACGGTTTTCCGAGCATTTTTTTGACCACAATAATCTCGCCCGCGTCATTTCCTTCAATCGCATGACCAATGAATTGCAGGGCATAACCGAGAATGAATGAGCCCAACGCCCACATCGGCTTGTCCTGGATCAGAAGGATGACAGGAACAATGAACGTGACCGGTAACCCAACAACGTGAAAGAGTTGATTACCGCGGTTTTGATGCCGTTCGATGTAGTTTTTCAGAAATCGTCCGAGCATAGGTCTCTACCTGCAGAAAAGGTGGGTGAGCTCTACATCCTAAAAGAATTCACGCTGAAAACCAATCATCAAGCCCCACTTCACTACTGATCGAGGGGAATACCAAAAGCATCAGCGAGTGCGAGTCCAACCAATTTGACAAAACCTTCTTCAAAACGGATCCGATAACGAATGCCGTTTTCGCGCGGTGTCATGTCGGCAATAATTTTGTCATCACCTGCTTCAAAAGTTTCGGCCATTTTCTTACCAAACCCTCGTCGCTCTCTTTCAGGATTCTCAAAAATTGCCATCCATTGAGACATGTTCAGAGTAAATCGAAACGGTGCCGAATCGGGCAATGTCTTCTGTGAGGCAGGATCCAGAATTTGATCGATGGCAGCATGGACGATAGGAATCGCCTCTTCACCACCCATGACAAACCACAAGGTGCGCTCACCGGCCCCAAAATACATTGACCAGTTTTCACCGAAGATTCGTTTGCTGTCACTATCTTGAGTCGTCGGCGACACTCGATGAAATGTGACACCCCGGTACGAATCGGCATTGAGCTGAATATCCTGGTTGTCTGAATCTTTATCTTCGACATACTGCAACAGGTCGGCGATGGAGACCGAAGCCGTCGTTCCATTGATCACCCGGACCGAAGCCATGATGACCGATTCACCCGTCGCCGTGGTTTGCATACGACCAAAACCATCGAGGGTGCCGGCTTCCGCCGTCTCTGCGAGACATTCGAATAACCCTCCGAGGCGAAGTTGTGGTTCTTCTCCATCAGGAGGAGGATTTGTTTCCAGAATTTCGTATTCAAGTGCCTGCTGCATCCCGAGCGCCATTTCCTTCAGGTTGAGTGCATCTTCTTTTTGAAGCTCCCAGGACATGTAGGCAGAAATGATCGAAGGGTCATCCTGCAAGACTCGAAAATAACTTGTGACGCCACCGGAGTCTCCGAGGTATTTTGCAAATTGACTACCGGGCTTGGCATTCAGATCGATTTCCACAACTGCTTTTCGCAGTTCCTTGGAAACATCGAGGCCGATTGTTAATGAATCTCCCTGGGTCGCGAGCTGTTCAATGAAATGAAGATTATTTGCGAGCGAGGCTTTTCTCATTCGCCACGGGCCTTCTGGCTCTTCATCTCGGCGTTGCATCTGAATTTCCATTTGAGAGCGGAGAAATTGAAGCAAAATTTTCCGCATTCCGATGGGAACATTTTTAATGTTGGCCTGAGCGGCAAAGTCGTATCGAGTGGCCAATGTCTTGGTGAGAGAGACCGGATCGGGGAGTTCCGCGTCGAGCATCGTTTCATCGTTCGTGAGCAAAATCTGTTCGCCAACTTTCTCGAAGAAGAAGTTCTGACCAGAACCTTTCATCGAATACCGATCTTCGGACTCCGGAACTTTCCCAATCTGCATTCCCGTCGTTCCGAATGTCTTCAAGACGTCCTCGAAATTTTCGCACGGCAGAAAGCCAACGAACCCGAGCGTGGGAAAAATATTGAATCCCGTACCCGGTTTGAGGAAGAGCATCAGACCCAGAGGTTTCTCTTGGTCGATACCTTTCAAATCATTCAGATTCGCGAGACTCGCCGAAACGATATCTGACAGCTCTGGATGCTCAATGGTCTCGAAGATGTAGTCCAGTTCCTGGAATCCCCGTTCAATCCCGGAAAACATCACAACTGCAATCGGAACCGGCTTCGGAATTTCGCCTTCATCGAGCTCTTCCACCTGCGCGCTCACGGGAAATGGGACGAAAACAAGACACACAAAGGCACAAAGCCATAATCGTTTTTGATTGAAAATTGTCACAACATTCCTCTTTTTCGACGGAAACGGTTTCCTGATGGAACCCCGGAGAGCGTGAAGAGTAGTGCCAAAAGTTACTGGTTAATGACCAACTTCACGAAACGCACTTCTGCTACCCGTTGGGAGGGGTAACAGTTTCAACTCATTGATGATTGTCCAAGAGATCATTGGGAACACACAATCTTAAAACCATCGAACTGGAGAATCCGTCTCAAATTCCCGCTGAGAAACCGTTTTAATTCGGAAAAACCGGCATCTTTTCCCACTCAGCGGCTGGAATGATCGGTCTCCAAGTGGGAAAATTAAAGCTCAAGAATTTATCAAATACTCAAAATTGCGACAGGAGACAGGTTATGAAAGGTCATCAGGAAGTCATCGATGCTCTCAATGAAGGGCTTACAATCGAGCTGACCGCCATCAATCAATATTTCATCCAGGCCAAAATGGTTCAGGACTGGGGCTTTCAACGTCTGGGACGTAAGCACTACGAAGAATCAATGGGCGAGATGAAGCATGCCGAGTTGTTGATTGACCGGATTCTTTTTCTTGAAGGAGTCCCCGAGATCGCCCGTTACGGAGCCATTCATCCCGGCACAAACGTCAAAGAGCAATTTGAATTCGATCTGAAACTCGAAACCAGTGGCGTGAACGCTTACAACAAAGCGTCTCAAATTTGCCAGGAACACGGCGATAACGGCAGTAAAGATCTGGTCGACAAAATTTTGATCGAATCCGAAGAGCATGTGGATTGGTTAGAATCGCAACTCGATCTGATCAAAGCATTGGGGATTGAAAATTACCTGACAACCCAGGTTGGTGTCGAAGCCGACGAAACCGGCGGACACTAGAGTATTCATGGTTGACCGAAATCACGACATTCTCTCCTGAATGAAAATATTGACAGGATTGTCTGTCTTGGCATAATGGATTTCAGGAGAACGTCGTGATGGTCGAACAACTCAATCTTGAACTCACTGACGAGTTACGTGCATTCATTGACGAGAACTGTGGAGACGGGACGTTGTATTCAAGTCCCAGCGAATTTGTGCGAGATTTGATCAGACAGCGCAAGCGACAAATCGAAACAGAAAATATTCGCCATGCAATTATCGATGGCTATCAGGATGCGATTGCTGGCAGAACCCTTGAATTTCAGGGTGATCTAAGAAACCTGATTCAACAGGTTGATCTTTGAGTAGTCCCTCTGATTTGAAAGTTCTTCTCACCCATCGTGCGTTGCGCGACGTGGCTCATATTGAACAATACTCTATTGAGAAGTGGGGACAGCGCGTTGCAGATGAGTATCTTAATTCGATCGAAGAGGCTTTAAATCAAATCAAAGGTGATCCAGAGCTTCTGAAAATCGAGCCAGACTTTCATCAATCACTTTATTTCTACCGTGTCAAAAAACATTTGCTCGTCTGTGATTATCTACAAAATAATGTCGTAGTTTTAACGGTCATTAATACCGTCATGGACATCCCGGAACGATTGACAGAGTTACAAACCACATTTGCTCTGGAGGTCGAAATTCTTCGAGAGAGATTGAAGGACCGTTCGCAGGCGTGATCTGAAACGGAGCAACAAATTACTCGAGAATTTGTTGCGAAGCGGAACTGTAAGTTTCTGAAGCTTGCTTGTTCATGACCGCTTGGATTCTGCGATGACACGCAGTGCAACCGGTTCCCGCTCCCGAACAACTCATCACGGCCTTTAGCTCTTGGCAACCATGCAATTGCACCGTCTGCTGAATGTCTGATTCTCTCAGACCGTAGCAGTAACAGACCATTTTGTCGTTTGCAGTTTCGATAGTCGCCATGGGCTTGAAGACTTTATTCTCGAAATCAGGTGGGTCGTGAATGGCAGGTCGAATTGAGACTGAGTCTCAATTTCTGCCCCAATTCTAATCCGCTGGAATCTGCATGCAAGAGGAAAAATTGAGGAATTTGCAAAATTCCTCCAATCTGCATTCTCGTGAATTTCCAGCGAGTGAATCGCTTTTTTAATGAGTTACTCCTTCAGTCAGGTTAATTTGGACGTCTCGCTGAATCCTGCCCTATGATATTGACCGCTGGGAACTCCCCCCATGAAACACGTTTGCTCCACGATTTCCCTCTTTTCACTGATCTTTCTTTGCTCGTTCAGCACGTTGCTGGCGGATGGACCGGCTGATAATCAATCAGAAACGGTCAGGCGCATCCCCAAACTGGGGATTGAGTTTTCAGATGCTGAGCGGGAGCCAATCGCTCAAGAGATTGTGAAATTGGGAGAATTCATTCAGAAACTGAAACAGGATCAGCGGGAAGTCGTCCAGAAATACCTACCCGATGTAGAGGTCTTTTTGATCTCTGCATTCAACAATCTCACTTACCAAGAATTTTTTCACCAGCGAGAACTCGAAGCGGCCAGACAGCATCTTGCCATGGGATTAGAAAGAGCCAACCAACTCAAGCAAGGCAACACTCCCTGGCGAACTCAAACAGGTGCTGTCATTCGCGGGTATCGGTCGAAAATTGATGGCAGCGTTCAACCGTATGCCGTGTATGTCCCCGATGACTATCAAACCACGGGAACCGATTCTTACCGATGCGATTTGTGGTTTCACGGTCGGGGAGAAACGTTGAGCGAAACAAACTTCATCGCACAGCGCTTACGCAATCAAGGTGCCGTCTCCAGTACGACTCATTTTATGGTTCATCCGTACGGTCGTTACTCGAATGCCAACAAGTTTGCCGGCGAGATCGACACACTGGAAGTCCTCCAGCATTTGAATGGTGAGTATCGAATTGATGAGGACCGCATCGCTGTCCGCGGATTTTCTATGGGAGGCGCTGCGTGTTGGCAGTTTGCCGTGCATTATTCTGACCATTGGTTTGCCGCCACTCCGGGAGCCGGGTTTTCTGAGACTCCCGAATTCCTGAAATCGTTTCAGAAGGAGACGCTCACACCAACCTGGTATGAGGAAAAACTTTGGCGGATGTATGATTGCACCGATCACGCGATCAACCTGTATCACTGCCCAACGATTGCCTACAGCGGCGAAATTGATCGGCAGAAGCAGGCAGCCGACATCATGGAAGAATACCTTCGTCGGGAAGGGATCGACATGGTTCATATCATCGGCCCGGATACGGCTCACAAAATTCATCCTGATTCTCTCATCGAAATCGAAGAACGTCTCTCCGCTTTGGAGCGATCAGGACGCGAACGAAATCCCAGTGAGATTCACTTCACCACATTTACACTCAAATACAATCGCATGCATTGGGTGACAGTTGACGGTCTCAAAGAACATTGGGAACGGTCCCGGATCGACGCCAAAGTCACCGAGCAAGGACTTATGGCTGACACTCTCAACATCACAGATCTCACGTTCGATTTTCCTGCGGGAGATGCTCCCTTCGATCTTTTGAAACCTGTCGTAGTGACTCTTGATGGTCAACAAATCGAGGCCGGTCGCACGAAGTCGGACCGATCTTGGCAAGTTTCGTTTCATCGTGATGATCGAAATGTCTGGAAACCCGGACGACGACCGGAAGCCGGACTTCGCAAAGTTCACAATCTGCAAGGCCCCATCGACGACGCCTTCATGAGTTCATTTGTATTCGTCAAACCGTCTGGCAAAGCGGCCAACAGTTTGGTGGAAAAGTGGACGCAACAAGAACTTGCTCATGCCGTCGAGCATTGGCGGCGTCATTTTCGAGGACAACCACGCCTGCTCGCTGACACAGAAATTGGGGAAGTTGAGCTCTCTCAACATAATTTAATTTTGTTCGGGGATCCCTCGAGTAACCAGGTTCTCGCGAAGATTGCGGACAAGTTGCCCATCAAGTGGGGGGAAGAGCAAATCCAGGCCGGCAATCGTACCTGGGGTTCCGATCAACATGCCCTCATTGCTGTCTACCCGAATCCACTCAATCCCAAACGCTATGTCGTTCTCAATAGCGGGTTTACCTTCCGCGAGTACGACTATCTGAACAATGCACGCCAAGTCCCCAAGCTGCCGGATTGGGGTATTGTCGACTTAACCACGCCTCCCCACACACGAGGCCCCGGAAAGATCGTCGATGCCGACTTTTTTGGGGAACAGTGGGAGCTACGCCCACCTCGTCAAACACCTTGATTTTCACTCCGAGGAGGGGAAGACTGAAAGCAGGTTATAGACTTCCTGAATCGGGTGTGTTAATTTTGAGAGGTCCCTCATGACGGGGGAAGTCCCATGTCACTGATGACGTACGACTCCCTGATGATTCATTATTACACAGTAAACGGAATGAGGAGAGAGAAGAATGTTGCTCAAAAGAATGACAACCCTGTTTCTAGTTGCGGTTGTTGCCAGCGTTGCCACAGTGAATGCAGGCGAATTGAAAGTCGGTGATCCGGCTCCTGATTTTGAACTCACAGGATCGGATGGGAAGACCTATCGTCTTTCCGACTTCAATGGTAAACAGGCAGTCGTGATCGCCTGGTTCCCGAAAGCATTCACAGGCGGTTGCACCAAAGAATGCAAATCGTTTCGCGATCAAGGCGAAGCAATTCGGAAGTACGATGTGGCTTACTTCACGGCATCCGTCGATCCCGTGGAAAAGAACAAGAAGTTCGCCGAGTCTCTCGAACTTGATTACCCCATCTTAAGCGATCCCGGAAAATCAACGGCAACAGCTTACGGCGTTGTGAATGAGACTCGGATGTTTCCCTACCGCTGGACTTATTACATCGGTGAGAATGGGAAGATTTTACACATCGATCGCGAGGTCAACGCTGGCAATCACGGCAAAGATCTGGTCGATCAGTTGGAGAAGCTAGGGGTCAAGAAGAAGGGATAATCTCTCATCCCTCGGGAATTCTGGCGATTTTCTCAATCGACTCCCGAAACAAAAATTGATTCAAGGAGGAAAATTGTGAGCAAGTTCACAGTTCTCGCGACTTGAATGCCTATGATGTCTGGAGACTACTGTTTGATCGCGACATGTGTTGCGACTTAGAACTGCTGCAACAATCGAATTTCAAAAGTTGAAATTTTCCTTAAGGAGAAACGTGAAGATGAAAAACTTAATTCTTGCTGCTTTGGTCATGAGTATGACCAGTATTGCGGGTGCTGCTGAACTGGAATCAGGCCTGCAACCGGGAGATGCACCTCCACCGTTCAACGTGCGTGATATCACCGGACCCAAAGCGGGTAAAACTTTGTGTTACCGTTGTATGTACGGCGCTCGTCCAGTGGTCTCGATTTTCGCTCGTGAAATTGATGACAATGTTGCCAACCTGATCAAAGAAGTCGATAAGCAGGTCGGTGCCAACGGCGACAAAAAAATGGCTGCGTTCGTTGTGCTTCTCACAGACGATGCCGATGCCGCCGAAGCAACTCTGAAAAAAGTTGCCGAGACGAACAACATCAAGAATGTTCCATTGACCGTTTATGATGGAACCGCAGGACCCGAGAGCTACAAAATTGCCAAAGATGCCGACGTCACAGTCATGATGTGGAATGAATCAGACGTGAAAGTGAATCACGCTTTCTCGAAAGGTCAGTTCGACAAAAGCAAAGTGAAATCTGTGGCTGGTGACTCTGCCAAGATCCTCGAGTAATTCTCGGGATTGACGGAATTTCAGACAAACCCGCTTTTCGACACCGGAAAGCGGGTTTTTTCGTGCGCATCTGGCGAGATTTTGCTGATCTCGGCTGATTGCCAATGCACCATTTTGTCACTTCATGCTAGAATCATCATTACTGACAGGGCGTATTCATAAGAATCTCTGCCCGTGTGCGTGGGCCGCACACAATTTATGAGTTGAGGATTTTATGCTGCGGACCAATTCTTTCTGGCAATGCAGACCGGCTCTTTTCGCGCTCTGCTTCTCTCTGACGCTCGCGTCGCAATGGGGAGACGCACAAGAGAGCGAGGACGCACAGCAAGCCGTTTACGAACCGGTCTTAGACTCTCAGCTTTCTGATCGTCGGCTGCAACGTGTCTACGATTCGGCGACTTCACTGCTCGGTCGGCGCGATTTTGTCAATGCGTTACCACTCTTTCAATCGATCCTCGATCATCCTCGTGACGCACTTTATTACACCAATCCCGAGAATCGCGATCAGGCGGTCAGTCTGAAAGGGAAAGTGCTCGACACGCTCAAGCAACTTGCTCCCTCCGAACGAGAACAGTACGAATTACTTTACAACGCGGCAGCGAAAGAGATCCTGCAACAAGCCGAGCAAACCGCCGATCCCCTGTTGTTAGAGGAAGTGGTCCGTCGCTATTACTTCACGACGACAGGTGCAAAAGCCGCCAGAACATTGGCAGAGCTTTATTTTGATCGCGGAAATTCTCTGGCAGCCGCCCTGATGTTTCAAAGATTACTCGATGAAAAACGGATCGCCAGGAATGATCGTGCAGGTATGATCCTGCAAACCGCCATCGCTTTGCGAATGGCCGGGTTGAATGACGAATGTCTGAAATCTCTGAAATTGTTACAGAGCGATGCCGCCAACCAGTCACTGGAACTGGGCGGACAGCAACTTGCCATCGATCAAAACAACGCCATCGATCTCGCCTGGCTCGACAAGGTTGCTTCCCTTTCCACTTCCGACCAAAGGCAGCCGGGGCTGACGAGTTGGCCTATGTTCGGGGGAGATGTGACTCGCAATGCCAGTTCTCAGGCACCTGCTCCCATCCGGGAACAGGAATGGGAATTCCGCACGATTCCACTTTCCGAATCAGATGACCCTCGCCAATTGGAACTGGTGGAAAGTGAATTGCGTAGTTTGTCCAAACGATTCGACTCGACCAATTATCTGCAATTACCGGCCATGCATCCGTTGCTTGTGGGAGACACGATTGTCTTTCGGTCCTTGGGTAATCTGAAAGCCATCGATAAGAACACCGGCGAATTCCTGTGGGAAACCTTCGCTTATGATTCTGAGTTTATGAGCCTCGTCGCACAAATGCGTGCCGGCGATCATCGGCAAGAAGATGTGATCACCGAATTACAACGGTATATCATGCAACGCACCTGGCGCGACATGACCTCGGGAACATTGTCGAGTAATGGCGAGCTGATATTCGCCATTGAAGAACAGGGACTTCTCAAACCCGCACGTTCAAATTCCAACGGCGGAGAGCAAGTCTATAACAAACTGATGGCTTACGAATTGACGAGCGGAAAGGCGGTTTGGGAAATAGGAGGTCCCACCGAAAACCGTGCGGGAATGCAATTTCTCGGCCCTCCCATGGTGCAAGGGAATCTTCTGTATTGCATGGTTGCCCGTAATGATGAGATTTTATTGATCGCTCTCAAAGATCGGGAGTTGGCCAGTGGTCGCAAAGTGGTCGAATGGTTATGGGAACAGCCATTACCGACTCCCATCGCCTCGGAACTCAGTCAGCAAATGCCGTTATGGAAATTGAGCGGCTTGACGCCCAGTTATGCTAACGGCGTACTCATTTGCCCAATCGCCCACGAAACCGTCATCGGATACGACCTGGCTCGTGGAATTTTCAGTTGGCAATTCCGATACACGGATGAGTTATCTCACTCCAAAAAAACGATGGACAAGCTCTATCGCTTTCAGTCCGATTATGGGATCAGCCCCGCCGATGAAGATCGTTGGCTCGATTCCGCACCGATCATTGCCGAAGGTCGTGTCATCGTCACACCGAGCGATTCGACAGAGATCTTCTGCTTGAATATTGCCACAGGAATTCCCTATTGGTCGGCCTCTCGTGAAGATGATTTCTACGTGGCGTGTGTCCAAGATCGGCAAGTGATTCTTGTCGGTCGTCGGCATGTCCGTGCTCGCGATCTGGTCACCGGGCGCGAATCATGGTCGGTCGAAATTCCGCAACCGAGTGGACGCGGCTACGTCTCCGACAAGTTTTATTACGTTCCACTTTCGACAGCCGCCATCGCGGTCATCAATCTTGAAGCGGGAACTCTGCAAAGTACGATTCCCTCGCAGTTTGATCGCGTTCCCGGCAATCTGGTTGCCGCGGATGGAGTCATCATTTCTCAGACCAACAATCGCATCTTTCGTTACTTCACACAGACGGAAATTGACGAACAACTTAACAGCAATGATCGCGAAGCCGAAATCTTGCGTGGAGAGTTGGCACTGCTCGACGGTGATGCTGCCACTGCCATCGAAAAGTTTCTTCCCGCGTATGATAAGCAGCCTGATTCGCGACTGCATGAGATATTGGTCACTTCGCTGTTAGATGGTCTTCGCCACAATTTTCAAGAGTATCAACAGCATACCGAGTTACTGAAAAAACTCACGCAAGGAACACAGCAGGCATCTGTTCTGGAAGAAATCCTGGCGGAAGGGTTGGCGCAGTCTGGTCGAAGTCTCGAAGCTTTCGTGCATTTTATGAGACTCATCGAGCAGGACAATTTTCTGGTCAACCGACGAACGTACCGAATCCGCAGCGATGTGTGGGTTCGCGCACAACTCGAATCGTTACACGCTCATGCCGAGTCCGAAATACAAACAGAGATGCAAAAGCGTCTCGATACGTTCATCAATGAGCTTCTCAAACAGAATGACTCCGAAAAAATTGCTCGCAGTGCCATCATTCTGCAAAATCAGCCGGGGGGACATAAGCTTTTGCAGCAGCGCATGGCCCAGATGGACCCTTACACGGAAAGTCTCGAACTTCAGCAACTGCTGTTGATCGTTGAACAGTCGCCGGATGAGTCGCTGCGACGAGAAGCAATCGCCCGTCATTATCGCTTGTTGATGAAGCTCCAGCGAGTCGAACAGGCGGCACAATTGCGTGATCTGTTGCTGACAGAGTTCCGCGATGCAGTTTGCCTCGATGGTATGACGGGGGCCGAGCTGGCGGAATGGGGACTCGAAAATCGATTATTGAGCGAATATCTGATTCATCGAAATCATCCCTGGTCAGGACGGCCCATTACCGTCACGGCCACTTCTGAGGGATCGATGCTGCCTGTCTTACATCGTATTCCCGTGGAAGGTGATGCGGGGATGTGGTCGGATTGGACGTTCTGCCTTTCGACTGATCGCCCTCCCCGATTTTATGCTATCGATCAGTTTGGAGAAAAGCGATTTGATCTGGCACTCAACATGGTCAAGCAAAGTCCGGGAACCATACTGGCCGATCGAAAAATCTATTTGCACGGGCATCTCGCAGTGCTGGTCTTTTCGGACCAGTTCTACGTGTTTGATCTCTTTCAAGAAGGGGACGATTGTCTGTTGCATGGCCCTCATGACCTGAAAGAACCACTGATTGGATTTCGGGCTCACTCACCTCAATCGGCGATCTTGACGGAACGAGTCATCGACACCAACGGACATCCGACACAACAGATACGCGATATGTTCGACGAACCTATCGGAACGATTGCCCATGTGAATTCAGAAATGATTGTCTATCAGCGTGATCGAAATTTGATGGCCATCGATTGGCAAAATGGAGATCTACTCTGGTCTCGCGAGATTGGTGCTCACGGACAAACTCTCTGGGGAACCGACCAAGTGATTGCAGCAGTTCCTCAGGGTGGTCGATCTGTCAAAACATTTCGAGCCGTTGATGGAGCCCCTTCAGGAGACTTCTCGTTACGGGGGGAACCTAAACTTGTCATCAAGCAGGGACAATTCTTGATCGTTCATGAACGTCTTCGCAATGCTTCTGAAACAGACGATCATTGGGAACTTGCCGTCTATGACCCTGTTTCGCGTCAAAAACTTTGGTCTCGCGGGACCGATGAAATGCTGCTTCTGCAAACCTGCGCACCAGGGACGGTCGGCATCATCGAACAGAGTCAAAATCAATTCCGATTGATTCGTACTGCCGATGGTGCGGAACAATACGCTGTGAAGATTGAGACAGCCGTCATCGAAGCAGACGAACAAGAACAACCGGACGAGCTTAAAATCGAAGCGTTCTTTCTCAGCCGATTGCAGGAAGGATTTCTGTTGACGGTTCTTGAAAAGCGTGATCCCGACGATGAAATGAGTGTTGTCACCAGTAACGAATATCACTTTCCTGAAGTGCATGGGGAAGTCATTTCCATCAGCGATCAGGGTGAAACCCGCTGGCGACATCGAGTCGAACATCAGGCGTACGATCCCGATCAACCGGTCTCCTCGCCGGTTGTTGTGTTTCTTGCGAAACGTCGTCAGATGATGCAACGTCGATTTGTTTCGACTCCCCATGAAACAACCATTGATGTTCTCAATCGAAAGACGGGAGAAACCATCTTCAGTCAAACGATCACCAAACATTTTTCGCGGTTAATGACTCTGGTCGATCCTCGAAAACAGATGGTTGTTTTGTTTGGAACTCGAAGCTCTTTCCTCCTGAATTTTGGCGATACGACATCCCCCCAGTAACGACCCAATCGATCTCGATTCACCGATAGTTCGTTCCCTCCCCACCTTCTTCCCCCGGCAGTGATGATCAACAATGAATGATTTCCCACTCAATCGATCTTTTGTTTTCTTTACATGCATGATGATTGCCTGTCTGCTTTCGGGAGGTTGTGATTCGGAGACAGACTCTCCCACAGATGAAAACAATCCCTCGTCATCTTCAACGGCTTCTGTAGACCCCAAAGACGTTCCCCTTCCCGCGTTCTCAAAGGGCAAATGCAAGATTTACGGTGGAGATCCCGCAGCTTGGGTTCTCGTCGATGGCCATCCCGCACGGACAGTGCAAGGAGAGTTCGTGTCTCCGCCGTGTGAGGTCGTCATGGAACGGGGAAGTCGCACCATCTCTCTAACACGCCCCGGATACCAGGATGTCCAGCGCGTCGTCATTGTGTCTGAATCGGCAGAGGTCGAGTTTCCGACGATGAAGGAAGCCACAGCAAACTCCATCGTGGCCGCCAATACGACGTTGTTTGAATGGCCGGTCGGAAAACCTTTTCCTCTCGATCAAGTGAACTCTCCAGGCGCTGAACTCGACCCCTTTCTCTCGCGAGATGGATTAACCTTATGGTTTGTGGGAGACCGCGATGAGGGCAAAGCCATCTATGTCTCGAATCGGGAATCGATCTGGCACGACTTCAATCCACCGGAATCCATCGTTCTCAGTCGAGGCCCCAATCTACCCGCCAGTCCCAGCGTGACGGCTGATGGCCTCTTCATTTATTACACCCAACCAGACAACGCGCGAATCGTCTCGCTCAATCGGTCGGGCCCGTTAGAAGAATTTCGCAATCGCAAGAATGTGCAATACGAACAGGGGGCCAAGTCGAAGTGGATGTCGGCACAAGTGCTCCCCGATCATCTGCGTATGTATTGGACGACAGTCACCGATGGAAAGGTTGAGGGCTTCGCGGCAGTACGAAAAACAGTATCAAGTTCATTCAGCCAACCGATTCCGTATCCATTACCCGGCATGATTCCCGCGCTTTCCGCGGATGGATTAAGGCAGTATCAATTTGATGGAACCAATTTCCTGCGTTCCCGACGGCTCGACACATCAAGCTCGTTCTCTCAACCGGAAACGATTCACAAATTGAGTTTATCGGGTTACGAACAACAAGCTCATCGGCGTCAGTTCTTTGTCTCTGCCGATGAGGAATGGATGGTTTATAGTACGGGTGACAAGGCGACTGCCGACCTTTATCTGGTTCGACTCTCCAAAGAGCCAGGTTGGGGAGTGGCAGCGCGAGGGAAACCGATTCCTCCCAAACCGGCGGAAGTTGCGGCGAATATGACGCCAAAACGGATGACCGAGATGGAAGCAAAACCGACTCCTGACGACTTTGCACCAACGGTTGATCCTCGAAGTCTGCCGTTACCTTATCAGGAGTATTTTCTGAAATGGCAAGAGGCACTTGCTCAACGAGATCTGAAAACTGCCAGCCAACTCACACGTGACGCGCTCAAAGATTCTGCCATGTCGGACAGCCGTGAGGTGTTGAAGCAGAACATTGATGTCGTCAAACAAATCGAACAGACCTGGACTCTTCTCGAAGAAGCCGCTCAAGAATTGGAGCCCGATACGACGGTTCCGTTGGGATCAGCGAGAGCCCGTTTTGAGAAATTTGAAGAAGGGGTGATGACATTCCGTTTGGGAGATAAAAGCATCACTCGTCCTTTGCGCGAGCTCCCTCTGCTGACCATCATTAACCTGGTTCAGAAGCATATCGACCGTGACGATGACTTGTCGTTTTTGTCGTTGGCTTACTTCGTACTTTATGATGCCGACGGGAAGGAAGATTTGGCCCGCAATCGTGTCGAATCATTTCCGGATCGAGATGCCGAACTTGTGGCTGAAATGAACCGTCATCTTTTACACCGCGCCCAACTGGAACTCGCCCGCGAAAACTATCCTGCCGGGATTGTCTTACTGCGAACAATCCAGACCGGTTACCCGGAAAGTGCGGCGGCGAATGAAGCTGCCAAGTTGGAACAAACTCTCTATCAACTGACCGAACTGGAAATGGTCGGCAATCGAACGTGGACTCGAAACCCGGAAATTGGGCAGTATGAAGCAAAGCCGGATCGTGTCGAGGGTGCTTACTTGAAGTCCCGGAAATCGTATCGTAGTTTCGAACTACAATTCGAATGGAAAACCATCGGTCGTGTGGGACAGGGAGGTATCTATTTTCATTATGATGATGACGGCCCCGTCTTTAGCAACGCCTACAAAATTCATCTCGCCGGCGATTACGGTGTCCCCGCCGACCAGTATTGCACCGGCGCGTTATTTGGATTGGAAGCACCCACAAAAAATGCCGTGAAGCCGCAAGATGAATGGAACACCTCGCGACTGATTGTGCGAGGCAATTCCATCATGTTTATCCTGAACGGCGAGTCGGTTCTCGAAACATTCGCCCTCAGCGAGGAACTCCCCGAAGAGGGCTTCGTGCTTCTCGATGGAGTCACCGGCGGCATCATTTACCGCAAGGTCTTACTCACCGAACTACCGTAAGTTATTCCTCAATCGCCTCTTGTACTCGATCAAATTGGACCGGTTTGCTCACTCTGCCTACCGTCATAAAGAGCAGATTCATTGGGACAGAGGTCATTAAGGGGACGGGAAGCGAAGTCCGCGATTCGAACAAGAGTCCCGTTTCTGTGCGAACGACCCAACTGCGTGCTTCCTTCATGTAGGGCAAGATCGCTTGGGAAGAGGGAACGGAGAAGATGTCAAAGTCGAACCCTTTCCGCTGAGATTCGCTGAGACCAATCTGGGCACCGAATGGGATCACCGAGTAAATCAGTTCGACCATCTTGTCGGCAGCGAATGTGCCATAACTGATGACGGCACCATCAGGCGCCACTTCAGCAAACTTGTCCGCATAAGAGGGGCCACCCTCTTTCAAGAATCGCAGATGAGCTTTCAAGGCTTGCGGATGTAATGAGACGAGCAACTGTTTATCGGTCTGGCAAAACGCTGGTGCAACGGGAACATCGTCACCAATGGTATTCACAAAATAGACTTTGTGACCCAGGAACTCACGCTCTTCGAGGAACACTCCTCGGCGAGCATATTCATTACTACGATCTCCCGGCAATGAGCCCTCTAACATCTGCATCAGTTTGGCAAAGATTTTATCTGCCTTTTCAGCATCGGTCACTTCAACCGCAAACGTCAACGAGGTCGCAAACAATCCGCCGGCTGCCGGTGAATCGAAGACCGTCATTTGTTGACCGTATGCTTGGAGAAATTCTTCTTCGATAGAAAAGCCCAATTGTTTTTCTGCTTGCGATTCAATCGCTTGATAATTTCCCATCAGGCCGGGCTGAACTTCCTGAATCAAATCAATCACGGTCTTGCGGACAAGAGGGACATCGAGCGTGAAGGACGCGAGAAAATCGCAGTCAGCCGGGATCAATTGGAAGTCATCGGACTTCAATCCTCGACCGGCGGCTAACGCGAGTAAACCGGTTGTTTTCCCACCGGTTTCGAGATGACTTCGAGTGGCGATCTGACCGTCAATGACACCAGAAACCGTCAAACTGCTATTCAAACCGTCAACTCCCAACTGCTCAATCATCACACCGGCAATCGCACCAAAAGGTCCGGCCACTTTTAATCCTTCATCACGAAGACGACCCAAATTGAGCCAGGTCACGCCTCCCACTCGTTCCATTTTGATCGCTTCGTAAGCTTGGGCAAAGGTTTTCGACTCTCCCAAACCTTTCACTTCACCTTTTAATCCCGCACGAGCGCGATCTAACGATCCTTCTCCCAGCGCGAGAATAAAGTAGTTTCCTTCGCGATCGAACGTTGCCGAAAAGCCAAACGGATTGGGGATCGGCAATTCGTTAATCGAGTCGGGAACATCTTGCCCTTGTAACGCGACAGCCATCAGCGCTAACAGGTGCTGTTCGGTTTCGTCTGCTTTGTCACCGCCGTTAATGATCAACGTGACCTGAAATCCTCCGGCGAGATCCAGCCACTGTTCGTTTTGCAATCTCTCTTCGACATTCTCGGGTGGTGAATAATCGATGTATAAACAACCCGATCGACCCACCAAATCGATTAGCAACGGCGGTAAATGTTCGGTCAATTCGGGAGGAGCACCTTTTGCATTTTTTTCGATGAGTGACATGACAGCCGACTTCAGATCGGCGATCATCTGAACAATCTCAGGATCAGCTACCAACCCATCAACTCCTTCACCCCCTTCTTTGCCCTCACCTCGGGACGCCCATTCGGTATAGATGAGCGTCTGTTCGGGAGCACCATTCAGATAGGCGGCATCTCTTTCTCCGGGAGGAAAGGCCATGAGACCGCCCCCCATTCCTGCCAAGCCAACCAATAACGTCGAGAACATTCCGACTGCAAACATATTTTTCACTCCACAATTGTAGCCCAGAGAACCGATGCCAAGCTAAGGAACGGGGATCTCAGAGACAATTTGAAAACGGTGTAAACATAGACGAGGTAGTCTGTTAGCGATGATATCCTGTCAGATCCAAAATCTCTATCGGACAGCCTTCCCGCCGACAACTTTCCTCAGAATTCGTTGAGGGTTCAAATTTCTTGGGAACTTTTTCCATAAAAATTGACTCTAATAGAATGTGGGGATAAATAACTCTCCTTCCTCAACATAAAATCACCTCATTGCCCGCCAGAGGTGACAGAATCGAGAAAAATGTTTCCACGACAGGATTTCCGGTTCTCACAACCTCCCAAATCGTACTAAAATCAATCCTGCCAAATACTTGTAACCAGCCTGCACCCTCCCATGAGCGAATTTTCCTCACCTGATTTGATCTCGGCTTATGCCGACAATCAACTCTCTGACCAAGAGAGGCAGGAAGTCGATGCGCTGTTGGAGCGTTCCCCCGAAGCGCGGGCCGAGCTGGAATCTTATCGCAAACTCGGCTCCCTCCTGAAAAATCTCCCCGAGCAACAGGCTGGGTCCGATTTGGCCCGACGTGTCTTGGCTCAAGCAGAACAAGAATCGTTGTTAGGAAAATCTATACCCTCATCCGAGATTAACACAACGCCCGACTCAACGTCGAACCGTCGTTGGGCAATTTCAATGGCCGCCTTTCTGGCCACTGCAGCGTTACTGTTTTTGGCGATCACTCAATTTCAACCCCCCGCAAATCAAGAATCACTCGTTGCCACGAACGAGTCTTCGGCAGATGCTTCGAGATCTGTCACCGAAATGGATCTGTTGTCCGAAGAAAAAGCGATGGCCGAACTGTCGGAAGCAGAAGTCCCCTTGAGCGGGGCTGGCCTTGCCGAGCTGATGGAGGGTCCCGATCGGATCAGCATTGAATTGGGGAATAACTGCTTGATAAAACTGATCAATCCACAGAACCTGAAAACCGCCGAGATTGGAGACACGGTTGAAGGCTGGCGATTCGACGAAGATC
>Ga0181601_10001445_pt1 | contig 20252 bp, 14 predicted proteins | sample 041ome_8_FD_133020 | JGI IMG/M metagenome (GOLD analysis project Ga0181601, IMG submission 133020) | Coastal salt marsh microbial communities from the Groves Creek Marsh, Skidaway Island, Georgia - 041407BS metaG (megahit assembly) | ecosystem: Environmental > Aquatic > Marine > Intertidal zone...
ATGCGATTGCTGCATTTGTTTTGCCTCGTCGCGATAGCGTTGTATTTAGATCGAGGCGTGGTGTCGTCCGCGGCGGTGAGCGGGCAACCGCCGGGAGGAAGCGGCGGAGACGAAAACGCCGACGACGCCGACGGGGCGGCGTCGACGAGCAAAGGATACGGATTACAAGGCGACTTTGATATTAATTACGCCGAATACGGCGTGTTGCAATCGGTGTTTGTGATTGGCTTATTAGTTGGAGCGCCGGTGTTTTCTGAGTTATCGAGAAGTGTCAACGCGTTCAAGTTAATCTCGTTAGGTTTGGGAGCGTGCGCGATTGGAGATTTGGGATGCGCGTTGAGTCCAAATTTTCAGTTCTTGTTACTGATGCGGGTCATCGTCGGCGTTGGCGAGGCGAGTTTTGTAGCCTTAGCGGCGCCATTTATCGACGATCACGCGCCGAGAGGGATGAAGACGAGATGGTTGAGTTATTTATATTTGTGCGTGCCGTTTGGTGTCGCTTTAGGGATTGTGTACGGTGGCATCGTAGGGACTTATTTCGGATGGAGGTTCGCTTTTTTCGGCAACGCGCTTTTGCTCGTGCCGTTGTTTGCGTTTTGCGCCACGAGCGATCCTATTGACTTGAGGAAAAAAACGAATACTACTAATAACAACAACGCCGCGACGAATGCAGAGCAACAGCAAGTGCACCAGCGACAAGATAAGAACATCGTCGAAGTGTTCGTTTATGATTCTTTAAAGTTGCTCAAGATTCCTACGTTTTTACTCACGTTGAGTGGATTTTCGTGGTATTCGCTCGTACTCGGTGTGTTTAGTGCGTGGGGGCCGAAGGCTGGTTTTGCGTTATTCGAATACGAATTACACACTCGCTCGAACGCGGATACGGCGTTGGGAATCTTGACTGTATTTTGCGGCGTGTTTGGTACGTTACTCGGCGGTATCGGCGTCGACTATTTCGCGAAGAAAAGGAAACAGCACTTTCAAAATCAAATTTTGGAAAGACATGGTAGAGGAAGGAGAGCGCGAGTTTCATCGTCGTCTGCGGATTCGTCTGCGGATTCGTCGGTGGCAGACAATCTCTATTTCAGCGCGTTCTGTTCTTTCTTCGCGTTCATATTTGTAGTCATTTCCTTCTCCTCGAAGAACTTTTATTCGTTTCTCTTCTTTCTCGCCGTCGGAGAATCGTTCGCATTCATGCTCCAAGCACCGATAAATGCGGTAGTTTTATGGTCTGTACCAACAGATAGTCGACCACTTGCGTGTGCGTTGTGCACAGTCGCCGTACACGTCTTTGGAGACGTACCTTCGCCTCCGTTGTTCGGATACTTGCTCGTAAAAACGAACGAAAATTGGCGATGGGTCATGAAGTTGTTCACGCTGTGTTTCGCGGTGGCCGGAGTTGTTTTTTTCGTCGCTGGGATGATTGCATCCGCGAGTGATAGAAATGATATCTTTGATAGAGAAGTAAGAAATGATATCGACTTTAGCAATAACAGTGAGGGTGACGTCAACGATGAAAGAGAAGAGAATGACGACGAAAACGACGTCTTAATTTAAAAAATATAGTTTTGCATTCGCAACGTAATTTTTGCGCGCGCACACGCGCACTAAGCAAATAAAACTTCACTTTGACTTAAAAAACTCCGTGTATATCTCCTATGCGTCTATTGTACTAATGATGGTGTTCGCTAAGTCGCCTTTCGATATTTCGAGTGAGCTGTAATGCTTTCAAGGAATCTCGCGCCTTTGATTTGTTTGTCGGTCTACTTCCGCGTTCTCGCTCGTCCGAACCTTCCTCTTCACCTTCCTCAGCACCACTGCTGGCTCCGCCTTCTTCATCTTCTTCGTCTTCCGGCGTTGCATTATCGTTCCCGCAAACGTATCGGCGCATGTTCGAGCTGCACACGCTTTCGTCGTTCACTGTAAATTCAACGTGCGACACCCGAACCGAATAATGGGCCTCTTCCTTATTTTTACCTTGCCCAAACTTTGCGACGTACATTTTCGAATACGCGACGAGAACTTTACATCCGACGCGTAATACCCAAGGATTATGAAACATTAATCCTGGCGCTATGCCGCTACCGACAACACCAGCTACCGACCCTTTCATTTTTGTCCAGCTCGCATCAAACGCGTCCGCCCCCGCATCTTCCGAGATGGCAAGCGTGAGTTGTGTTCGCACTTTGTCCGGAAGTTTTACTCTCCGCTTGCGCGTCGTTGCTGACGTCTCAGAAACACCCGCAGACTCGTTTATCACGTCTTGTTGAGCGTGCTCTGCGTCACTATCGCTCTGTTCTTCCTCTTCCTCGCTTTTTTCTTTCCTATTGCTGCTATCGCTAGAGCTATCGAATAGTAGTTCATCCTTCTTGTGGTCGTTGAATGCGACGATATGCACGTTTCGGTGACGATCTCCTTCGCCATTTACTCGCCAACTTTGCGCAAACGTTTTTGCTCCGGGTTCACGTTTCAAATCGCTGACTTTCTTCGCCTCGGACCAGCGATTGTACGATGAGTTTTCCGATTCTGTGACGTAAACGCCGCCGGATTGCGAGCGCAAATACATGATGAGCTTGGAGGCGCCATTGTCCGTTCCACTGCTCTCGAAAACGCTCGGCGCAGTCAAAGTCGTCGTCTTTGCACCGACGGACCAATTTTCATTATTGCCACCACCATCTTCATCTTCGTCGTCCTCTTCTACGGGTACTTCTTCGATCTTACCTCGCGCCCGCCAAGTTGCGCCTCCATCTTTGGAGACTAAAACACCCGCAGATGTTGTTTTCGGGCGAATCGTTCTCGTTGCCGGCGTATCCGCCTCTCCGTTTTGTTTCACTCGACATTGCGCTTTTCTAGACGACGTGAACAGTTCGCGTTTCGATTGTAAAACTGAATTATCTCTCCAAAACGGAAGGATCAAAGTGTTTTCATCTTCGGCGTTCTCCAACGCCACCAATGGGTTAGCGATTAGTTTTGGCACAAAGTTTTCTTCGTAAACGGAATATACCATCGACGGCTCCGTCCATTGTGAATCCTTATCCACGCGAGCTTCGACATCACCCACGAGATTTAATTTGACGACTTTAATCGATCCTCCTGGGACGTACCGAATTTTACCTCGATCGCGGTATTCGCATCCTCCATCGGATTCGGCGTAAAACAGTAACAAGTTCCCGTCCTTGTCGACGTGCGGAACTGGCGTCCACTGCGCCGTGACTTCTTCTGCTTCTGTTTCGTCACTTTCTCCATGTTCTTCGTCGTACTTTGAAAACAACGGCCACGAGTTACTGAACGTCACGCCTTCGTCCTCAGACGTCGCCACTCGCACGTGTTGCCCGCGTTCTCCTTCCACCGTTTTCCCAGACTGCCAAAATGCCACAACTTGACCCGAAGGTAATAAAACGAGCGAAGCTTTATCGTGGTATTTTATCGTTGAAGACCCCATTATCACTTTCTTCTTGCTCAATTTCCCGAACTCCTTCTTTCTCGTTTGCACGTTCTGCCTTTCAAACCGTTCCGGCACATCCAACCACGTCGTTTCTGCGCCCGAGCTCTTCCCTCCTGCGCACGGCTGTAACGCCATCACATCGGCTTTATGAATACCTTCTTCCTCGGGAAACGCGAATTTCCCTCCATTTCCTCCCTCTAATCTTTCCAACGGCTTCTCCAACACTGTCGCCTCGCGAATAGTTTGCATCGCGTCCACGTCTGCGCCACCGAAAGCATCTTCGTCCAGCGCGCGCGTATTCGTCGTCGTCCCACCACCTCCTCCTCCTAATCTACCACCTTTCGCTGGCAATCGTTCCTTCTCCTCGTCTCGCTCTTTAAACTTTTCCTGTTTCTGTTTCCTTCTCTGTTCGTAGTAATTTCTCACGTTCGCCTCTTTCATCTTTTTCGCTTTTTCTCTTTCCTTTCGCTCTTTTTCTCTCTCTTCTCGTCGTTCGATGCACTCCTCGTACGCTTTTCCCGAAAGCTTCACGCACGACGTCGTCGTCGTCGCAGAACCACGATCAGAAGAAGAAGAAGAAATCACGATATTCTCCCCTTCCCTCCGAAAACTCCGCGACGTGATGTTGTTCCTCCTCAAAGCGAGAAACAGATTCAAAATCGAACAACAAAAGAGCACCAGAGCGAACGCGTTTACGAACGACACTCTTCGTTTTTTAAACTGTTGTCTCTTCTTCTTCTTGTTATTAGAAGAGGAAGACGATTCTAACAGCGGCGCGTCTCTCATCATGACGAGTATCGTCGTTGTGTCGTCTTCGCCCTCTTCTATTTATTTATCTGCGTGTGTATCGCGTCGCGTGCTCTCGTCGTCGTCGCATATTTCGTGCGTCTTCTTTTCCTTCTTAAAATGCGCGTGTTACAAAACTGGGGAAAAGCTGCTCTCTAATCTTTTCCTCATTACCCCGGACGCGCTTCGTAAAACCGCAAAGTAACGCAGACAACAACGCATCATATCGTCATGGACGGCAGCAGCGCGGTGTCTTCTTCTTCTTCCTCCTCCTCCTCCTCGCGTCGAAACGTCGCTCGCGCGCTCGTCGCATCGTTCGCGTGCGCGTTTCTCTCTCTGCTCTTTTTCATCGTTTCGTCGTCGTCGTCGTCCTTCTCCTCGAGTTCTCTTCTTCGCGCGGCGAGGGAGACGTCTTCTTCTTCGTCTCCTTCTTCTTTTTGGAGCGTCGGAGCGTTGTTCGGTGGTGGCAGAAACGACGATGAGAATTTTGGAGAGGACGGAGACAGTTGGGACGGGCCGGTGCCGGAACCGATGTACGAGGAAGGAGGAGGAGAAGGTGGTGAGAGTGTTGATGGTGATGATGATGCCGAAGCCAGAGGAAGCGAAAAGGAGGAGAAATCGGACGACGAATTTGTCGAGTTTGACGCGTCCTTGGACGAGAAGAAGTTTAATCGAGACTCTCGAGTCGCGGTGAGAGAACAACAGACGCAGTTCACGAACGTGCCGCAGAATATCTGCCCAGGACAACCGACGAAGAAAGGGGTGAGAGTCGGCGCGCCGAGGAAGAACAAAGGTTTAATCGAACGCAAGTTGGACAGATTGGCCGGCGACGGCGACCGCATGCCGCCGGCTGTCGGGCCGGGCGGGGACGAGTCGAAGTACGTCAACATTAGCTGCGTGTACGTGACGGAGAAGTGCGCAAATCCAACCACGGCGGGTGGACGAGGCATCATGCGACGATTGAAATTCAACGTCAACAGCGAAGAGGACACGAAGAAGTTTTTAAAGTTGGCGGAAAATTTACCGTCGATTACGGAAGGCGCGCTGGGATCGTGCGCGATCGTCGCGAATAGCGATAACTTGTTGAAAGGCAACAGAGGCGCAGAAATTGACATGCACGACACGGTTTTCAGACACAACACGCCGATGAAAGGGTTCGCAAAAGCCGTCGGAACGAAGACGACGTTTACGATTGTGAAGTCAAACTACGCGGGAGGCGGCGGCGGCGCCGGTAAAGCGCAAGGCAAAGGCGACAGCAAACCAGAAATCGCGTACATGCTTCTCAAAAATATCGATTTAGTCCCGAAATCGTTGAAAGTAGAAGGTAGGAAAGTGTTTTTACGAATGGGCGGCGCGCATCCGATCGCGCGTTTACGAAGAGAACTCTATCAACTTTCCGGCACGCCGAGTAAAATGCACCCCACCGGCGGATGGGCGAGACCGTTGAACTTATTAGCCAGCCGCTTGTGCGAGCGAATAGACGTGTATGGATTTAGCGGGAACAACCGAGGTGGTAAGTACTTCGCGCGGAAATTAGAGGTTCGTCCGGCGCATAACATGCCTTTCGAGCACTGGACCATGCGATATTTAATGAGTAAAGGAAAGTTGTGCGTCTACGGCGAGTGATTCGAGAGTTGATAAAGAAATATAGATATAATAGAAATGCGTCACACTCCTTTTCACGACGACGACGACGACGCGCGCGCGAACGATCTTTTAATCATCGATAGTTATTGCGCATAAACTGCACAACATACACCCACCATGTTTGCCACGACACCAGTAACCGCGACGACGACGCGCGTGACATCCACGAGCGAGAGACTCTCTGTCGCTTCCCCTTCGTCGTCGTCGTCGTCGTCGGTGGCTGTTCCCCGTTCGCACGTGTTGTCCGCGAAATCACCTCAGCGACGACAACGACGACGACGACGACAACGACGAAGCGTTGGTGGCGCGAACGCGACGGCGCAGAAAGAAGAATCAGATGTGGATTTCTTCACCACGAACGACGCTTTAGCGCGAAGATTACCTTTATATTTCGGCTCCGCGTCTTTAGTTTTGCTGCTCGTGAACAGAGTGTTCTCGAACGTGGCGCCAACGTTGAACGCGGCGAGTTCACAGTCGAGAGCGGACGTTATCGACGTCGTCATGAGCGCGACGTTGATTTTAACCGGTTTAACGTTGGTATCTATCGCGCCACGAATACCAGAGACGGTGGTTATGGATGGATATGCGGTAAATTACGAAGATTCGGGCTTGAGCGAACGATGTAAAGAAGAGTTGCGATGGTGCGGGAAGACGTTGCGAGAGGCGAGTAAGTGCGCGAGCGTAACGGTGGTCGAAATCGACGGGGAAAAGAGGACGGGTAAAGTGGTGTTTTACGACGGCACGTGTTGCGCGAAGGATCCACGCGCGTTGTTTGAGAACCGCTCGCGTCAAATTGGATCCGTGTGCAAAGAAGTCTTGACTTCGGGCAAGCAAAACTACATGGCCAACGCGAACTTGTTTCCCGGCAGGTTCGAGTTCATCCAAGACGACCAAGAAATGCTCTTTTTGAAAAACGGTACGCGCGATAATACCGAGACGACGACGACGACGAATGAGAATGATGATGATGATGATGATGATGATGCGGGCACAAAGATGAACATTAGTAACAACAACAAAGGTTTTGGTTTGCCTCAAAACAGTCAAGCTATTTGCTGCGTCGCCATCGGCGACGAAAGACTCCTCGTCTTATCCGCCGATCGGCAGAGAGGTTTCACGAAGGTGGACCAATCTTGGTTCGAACTCGTCGCCCAAAAGTTGGACAACGCCTTCCTCTCCGAATGAGAATTGATGATAGTAACGAGAGATAATTAATCGGTAGTGATAGAAAAAAGTAGTCGATGATGCGTAGTTTATCTAGAGTAATTAATTTGATGTAGTGATTTAGCGCGTGGATGGCGATAATACCATTTAATAGTTCTTTCTTTTGTTGTTGTTGTTTTCCTTTTGCAGTTTTTGAACATTCGCGCGTGCGAGATTTCAAATTTTTGAATCTCTTCTCTCTCTCTTCAAAATTTTTTTTCGCGAGGGCAAACTCGTCAGAGACTCACGCAACACGCACGACAGCGCGCGCGCGATTCAAAATTCGAAAGCACGCTCCTCGAACGCGGAGAAAGTCGTCCACGTTTTCTCTTTGCACGCGCGCGCGTACGCTCGCACACACGCACACACACGTTCACTGCGACGGGGGCGCGAGTCTTCCAAAAAAAGAAAGATCTCTGTTTTCGCTTCAAAACTCTCTCACTGCCCGGGGAGAAAAAGTTTGAAAAAAGATGTCCTCGCGTCCGTCCAGACGAAACGCGTCCAAGACCGATCAGGCGAAACAAAAGTTGGAGCAACTGAAACAACTAAAAGAAACCGGGAAGAAGAGATTGGATGACATCGACGGCGACGAAGACATCGCGAACGTTTACGATGAGGTGCGGTTTTTTGGATGATGGGTGTCTTTCTCTCTCTCTCTGTTTTCGTTTTTTGAAAAATAATTCAAAAAAAGTGTTCACTTTTCGATTTGAACGAATTTTTCCTTTTCCTCTTCTCTCCTCTTCTCTTCTTCTCCTCGTCTCTGTTGGCTCATCACCAACACAAATATATGTGTATACACATTTACACATTTACACACACACACACACAATCGCTAACTATTGTCAACGCAATTGCAGGTCACTGAAGAGGAGTACGCGAAACTCGTCGCGAAGCGACGAAAAGAAAACGCAAACTTTGTAGTCGGCGCGGAAGAGAACGACGAGTACGTCGATATGGGCGAGGAGGAGGATTGGACGCGGGAGAATCCGGCGTACAGAGACGACGAGGACGACGTCGAGGACGGTGGAAATGCTGCAAATGGTACGGGTGACGAAGAAGGTGCGGGTGCAGCGAATGGGAATGCGAAGTCAAAGAAGGAGCTGGTGAAGGAGAAGAAGCGCAAGCAACTGGAGAAGGAAAAGTTGAAAGCGAGCAAAGGAGTCGGTTTAGCCGGGTTAAAAATGGACATGAAAAAGAGAAAAGCAGAGTTGGAGCAGAAAGAAGCGGAAGCGGCAGATGCAGATGCGCTTTTGGAGGACATTTTAGCTGGCGTTGATCAAATCGATGATGACATGATGGGCGACACCGGAGTCAAGTCGGCGTTGAAGAAATCCAAAAAGAAGAAATCGAAGAAAGCCAAGATTGCCGTCGAAGAGATGGACGTGAAAGCGAAGAAGAAGGCAGCGTTTGCAAAGAAGAAAGGCGTTGCGTTTCCAGACGAGCCTCCTTTGAATGCCGATGATGAAGATGCGGTGAAACCGATGGATGGCGATGACAACGACGACGACGATATGGGCGCGCCTGCCGCGGTTGCAGATGACGACGACTTAGATGTCGACGGCACCGTCGCACCACCAGATGTGGACATGGACGGCGATGATGACGTCAAAAACGTCGAAGAAGTTGAGTTGAAGAAGATGACGAACGCCAAACAGGTACTTCCAACGGAGAACAAAGGCGCCGGTGCAGCGATTGCGTATGGCGACTACGATTCTGAAGACGATGAAGAAGATGCCGAGCAAGCGACGCGCGAAAAGCTCGCCGCTGAATGGAAACCCGATTCTGGGCTCCCCGTGGACGATTTCGATAAGACGTTGCCGTTTTACTTCTTGGACGCGCAAGAGGATATTGGTTCCCCAGGCACCGTCTTCTTGTTCGGTAAAGTTCCCATGATCAGAAACCCGAAAACGAACATCTTGGATCCCTCCTTGGGCACCGTCTCGTCTTGTGCTGTCGTGAATAACATGCAAAGATGCGTCTTTGTCGTTCCGAGAGTTGAGTTTGCACCGCAAGCTTTGGACGAAGATAACGAACTCGAGATTTTGGAGAACAAAGCAAACGCAAAAGATGCTTCGAAAGCCGATAAAGTCGCTTTGTTGAAATGGTTGCAAGTGAAAACGAAACCGGTCAAGGACGAGTTGAAGAGAATCTTGAGCGAAAGAGGTGTCGACCAGTACACCATGAAACCAGTCTATCGTAAGTATTGCTTCGAAAGAGACGATATTCCGAGCGGCGGCCAGTACGTCATCAAATTGAAGTATTCGTACTTGAACTCTGCGTTGCCGTCGGATATCAAAGGCGAGACGTTCTGCGGCGCCTTGGGGACGCAAACGAACGCGTTGGAACACTTAATTGTGAAATCAAAAATCATGGGTCCCTCTTGGCTAGCGTTACATAACGCTGAAATTGTTCCGCAAGCAACTTTGAAAGATAAAGAAGCCATGAAATCATGGTGTAAATTGGAAGTTAATTTGCAGAACGGGCATAAGTCTGTCAGAAATCCAACGTTGGAGGCCATTGAGGCGCTCGGCCTCAACGGCCAACAGCGCGAGCCTCCGACGGTGGTCGTCGCCGCATTGAAATTGCAAACGGTCGTCAATCACAAAACGAATGCGAACGAAATTTGCTCGGCATCTGTCGTATATTTACAAGACGTGCGAGTTGATGTCGGTACTGATTGCCGAGCGAGTGTGAGAGATAGTCCGAAAGAATGGGAAAGGAAAGCGAGACACTTTTCATTGGTGCGCAAACTCTCTGGCGGTAATTGGCCGTCGGGCTGGGAGCAACACGTTGCAAACGAGAACAAAACGAACCCGGTCGCTAAAAGGACAAAGTCGATAGTCCTCTCTTCGCAAGCAGACGAGAGAGGGTTACTGTCCATTTTGTTGGCTCGATTATCGCAAATCGATGCCGATGTTATATGCGGTCACAATGTCGCCGGTTTCGACGTAGATGTCTTGTTGAACAGATTGAGAGAGAACAAAGTCGCGCACTGGTCTAGAATCGGTCGGTTGAAGCGCACAAGATTTCCAAACTTATCTGGTGGCAACCAAGGCTCTTATGGGGGTGGCGCGAGCATCGGTGCACTCTCGTGCATGGCAGGACGCTTGTTAGCAGACACGTACCTCTCGGCGCGAGATTTGTTGAAGGAAGTTTCGTACACTTTGACGAACTTAATGAAGACGCAATTCGACGAAAACAGGGCCGAAATTCCGCAGCAAGATGTACCTCTGCAGTTTAACTCGACGCAGACTCTGTGGCAGTTGACGAAGAACTCGCAAACGGATGCGTATTATTCGTTATGGTTGATGTTGCATTTGCAAGCGTTGCCGTTGACGAGACAGTTATCGAACATCGCGGGGAACACGTGGTCGAAGACGCTAGGACACACGCGCGCCCAACGCGTCGAGTTTTTGTTTTTGCACGAGTTTCACAAGCGCAAATATATGGTTCCGGATCGTTTGTCGGCTAAGGAAAAAAGACGCGTTCAAGCTGCCGAGGCGAAGAACGGTAACGGCGACAAAGACGTGGACGATAAAAAAGGCCCGCAATACTCTGGTGGTTTAGTTCTTGAACCGAAGAAAGGTTTGTACGATAAGTACGTTCTGATGTTGGACTTCAACTCGCTGTATCCATCTATTATCCAAGAGTACGATATCTGTTTTACGACCGTCAAAAGAGGCAAAGACATGGCTGGTATAACACCAGAGCTTCCTCCGCCGGTTGTCGGTAGACCAGGCGGAGAAAACGCTGCTGTTCTTCCGCAAGTCATTTGCAAGTTGGTTCAACACAGAAGAGCGGTGAAGGAACTTCTGAAGAAAGAGACAAATGATGTCGTTCGCGCGCAATTAGATATTCGACAGTTGGCTTTGAAACTTACCGCGAACAGTATGTACGGTTGTTTGGGTTTCAGCGCGTCCCGCTTTTACGCGAAACCGCTGGCTGAGTTGATCACTGGACAGGGTCGTGAAATTTTACAATCCACTGTAGATTTAGCGCAAAACTTATCGTACGATGTCATCTATGGCGATACCGATTCCATCATGATCAATACGAACAAAGACGATTTAAACGAAGTGCACAAAGTCGGGCAAGAGGTCAAACGAGAAGTCAACAAACGTTACAAACTTCTCGAGATTGAAATGGATGGATGTTATCGCTCGATGTTGTTGTTGAAAAAGAAAAAATACGCCGCAGTTGTTGTTGAACCGAGTCGTACGCACCCGGGTAAGTTTGAAGAGCGCATCGAGAAGAAAGGTTTAGATACTGTTCGTAGAGATTGGTGTAAGCTTGCGAAAGATGTCGGGGATATCTGCTTGAATGAAATATTCAAGAAGCGCGCGGTTGAAGACACTGTCGAGAAAATCCACGACGCGTTGAGAAAAGCGAGAACGGATATGGTGAACAACCAAGTCAACTTAGAATCGTACATTGTGACGAAACAGTTGACAAAGTCACCGAGAGACTACCCGGATGCGAACTCACAGCCGCACGTCAAGGTTGCATTGCGACGCATCGAGCAAGGCAAACAAGATGGCGTCAACGCGGGCGAGACTGTGCCGTACATCATCTGTTGCGAGGTGAAACCAGAAGATGAGAAGGACATGACGAACGATGCCATAGCTAACGGACACGCGTCATCAAAGTCTGGAGGTAAAGGATTAGCTGAGCGCGCGTTTCATCCCGAAGAACTGCGAGAGAATCCAAACTTGAGAGTAGATTTGCACTACTACCTGACTCAACAGTTGCACCCGGTCATTTCGCGTTTGTGCGCGCCAATCGAAGGCACAGATGCCGCGCGATTGGCGGATTGCTTAGGCTTAGACGCTTCCAAATTTGCCGCGAGAAGCACTGGTGCCGACGACGATGACATGAACACGAATCGATACGCGGCGTGCTCATTGGATGACGACGCGATGTATGAGAAGTGCGAACCGTTGAAGTTGTTTGCGAGCGACGGTAAGACGGAGTTTACGTTTCCCGGCGTCCGAGACATCCTTCTCGGTAAAATTTCTTGTGCAGACGCATCGAAGCCGCCAAGTGCCAGAGGTGTTGTCGGTGTCACGGAAGATAAAGAAAATGTCACGGACGCTTCTGTGAAAACGCCGCAGCCGAAAACACCGGGATCTGGAACGGATGCAACGACTCCGGATGCCGCGACGACGCAAAAGAGCAAAACGGACGCCTCGGCAACAACGACAGTACAACCGCTTTCCGCCGCTGCTTTTACGAATCAAGTCACCATGCAAGTTCGAAAAATGATTCAAAAGTACTACGCGCAAAAATTGCGCTCCGACGATGAATTGTATCCGTGCGAAACCCGAGATATCACGTTGAAGGCGGTGGGTGACGTCGAAGTCGGCACGAAACCGTTGAATACCATTTGCTCTGGCGTCATGAAAAAATCGTTCGAAGAGAGAGAGTTGTACACGCAACTCGTCCATTTTAAACGTCTATTGAGCATCAAAGATGCGAAGAAAAGAATTAAAGACGAAACAATTCGTAGCAGCTGCGAAAAGAACATCACGAAGGAAATGAGAACGGCTTTGAATTTAGCGGAGAAGGAAGTCGAGGAAGTGTTGGACAATAGTGCCTATCGATGGGTCAACTTGAGCACTTTGTTTGGCTTCTGAAGTTCTTTATTAAATCATACAAAAACAAAGAATAAAAAGAATCACATTAATAATAACAACATCACTACTTGAGGAGCATACCATATCATATCTTAAAGAAAAAGTTACAAGCGCGTTTGCTTTTGTGTTTATCTCATTCATATGTTACAACCTCTCTCTCGCGCGCACGCGTCCGAGAGCAAAACTAAAAATTCTATGCTCGTTATACATTTTTTTTTCTCCCTTCACCTTTCCAACTGGTGCTCCTCATCCGTTAACGGCACGTATACAACCCCCATTTCGTCTCTATATTCTATCTCACCATCTTCGTTCTTATCAATCACCATCAACGATTGACTCTCGTTTTCGCCCCCAACTGGGATTATCAACCTCCCCGGCGAAGCTAACTGCGAAAGCAGCGCCGAAGGCACTTCGGGCGCGGCTGCGCCCACGTGTATAAGCGCGTATGGTGCCGACGCTTCGTATCCTAGTCTTCCATCGCCTTTGACGATCGTAATCGAACCATTCTTTATCATCTCCCCCTTGCCATCTTCCGTTAAATTCTTTATCGATCGTTCCACGAGCGAGTCTATGTGTTCGATGCCGACGACGACGTTTCCAGCTCCTTCCTTCGACGACGACGACGCCAACAACATCTCGGCAAAACACGCGACCAAATACCCAGACCCAGACCCAACGTCCAAAACCCTCCCGTTCCCGCGACCGTCCTCCGAATCTTTCAAATACTCTCTCGATAGTTCCAAACACATCGCGTGCATGTGAGGCGCCGAAATCGTCGCGTTCGCGCCGATGCCGAGAGGATGGTCCCGGTACGCGCTTTCCGATTTGTCCCTCTCCAACACGTAACACTTCCTATCGACTTTTCTCATCGCTTTCCCGACCGACGCCGGGCTTTTTATCAGTTTGTTCGCCTCTAAAGCGTCGATTAAAGAGTCGTTCGTCGTCGTTCCGTGCGACCGCCAACTCATTATTCTTATTCTTATATGTTATTATTGTAGTGATTTGGGTAAAATAACGAACTCTCTCTTCTCTTCTCTTTCTCTTCTCTCTCTTCTCTCTCTCTGTTTTGGGTCCAGCGAGAGGCAAAAGCGAAAAAAGCAAAAACGCGAGCAAAAAGATGATGGATGAAAAAAATGCAGAAAAAAAAAATCGGCCAGCAGCAAGAGGCCAGGAAAATCTCTCTCAAAGCTCTCTCTCTCTGCTCTCTTCTTTTTCCCAACGGGAAGATTACTCTCTTTTCTCCAGAAAAAAAAAAGGAAAAAAAAATCGCGCACGGGTGTTCTTTCTTGTCGTTTGGTTTAAACTCCTCGATATATCATCGATCGGCTTTTGGGGTCGAGAGGATCGTCGAGACACGCGCGGGTGTCAGAGTTTGATACACACACGCACGCGACACACACGCGAAAGAAAGGTTTCTCCCCCTTTCCTTTTTTTTTTAATTAAAAAAGAGAGGGGAAGACCCACACGGCGCCGGTTCAAAATCCCCCGCGAAGAAGTAGAGAGATCAAAAACTCTATATAATCTTTCTCGAATACTTTTAAATAGGTTCTCTCTTTCGAGTGGGATTTGGATCGTCGCGTTGCGAGTCCAGTCTCGCTCGATCTTAGCGCTTCTTTTGCGCGTAGTGGTGTGCGCATAAAGAGAAAGAGAGAGAAAACACGGATGCGGTCATCCTCCTCCTCGCGTCCAGCCGATCACGACGAGATGAAACGTCGTCGTGGCGCCTCAAAATCTTCAAAGAGAAGGACGATTCGTTCGCGTTTTTATGTCGTCGAGCGAAAGAAAAGCGCGATGTTCGCGATGTTGGCGATCGTTTTGGCACTTTTTGGCGGTAACGGTGGGGAATATCATCGCGGATCGATGCTCACATCGTCGTCTTCTACTTCTTCTTCCTCTGTGAGTGGAAGAATGGGCGGCTCTTCTGCTTTGAACATCAACAACAACGGATTCTTCTTGTTCGCGAACGCGCAGGTGCCATCTCCTCCTCCGTCTCCGCCTCCGAGTCCACCACCGTCTCCACCACCGTCTCCACCACCGTCTCCACCACCGTCTCCGCCTCCGTCTCCGCCTCCGTCTCCGAGTCCACCACCGTCTCCACCACCGTCTCCACCACCGTCTCCGCCACCGTCTCCGCCTCCGCCTCCACCTCCGTCTCCGAGTCCACCACCGTCTCCACCACCGTCTCCACCGTCTCCACCACCGTCTCCACCGTCTCCACCTCCTCCATTACCGCCGCCTTCACCTCCCCCCTCGCCTCCACCATCTCCTCCACCTCCGAGTCCGCCTCCGAGTCCGCCTCCGAGTCCGCCTCCGAGTCCGCCACCGTCGCCTCCTCCGAGTCCGCCGCCTCCGAGTCCGCCGCCGTCGCCTCCTCCATCACCGCCGCCTTCACCTCCGCCGTCTCCGCCGCCACCGCCCTCGCCACCACCAAGTCCAGCGACTGCTTCGACTGCGTTGCGCATTTACTTGAACGGCTACAGTAAGGACGAGTTTGAGGTGCAGGCGAACACGGATAAATTTCGACTCGGGATGACTGAGTTCTTCAGGAACGCTTCGGGGGGAGAGAACGTGCCGGCCGCGATTGAGTTCATAGAAGTCGTCGATGTGCGAGCGCCACCGCCTCCGAGTCCACCACCAAGTCCACCACCGTCTCCTCCACCGAGTCCTCCACCGAGTCCGCCTCCATCGCCGCCGCCGCCGAGCCCGCCTCCATTGCCGCCTCCATCGCCGCCGCCGAGTCCGCCACCGCCGAGTCCGCCTCCGTCTCCGCCACCTTCACCTCCTCCATCACCGCCACCGAGCCCTCCCCCTCCACCGTCTCCTCCACCGAGTCCACCACCGAGCCCGCCGCCATCTCCGCCGCCGCCGTCTCCTCCGCCGTCTCCGCCTCCGAGTCCTCCGCCGCCGAGTCCACCACCGTCTCCGCCACCTTCACCTCCTCCATTACCGCCGCCTTCACCTCCCCCTCCTCCCTCGCCGCCTCCGAGTCCACCACCGAGTCCACCGCCTTCTCCGCCTTCGCCTCCACCCTCGCCTCCTCCTCCGAGTCCTCCCCCATCTCCTCCTCCGTCTCCTCCTCCTCCGAGTCCCCCCCCATCTCCTCCTCCGTCTCCTCCACCGCCGAGTCCTCCTCCATCTCCTCCTCCATCTCCTCCGTCGCCGCCTCCTCCGCCGTCGCCGCCTCCATCTCCTCCATCTCCTCCCCCATCTCCGAGTCCGCCGCCAAGTCCGCCTCCTTCGCCGCCGCCGAGCCCGCCGCCAAGTCCGCCTCCTTCGCCGCCGCCGAGCCCGCCTGCTGCAAGAAGACGACAGTTGTTGGCCGACAGATTGACCAAGGCGACGTCGAGCACGGTTGCTATTGAATTTCTCGTCTTGGGGACAACCTTAGCTGACGCCGTTGACTTTAAGTTTTACTACAACAGAGCATCGGTCGATGACATCGAGTACTATCTCGATGAAGCGGGATTGCAGACTGAATCGATTGTGAAGGATGCGCAGATCACGGCTGTTCGCGCGCCGCCGCCGCCGAGACCGCCGCCGAGACCGAGTCCGCCACCATCGCCTCCTCCTCCTCCGTCTCCTCCTCCATCGCCGCCGTCGCCGCCGCCACCAGCGCCCTTGCCACCTCCGCCACCGCCTCCTCCGCCGAGCTCACCTCCATCGCCGCCGCCACCACCGTTCCCGCCTCCATTGAATCCTCCGCCGCCAAAGCCGAGTCCGCCGCCGCCGTCGCCACCTCCCCCGAAGCCTCCCGCGCTCTCTCCGCCACCGGCCCCAGAAGGGACAGCGTCACCTCCACCGAATGCACCGCCTCCAGCGCCTCCTGCTTTGGTGGTTGGTCGCGCCATCGACGCGTATTTGAAGAATTGCGACGCGTTTATGGATGAGAATGGAGATCGCAAGTACTCGAGAGGAGAAGCGTATTCGCAAACGGATAACTTAGGTGGCTACGTGTTTCAGCCAAATAACTACGACGCCGCGACATCATCATATCTCGTCGTTTTGACGCGTAACGAAAGTCGATCGGAAACGAACGAGTGCGTGGACGCTTTCACAGGACAACCTCCGGGAGTGAGGATCTTGGAAGCGCCGCCGGGGTCGAAAGTGATTTCGCCGTTGACGACCCTCATTGGCGAGATTATCAGACTTTACTCCGGTGACGTCGACATGACCGTCGCGGAAGCAACGACTATGATCAACTCCGCGTTTGGTTTGGGAGATGCGGAACACACGCAAATCGATCCGATTTACGCCGCCTCAAACGGAGAAGTGGACGTGTATGGTCCAGTCGTCGGCACAATCAATATGATTGCGAATCTCGTCTCATCCGTCGGCACGTTGTTATTTGGTATGTCCAGTCTGTATGGGGGTAGATTGTCTGCGATAGAGTGCGAATTGAAGGTATACTCCGGCATTGCCCGTGAAATCAACGAGGCCTTGATCGTCGCGGCGCGAGGCGGTAATAGAAAGTTGCTCACGTCGCACCTGTTAGATTTGTCCACCTCAGATTCAATCTCCGGAATCGCGAAATCTTCGTTATACTCCGCGAGTTTGACGAACATTCAGTTGATGAGTGCGACGTATTCTCCAGCCGCGTTAGACGCCACGGTGTCCATGTCAGTCAACTCTGGGACGGCAATCAAGAATAGCTTGAGCGATTTATCGGATCCGACTGCTTTGTTGAAAAAAGTCACCGCTGCAGCCAAGGTAGCTCAAGATCCAGTCGTTTTGAATTCTCTCTTGAATTCCGCTACGAATGAAGCGACGGCTGATGACATCGCTACTTTGAATGCCGTAAAGGATCCGGATTCGTACGCGAGTAAAACGGCAGCTGAAGGCGAGACAGTAACGGTGTCGATTCCGCTGTATCCGCCTCCTCCATCGCCTCCTCCTCCATCGCCTCCGCCACCATACGTATCCAGAGGACCGATTTTGAATCCGGCGGAGTTGTCCGCAACCATCGTGGTTCCGACGCTCTTTGTGTTAATTGTAGGTGTGATTTTCGCGATGAAGTACGTTGCGAAGAAGAGAAGAGCGAGAAGGTTAGCGAGACATGAAACTAGGATTGAGAGAGAGAAGTTAGCTGCACAAGCGTCAGTAAAGAAACTCAACGCTGACACCATTAAACGCGAATTAGCGGCGTTGACGGATGAGAGAGGGGCTGAGCGAAAGTTGATCAAACAATATGAGCAGCACATGCAAAAGTCGAGAGAGAAAGTAGAAAAAGCTATCGCCATGCGAATTCAAGCGGAGAAACAGAGGAAGAAGGAAAAGGCAGCCGAGAAAGCAGCCTTACAATGATATAGGTGATTTCGAGAATGAGATGCGATTACTTTAGGCACAGCACATAACATATATCATGTATAGAAGAAACAGAGAAACGCTTTATTAATTTTAAAAATACAACAAAAAATATCTAAAAAGAACATCGAGAAGTGTGACTTATTCACGCTCGCGACAGAAGTTTGTTTTCCAACTCTTCGACGCGTTCGCGCAACGCGCGTATTTCATCCGCCTGTGCGTATTTTATTTTGATGGCATCTTTCAATTTTTCTCGCAAGATTTCCTCCTCTTTCGTTTTCGGCTGCGTTGTTTTCGCAGCCTCTTTTAATTTATCCGCGATTAACCCGTGTTGTCGTTGTCCATCAACCTCCATCGCATCCGTTGTCCCCGCCGCCGCCGCCGTTTCTTGTTTCTGCCGTTCGTGTTGTTCTATGGAACTCTTCAAATCGTTTTTGAAAACCAGAAACGTTTCACGATCGACGATAGGCCCAGGTGCATCGTGATCGATGAAACCTTTGCGTTCTTTTGTGGCGCTGAAGAAGCAGACGCGAATCGATTCGCTTTCACATTCGTGCTCCTGCGTTTCCATCCACGTTTTCGCCGCCGCGTAGTCTTCAAGAATGTTTGCGTTTGTCGTGTCCACCCACACTACTTGACCAGACGAGAGAACAAATCTAGACCAATCCGTTTGGAGCACGTTTGCTCCCTTATCATCATCATCTTCTCGTACCGCTTTCTTCTCCTCGCGTAAGATGGTCTTTTTCTTCTTCGCGCTCTGAGAATCTCCGTTCGCCTTCGCCGCTACCGGTGACGACGACGAGGAAGCTTTCTTTGCCGCACTTAGAAGCGCACTTTCATGTCTTGGCAAGTGTTTCTTCAACCGTAATTCTCGAGTCGTTTGAATGTGCAACATTTGAGCCGCGTTCATTTCTTCCTCTACCTGTATCGTCATGTTAGTGTTGACATTGTTTGCATCGATAGTAGTAGTAGTAGTAGTACTAGTAGTAATCGCGTCCCCTTCCTCTCCTATTCCTGTGCTCATGTCTTCACTTTCCAACGGACGTTCGTTCAAAGTCCACTTATTACGTTCAAAATCAAACGTGAACTTTGCGCGAATGTGTTCTCTTCGCTTCTCCGCGTGTTCTCTCTTCGCAAACTCAAACGCGTCCAGACATTTATTACCCACCGCCGAGTGCGAGTTGAACGGAGACGACGTCGTCGTCGTCGTCATCGCCGCGTCACTATTACTACTCCTATTGCCGTTATTCGCGGAATTTCTCCCGTTGCCTTTGCTATATATCGATCGCATCCCAGACGACATTTTATTTTCAAACAAGTTGACCGATTTCGCCTCCACCGGGTGCAAAGGATTTCTCTGGCTCCTCTTCTCCGTGAATCTGTTGTGCACTAAACCGCCAACGTTGGAGGCATTCTCCGGTCCCCGAGCGCAATTCGCGAGCACCGGTTCGTTCCTATCTTTGTTGGAGTGATACGGAGAGACATCTTCCACCGCTCCCTCCCGATGATGATGCGAGGAGTAGTGCGCCGCAGACGACGTCGGTTGAAACCACGAGGACGTCGTCCAGATGCTTTTCGTCGACGTCGACGACGACGACTCGCCGTAATCGTTCTCTTCTTCTTCTTCTCTTCTCAAAACTCTCCTCCCGTGCTCGCGAACGTCCACCTCTCCCGGGTCTTCGCACGGTAACGATGCGTTGTGATACGTCATGCGTATGTGTGTGTGCGTGTATAATTTCTATTTCGAGCGTGTGTGTGTATCTGTTTTATCTCTCGCTCTGTGATGAGGAAGTGATTTGTGTGCACTCTCGACCTTTTTTTTTCTTTTTCTTTTTTTTTTCGCTTTCTCTCAAAAATTTACCCCCCACACAAAAGTTCTCTCTCTCTCTCTCTCTCTCTTTCTCTCTCTCTCTCTTTCACTCTTCTCCGTTGCGCGTGTCTGAGGAAGAAGAGGCGGAGACGCAAGCTCTCTCTCTCTCTCTCTCTCTCTCGTTTAAGCGTTAAACACTCTCTGTTTTGCACTTAAGAAGCGACAACGACAAAAGAACAAATATGAAAATCTTGAGGAAAAACGAAGGTCTTTTATCGAACTTTGAGATGTGCGAACTGTTGAAACAGCGAGAATTGAAACGACACGAGGGAGTTTTATCCGGAGACGAGGAGAACAACGAGGAGAATGTGAATAATAATAATAATGACAACAACAACAACAACAACAACAACAACAACAACAACAA
>Ga0181601_10001450_pt1 | contig 20226 bp, 21 predicted proteins | sample 041ome_8_FD_133020 | JGI IMG/M metagenome (GOLD analysis project Ga0181601, IMG submission 133020) | Coastal salt marsh microbial communities from the Groves Creek Marsh, Skidaway Island, Georgia - 041407BS metaG (megahit assembly) | ecosystem: Environmental > Aquatic > Marine > Intertidal zone...
ATTTGCCTTTGAGTATATCCGGGGGCTCACCTGACGATGATGCGCCCGCTGCGCAAGCCGCAGAGTAGGAGTAACGGATATGGGCACTCCAAGTCGCTTTCAACACCTTCTCGCAGTTCCGGCGCTTGTCGCTAAGCGCACGGTTCAAGCCGGTGCAGCACTCCTGATCGGTACGAGCATCGCGCTTGCTGCTGGCGGTGGTGAGCCAACGGTTTGCACGCCGAAAGATGTGCCGCATAATGACCGCCATTGGGGCTTCCAGGGCGTCTTTGGCCACTATGACAAGAAAGCCGCGTTCCGTGGTTTCGAAGTCTTTCGGGGCACCTGCGCTGCATGCCACTCGCTGAAGTATTTCACGTTCCGTAATCTGGCGGACTTAGACGTGCCGGAAGACGCGATCAAAGGCATCGCCGCCGAATATGAAGTTATGGCGGAGCCTAACGACGACGGCGAAGTCCTGCCACGCACAGCAATCCCTTCGGACTACTTCCCGTCCCCGTTCGCGAATGAAAAAGCTGCCGCCTCCGTGAATGGCGGTGCAGTGCCGCCTGATCTCAGCTTGATGGTCAAGGCGCGCGCGAGCTTTGAAAATCATGTGCCGAACATCCTGGACGGCTACATGGACGCGCCGGAAGGCTGTGAAGTGCCAGAAGGCAAATACTATAACGCCCACTATCCAGGCTACATCATTAGCATGGCGCCGCCGCTGGCTGATGATGCGATCGAATACAAAGATGGCACCAAGGCGACCAAGGAACAGATGATCAAGGACGTGAGCGAGTTCCTCGCCTATGTCGCAGAGCCGAAGCTTGAAGAACGCAAGAGCATGGGCTTCAAGATCGTGATCTTCCTGCTGATCCTGACGGTTCTGCTGTATCTGACCAAGAAGCAGGTCTGGCGCAAACTGCATTGACCTGAAGCCGCCAAAACGGTTCAAGTGGGGCCGCGTCCTGAATAGGGACGCGGCCCTTATTTTTTGGAGCGCACGAAGTTCATGAGCAACCAGCCACACCCCGCCGAAACACCGGTCATCGCCGTAATTGGCGGCAGCGGCGTTTATGATATCGATGGCCTGGAAGACCGCCGTTGGATCACGGTGGAGAGCCCATTCGGCACGCCATCAGACGACATCATGGAAGGCGTGCTGGACGGCCAGCGCGTGCTGTTTCTGCCGCGCCACGGCCGAGGCCACAAAACCAGCCCAACAGCCCTGAATTACCGCGCCAATATTGATGCGCTGAAGCGCTTGGGTGCCACTGAAATTCTCTCACTGTCCGCTGTCGGCTCCCTCAAGGAAGAATTGCCGCCGGGCCATTTTGTCCTGGTCGACCAGTTTATTGACCGCACCTTCGCCCGGGAGAAAAGCTTCTTTGGTCCAGGCTGCGTCGCCCATGTTTCAATGGCGGAACCGGTTTGCTCCCGCCTCGGCGATGCGCTGGCGGCAGCCGCCAAAGCAGCAGACATCGCCTTCACACGGGGTGGGACTTACTTAGCGATGGAAGGCCCACAATTTTCCACCCGCGCTGAATCGAATTTGTATCGCAGCTGGGATTGCAGCGTGATCGGCATGACCAATATGCCTGAAGCGAAGCTCGCCCGTGAGGCTGAGCTTTGCTACGCCACTGTCGCCATGGTGACAGATTTTGACTGCTGGCATGAAGACCACGACGCCGTCACCGTAGAGGCCGTCATCCGCGTATTGCAGGAGAATGCGGCTAAGGCGCGGGACATTGTACGCCGAACTGTGCCGCTGCTCGCCAGGCGGCAAGGCCTGTGCCATGCGGGGTGCCACAACGCCCTCGACGTTGCAGTCATCACGGCCCCCGACTCCCGCGATCCTGCCACTGTGGCAATGCTCGACGCCGTTGCTGGGCGGGTGCTCTGATGCGTATCGACGGACAGCCCTACCGTTCGATTTGGCGCGACACGGCGGGCACGGTGCAGATCATTGACCAAACGGTGCTACCGCACGAGTTTCGCGTCATTCCACTGTCAGACATGCCCGCCGCCGCCCATGCCATTAAAGCGATGCAGGTGCGTGGCGCGCCTTTGATCGGTGCCACAGCTGCTTACGGCCTTGCTATTGCTATGGCGGCAGATGCCAGTGACGCCAGCCTCGTCAACGCTTTCACCACGTTGAGCGCGACGCGCCCGACGGCAATCAACCTGCGCTGGGCTTTGGATCGTGTGTCCACCGTACTGCGGCCGTTGCCAGTAGAAGCCCGCGCCGCCGCCGCGATGGCCGAAGCAGACGCCATCGCAGAGGAAGACATCGCGATCAATGCGGCCATAGGCGGCCATGGCCTGGCGGTCATTCAAGCCATTGCGGATACCCAACCACCCGGTGCCACCATCAACATCTTGACCCACTGTAATGCCGGATGGATCGCGACCGTGGACTGGGGCACAGCCTTGGCCCCCATCTACAAAGCCCATGATGCTGGTATTCCTGTGCATGTTTGGGTGGACGAAACCCGCCCCCGTAACCAAGGCGCTGCGCTGACTGCCTGGGAGCTTGGCGCCCATGGCGTCCCCCATCATGTAATCGTCGACAATGCTGGGGGGCACCTCATGCAACACGGCCTTGTTGATCTTTGCATCACTGGAACGGACCGAACGACAGCGAACGGTGATGTTTGCAACAAGATCGGCACATATCTGAAGGCCCTTGCCGCCCAGGATAACGACGTGCCGTTTTATGTTGCCCTGCCGACCCCCACCATCGACTGGACCATCTATGACGGCATTGCCGAGGTTCCGATCGAGCAGCGCGCACCAGACGAAGTAACGCATATCAACGGCGTTACTGATTCTGGCAGGCAAGCACGGGTCCGCATCACGCCAGCGGCCAGTCCCGCCCGGAATGATGCGTTTGACGTAACGCCCGCCCGCCTCGTCACCGGTCTCATCACAGAACGCGGCGTTGTCGAAGCCAGCGCCCATGGCCTAGCCAAGCTTCGCCCCATAGCTGAATGAACAGGAGACCCCTAATGCCAAGCGCCAGTGAACGCCTGAAAGCCCTGAACCTAGACCTGCCGCCCCTGCCCGCCCCCATTGGCAATTACGGCGCTTTCCGGATTGGCGGGGATACGCTCTATACCTCCGGCGTTGGGCCGCGCCACAATGATGGACGCATTGAAACCGGCAAGGTTGGCGGCGATGTCAGCACTGCAGATGCAGCCGGTCACGCGCGCCTTTGTGGTCTGAACCTGCTTTCCATCATGCAGCATGCGCTCGATGGTGACTTGGATCGCGTTGCAGGCGTTCTAAAGGTCTTTGGCATGGTCAACGCTGTCCCAGACTTCATGGAGCACCCCAAAGTTATTGATGGCTGCACGGACCTATTCGTCGATGTGTTCGGCGATGCTGGCCGCCCCGCCCGCTCTGCCGTTGGCATGGGCAGCCTGCCCCGCAGCATTACCGTTGAGATCGAAGCGATTGTGCTGATCAAGCGGTAATCGCCCGCGTGACACGCGTATGATCTAACGGCATGCTATCCGGCGACATTGAAACCTGCAGCCGGATAGCCTGACCCATGACCAAGAAAATGCCTGAAGACCTTCGCAGCCATCGTTGGTTTGGCGTTGATACAATGCGCGCCTTCGGCCATCGCAGCCGCACCATGGAAATGGGCATTTCGCGAGAAGATTTTGCGGGCAAGCCTGTCATCGGCATCATCAATACCTGGGCCGATAGCAATACGTGCCACAGCCACATGCGACAGCGGGCTGAAGAAGTAAAACGCGGTGTGTGGCAGGCTGGCGGCTACCCCATGGAAATGCCCGCCATGTCCGTCGGCGAGCAGATGACGAAGCCAACCTCCATGATGTACCGGAACTTCCTGGCGATGGAGACGGAGGAGCTGCTGCGCTCCCAACCCATTGACGGTGTTGTGCTGATGGGCGGCTGCGATAAGACCACCCCAGCCTTGCTTATGGGTGCCATCTCCATGAACTTGCCCGCGATCTATGTGCCTGCGGGGCCAATGCTGCGTGGGAACTGGCGCGGAAAGACGCTTGGGTCTGGCACCGACGTCTTCAAATACTGGGCGGAACGCCGCGCGGGCAACGTGACAGACGAGCAATGGGGTGAGCTGGAAGAAGGCATGGCTCGCTCTGCCGGCACGTGTATGACAATGGGCACGGCCTCCACCATGACCTCAATTGCCGAAGTGCTTGGCTTCTCGCTGCCGGGCGCATCCTCTATTCCCGCCGTGGATTCCACCCATCAGATGATGGCGAGCCGGTCTGGGCGCAGGATTGTTGATATGGTCTGGGAGGACATGAAGCCTTCGGACATTCTGTCAGAAGCTGCATTCGATGACGCTATTACAGCGGATATGGCCCTTGGAGGCTCCACCAACGCCATTATCCACCTGACGGCCATGGCGGGCCGGGCTGGCATCAAGCTGGACTTGGCGCGTTTCGATGAAATTTCCAAGACCACGCCGACCCTGCTGAACTTGAAGCCATCGGGCATCTATCTGATGGAGGATTTCTATTATGCAGGCGGCCTGCGCGCGCTGCTAAAGCAGATTGATGATCTCCTGAACCTAGACCGCGTGGTTTGCAATGGACGCACGCTTGGTGAGAACATTGAGACGGCGGAAGTCTACAATGATGAGGTTATTTTCAGCCGCGACAAACCGCTGTCGCCAACCGGCGGAACGGCCGCACTCTCCGGCAATCTTGCCCCCACTGGCGCGATCATAAAGCCGACAGCGGCAGAAGAACGGCTGCTGCAGCACACCGGCATAGCAGTCGTGTTTGAAAACGTAGACGATATGTATGCCCGGATTGATGACCCTGATCTGGATGTGACGGCGGATAGCGTTCTGGTGCTGAAGAACGCTGGTCCAAAGGGTGCGCCCGGCATGCCGGAATGGGGCCAATTGCCAATCCCGCAGAAGCTTCTAAAGCAGGGCGTGCGCGATATGGTGCGTATCTCAGACTGTCGGATGAGCGGCACGAGCTACGGTGCCTGCGTGCTGCATGTCACGCCGGAAGCCGCAGTCGGGGGACCGCTGGCCTTCGTACAATCCGGCGATGAAATCACGCTGGATGTAGCAGGCCGGAAACTTGAGCTGCATGTTGATGAAGCGACGCTAGCCAAACGCAAAGAATCCTGGGCACCGCCTGAAAACCCCTATGCCCGCGGATATGGTGCGCTCTTCATGCAACACGTCACCCAAGCCGACCAAGGATGCGATTTCGATTTCCTTCACGCCGGGGCGCCAACGCCCGAACCGAAGATTTTTTAGGTCGATATGCAACCAGTGCCACAAAATTGGCGCTCTTCAGCCATATAGACTAGCGTAAGGCAATAAAAATCTAGGGAGGATACAAGAATGCGCCACTTAACACTGTCCATCGCAGCGACGGCGCTCGCCGTTGCTATGGCCGCTTCACCCGCCATGTCTCAGAGCAATTATAACCGCTGGAGCGACCCTGACGCCGATACCAAGCCTGTCGCCGCCAAAAAATCCACGAATTCAAAGGCAGAGCTTAAGGCGCTGAAAGATGAAATTGGCGCATTGGTCGACAAAGCAGAAAAAGCGAAAGCCGCTGATCCCAAGTTCCTGAAAGACCTGCGCGCGGCACTTGGCACCAATAAGCCTTACTGGAACAACCGGCTCATCGAAGAGCAATTCGTGGACGGCGAGTATTCAAACAATCCGCGCTGGACGGCGCTGTTCGGCCGGTTTGGCTATGACAAGAAAACCGGTCTTTCCATGACGCCGTCCAGCATGGCTGGCGGTGGCGGCAATGCCTCTAGCGTCCTCAGCGCGATCCTAGGCGGCGGCGGTGGCGGTGCTGCAGGCAATGGCAATCCATCAGACAATGCTGGTCTAACACTGGATCGCTCGCTGCCAAACGCCTTCGCGCTTGATGTCATTCTTTACGCTGGCACTGTCGCGAACGCACAAGACGCCAATATCCGAATTGGCCTGACACAAGGCACAAACCGCCGGGCTGGTTATTGGATCACCGTGATCCCAGGTGCCGCCCCTAGCGTATCTTTGCATGTGATCTCTCGTAGCGGCGTCAAACGGCTTGCGGTTGCGAGCCTCGATAGTGCGGTTCGTGATGGCGACCAAGTTCGGGTTCAGGCCCAGCGCCGCCCAGATGGCCGTATCCGCGTCAGCGTCAACAAAAAGCCGCTGATTGATGTGAACGATGGCACCTACAAAGGGGCCTATAACAGCCTTGTGGTTGCAGCTGGTGACATGTCCGCATCGCTCCGCCGCGTTTATTACTACATTCATGACTAAGTGCGGAATCGCCTTTGTTCTAGGTGTCATGCTGGCGGGCTTTTCCGCACCCGCCAGCGTCCTCGCCGCATCTTGCAACAGCTTGGGCATTGGCCAGGGCATCGCGTTCAAGCCGTTCGTCCTGTCGAAAAGCCAGAAGATCACCCTCGCTGGCGGCGATTGCGCTGGCGGCGCGGGCGACTTCAATTTTACTGGTGCAAATGGCGCTACACTAGCGACCGTAAGGATCAGCCATCAGAATGGCCGGGTTGATCTCAACTTCCGATTCAATCAGGCCCTGGCTGCTGCGGAAATTGGTGCCGTTGCCGTGGCGCGGACACAGCGGATTGAATTGCTGAACTTGACCGCGACGAAGCTTGCGGCTGATTCGGGCAAAGGCATCTCCACGTTCTACCCCTATAATTGGAACAAGGCTGTCAAACGCCCCGTTCGCGATGGCGACAGCATTGTTCCAGGCTTCAAGACCGGCCAGCATTTCGTCGTGTACGACACACCGAAGCTTGGTGGCATCGCCTATGAAGCAAAGCCAGGCCGGATCAGCGCCTTCTTCCCCTATTTCACTGAGTTCAACCGCAATGGCGACAAAGCCCGTTCGCGCATGGATGTGCGCCGTGGCGAACAAAAAGCCATGCGGTTCTACGTGGACGTATCGCTTGCCCGCATCCAGGACAAACGCTTCGGCGCACCTGATCGACGCGGCATGCAGAATGCTGAAATTGCGCAGTTTGTGCCCAACCAATGGGCACCTGTGGTCGGCTCCATCAGCCGTCGTGGCCTCATTCAAGATGCCCGTGGCAAGCATTGCGGCGGTGCCAGCAAAGCCCGCAAACGCACGTGCTTTGCAACAGATTCCGAAATGCGTGCATTCGCATCCGCCATGCCACGCGAGAATAGCATTGCAATCGCCCGGATCGCCCTGCCCCTTGCGGCGGCTGCGCAATCTATCCGGGAGGGCGGCGCATCGCCCGAGTACTATCTCTTCATGGGTGCTGTATCGACCCGGGACGGCGACGCGCGCCAGCTTTCAAACTTGATGCTGACGGACTCTGCCGGCAAACAGCACTTGGCCCCCTATAGTCATAAATCTAAAGGCCATTGGCACCTGCTGGACATCACCAAGAAGACCGCCCGTGACGTCTTCATCGCCCGCGCCGTTGAAGCGTTGCAGAACGGCTATGAGGGCATCTTCATGGATGGCGCGTTTCTTTGGAACATGCCGAACGGCCATGTCGGCGGTGATAATCCGAATGCTACGATTTCCCACAACCACGCGCGGCACATCCTGCTCCGGGATATGAAAGCCGCAATGCGCGCCGTAAACCCCCGTGCGCGGCTGGGTCTACTGGCTAATCGCTATATGGAATACATGCACTATGCCGACTATGTAGTGCGAGAAGGTACCTCCATCCGCTGGCACAATGTCCGTGCAGCGCCCCATCTCCGCACTGTAAAATATGATCCAAGAGGGAAAGCACAGAAGGGCTGGCATGCCCGATATGGTCGCTTAGCCACAACGCCTGTGTTCTTCGCCTGCAAGGGACCGAACCCGGTCTTAGTGCGCTCATGCCGCCAAAATATCGACGTGCCGCACGATGGTTTCTACTACGACAGTGGCGATTGGGACATTCACGACAGTGAGATTGCTGGCGGGTTGGTTGACGCCATCTATCGCAAAGGTGGGGTTTACGTCACCCGCACGGATGGCAATAAGCCCTTGATTGGTGTCGGCGTATCGCAAATCAAATTTGAGGACCAAGCAGCGCGCATTTGGTTTTCCCGTGCTGCACCTTTGCTGCGTGTCAAGAATTGGCGGGCGCTTGGTGAGATCAGCCATACATACCAGCTGGCGGCAAATGAAACCTATATCCCAGCTGATATGGACGGTGCCGGTGGATGGCGTTGGGCAGCAGAAGGGTTCGCTTATCTCAACCCGGACGCCTACATCGCGGGTGATTTCTACATTACAGCACCACCCACTGTTCCAGGCCCAAGTGCAGCTCAATTCCAGATCGCGGCCGCACCAAGGGTTGAGGCAGCGCAAGAAACGCGGCGGGGGCCAAAAGATGCGCCCAACGATACCCGGATGACTGTGTGGATCTACACGCCGAACGGTTCAAACTTCCGGCTGGATGATTTGGCAGGGCGGCCTATCCGCGCGCATTCCACCAAGAATGTCGGTGAATATACGGTCGTGGAGATTGAGGCCGCCGACACAGTCATTCTGACCATCAGTGGGCTGTAGGCGCGCACCGGGCGGGTGTGCTAAACGTGGCACCACGCTTTTCCGTAACGCAAGGTAGCCGCCAATGAGCGCCGCCCCGGTCGATCCTAAATTGCTGGACCTCCTCGTCTGCCCTGTGACCAAGGAAGCGCTGGAATATGACGCTGAGGCGCAGGAGCTCATCAGCCGCGCAGCGGGCCTTGCTTATCCTATTTTGGACGGCATTCCGGTCATGCTCCCAGAAGACGCTCGACAGCTTGATGATACGCCGGAGACCAAGTGAGCCATGACGCGTAGCATGCAAGAAATAGATGCGGCCCCGGCCCCACAGCCGACTGAAATCCGCCTATCACAAGACAAGCGCACCCTAACCGTCGCATTCGATGACGGGCCGAAATATGTTCTGGCGGCGGAGATTCTGCGGGTTGAAAGCCCATCAGCCGAAGTGATGGGCCATGGCCCTGGCCAGAAGCAGATCGTGCCAGGTAAGCGCGATGTAAAAATTCTAACCATCGCGCCAAACGGCAATTACGCGATCCGGCTTGGCTTTGATGATGGCCACGGCACCGGCATTTTCTCCTGGCGCTATCTCCGATTTGTCGGCGAGAACCAGGAAGGCCTGATGGCGGATTATTTGGACGCTCTGGATGAACAAGGCCTTAGCCGCGACGCGTAAAAAAAGGGGGAGAGAGCAGAGCATAATCTGCCCGCCCTCTCCGTCTCTCAGGCTCTATTCGTGGACGACAGGGTTGGTCAGAACGCCAACCTGCTCGACCTCAACGTCAACCGTATCACCGGCGACGAGGAAGCGCGGCGGCTTGCGCGCGTAACCAACGCCTTCTGGCGTGCCGGTCGCGATAATATCGCCAGCATGTAGCGTCATCACTTCGGTCAAGTGGTAGATCATTTTAGCGACCGGGAAGAGCAGATCACGGGTATTGGCGTTTTGCATAACGTCGCCAGATACGGTCGTCTTCAGCTGCAATTCCATGGCACCTGGGGAGACTTCATCGGCCGTCACAATATCGGGGCCGAACCCGCCCGTGCCGTCATAATTCTTGCCCATCGTCCACTGGCTGGCTTTGCGCTGATAGTCGCGCACGCTGCCATCGTTGAAGAGCGACCAGCCGTAGACCATCGAAAGTGCGTCAGCTTCTGAAACATGGCGGCCCGTTTTGCCGACAACCAGAACCAGCTCGCCTTCAAAATCGAACTTGTCAGATGCGTTCGGCACCACCAGCGGCTCGCCATGGGCAACCAATGATGATGGGAAACGCACGAAAACTTCAGGATATGTCGGGGGCGCTGCCCCACCTTCAGCAGCATGGGCAGCGTAGTTGCGGCCAATGCACAGGATCTTGCCAGGATTCGGGATCGGCGGCAGCAATTTGACGTCTGCCATCGGCTTGCCAGCACCACCTTCAGCGGCTTTGGCGAGTGCAGCTTTAGCGGCGTCACCGCCTTTGATCACGCCGATCATGTCGCCACCGAATGCAGCGGCGGCGGCGGAGACATCAATGATGCTATCGCCTTGGCGCACGCCGATTTTCTCGGCCCCTCCATCCTGGAATGTTACAAAACGCATGGGCTTTTTCCCCCTCAAAGTTTGATCGTTCAGATGATCCACACTTTCGCGCAGATCACCTAAAAAGGCGAGAGGGAGATCAGAGGCGTTTACTTAGAATTTCTGCTCGGACGCATCTTCATGGGGGATCGTCCACGTCTCCTCTGCGCCGCGCGCGGCCCACCAGGAAACATCAGGATGCGCCAGAACCGCCTTCACATATGCTGCAGAAACATCACTCAGCGGCAAGCCATAGGTTCGGCAACGGCTGACCGCGGGCGCAAAGAAACAATCCGCCAGGCTCCACTCGCCAAAGAGATACGGCCCGCCAGCACCAAACTTTGCGCGTGCATTGCTCCACGCCGCATCAAGGCGTGACACATCACGGGCGACGTCATCGGGCATCTGGATTGGATCGACCTTGCCGCGCATATCCATCGGGCAACGGTTACGGATGCCCATGTATGAGGAATGCATTTCCGCGGCCATACTGCGCGCCATCGCCCGGGCCGCCTGATCTTTCGGCCACATCGCGACGTCCAGGTTCAATTCCGCCAGATATTCCGCGATCGCCAAGCTATCCCAAACAACAATATCGTTGTGAAACAGGCATGGCACGCGCTGGTTTGGACTGACAGCAGCAATGTTTTTTGCCGTACTGGCCAAATCAAGCGGGATTATGTGTTCGTCGAAATCGATACCGGCAAGGCGGCAGGCCAGCCAGCCGCGAAGTGACCAGCTGGAGTAGTTGCGATTGCCGATATGCAGCAGAAATTCAGCCATGGAATCAGCCCTGCCAGAATGGACGCCCGGCCTCATCCGCCACTTGAGCACGGGTTAGGCCAACATCAGCAAGCATGCGGTCATCGGCCCGCTCCATCAAGGCGCGGAGTTCGGCACGGTTGCGAAGGCGCGTTTTCCAAGCCCAAAGCGCGCTGACAGCCTTCTGCCCAATACGAATGCCCGGACGCTTCGCTGTAACCTGCGTTGCAGCTGCTGGGCTTGCGGGTGAAGATGGTCCACGGAATGAAAGCACGATAGACATGAGAAGCGCCTCCTTAAGGCTGATTGAACGTGCCAAGTAGGGAACCCTGCTTGGAGATAACATTTAGCATTAGATATTGCCCATGAAAAACGATATGTTCTTATATATTGGTGTAGTTTTTCTAATGAGTGGAACATGCGACTACCATCTCTTACCTCCCTGCGCGCCTTCGAAGCCGCAGCACGCCTTGGGTCCTTCAAGCGAGCCGCAGAGGAACTTTCCGTCACGCCTGCCGCTGTCAGCCAGCAAATTCGGGCGCTGGAGGATGATTTAGGCGAGGAATTGTTCCGCCGCGCCGGGCGTAATTTGGCGCTGACAGATATCGGCTCCGCTTACGCGCCTGGTCTGGCTGACGGGTTTGCGCGCATCCTGGAGGCCACAGCGAACGCCCGTGCTGGAATGCAGCCGCGCTCCCGCCTGCGCGTATCAATGCTGGCGTCGTTCGCGTTCGGCTGGCTGAACACGCGCCTGCCAGACTTCCGCCGCCGCTACCCCGACATCGACATCCTGGTCGACGCCAATCCCCGCAATGCCGATATCCGTAGGGGGGAGGCTGATATGGCGATCCGCTATGGAGTTGGCGCTGTGATTGATGGCCTGCAATCAGAACCCTTCCTGGAAGAAGACCTGTATCCCGTATGCAGCCCAGCGTTGGTCAACGGCCCCACCCCGCTCCGCCGGTTGAAGGACATTGATGATCATCCGCTGATCCATGATCTGCTGAACCATCCGGGGGAGCCTTGGAATGCATGGGCACCTTGGTTTGCACTTGCCGGGATTGACCGCCCCCCACCGCCAGGGCCCAGTTACACCGAAACCATCCTGATCAACCAGGCCGCCATTCAGGGCCAGGGCATCGCAATTGGGAGGAGCGCACTGGTTGATGACGCATTGACACAAGGCCTGCTGGTGCGACCATTCGAAATCGTCCGCCCGGCAGACTACGCCTACTGGATCATCATGACCCCAAGCACGGCAGAAACCCGCGCGGCAACGACGTTCCGCGACTGGCTACTTGAAATGGCCGACGAAGCAGCCGGCGGCGGCCGGGCAGCACCCCGGACGCAATAACGCACCCCTTGGACAGCGCGCGGGCTTCGCCTAATCTCTATTTGATCTCTTACCTTTGGAGCATGCCCGATATGTCTAGCAACGCCTTTCGCTTTCCAGATGTGGAATTCACGCCTGAACTGAAGGCTCTACAGCAGGAAGTGCGTGACTTTCTGGCGGCTGAAAAAGCCTCTGGCGGGTTCGTGCCTGTCGCAGATGGTTGGGGCTTCGGCGTCGATCTGGAGTTCAGTCGGAAACTTGGCCAAAAAGGCTGGCTTGGCATGACCTGGCCGAAGCAATATGGCGGCCATGAGCGTTCCAGCATGGAGCGCTATGTGGTGACGGAAGAATTGCTCGCTGCAGGTGCCCCGGTCTCCGCCCACTGGGTGGCAGACCGTCAGTCCGGCCCCATGATCCTGAAGAACGGCACGGAAGAGCAGAAGAAAACCATCCTGCCACGTATCGCCGCTGGCGAGTGCCACTTTGCCATTGGTATGAGTGAGCCGGGCTCTGGGTCCGATCTGGCATCACTCCGAACAACAGCGACAAAAGTGGATGGCGGTTACAAGATCAACGGCACAAAAATATGGTCCTCCGGCGCGCATTTCTGCCACTACATGATCGCAACGGTCCGCACCGGCGGCACCCGGGACGAAAAGAACCGTCATGAAGGCTTGAGCCAGTTCCTGATTGATCTGTCCATTCCCGGCATCGAAATTCGCAGCATCAAAAACATGGCCGGCGATGAGCATTTCAACGAAACCCACTTCACGGACGCTTTCGTTCCAGACGACTGCCTGCTTGGCGAAGAGGGCGACGGTTGGCACCAGGTCACAAGTGAGCTTGGGCTGGAACGCTCTGGCCCCGAACGCTTCCTGTCTTCCGCAATCGTGTTAACTGAAGCTGCGCGCAAAATCGGCAATGAGCCCGATGATCGCGAAGCCCTAATGCTTGGCCAATCCGTTGCGCGACTGAAATCACTGCGGCGCATGTCGCTTGGGGTGTCTGGGCTATTACAGGAAGGCGGGTCCCCCACCGTGGAAGCCGCACTCGTGAAAGATATCGGCACCCGCTACGAAAGCACGCTGCTGAATGATATCCGGCAGGTCCAACCGACTGAGCCGCTTGGGCAATCGACAGATGATTTCGCCCGCACCATGGCTGAAGGCCTGTTGCGCGTTCCCTCCTCCACCATTCGCGGCGGCACTAATGAAGTGCTGCGCGGCATCGTCGCGCGCCAGCTTGGCCTTCGCTAACATATAAAGATTCAGGCAAATATCATGAGCAACGAAGACAATCTGATCGTCGACGCCGCAACCCGGATTTTCCAGGACATGTCGGAACCCGGCGTTATCAACGCCGCTGAAGCTGGCGAATGGCCGACGGACCTGTGGAACACGCTGGAAGAATCCGGCCTCACCCTAGCTTGGGGCGACGAAGCGCTTGGCGGCGCTGGCGTTGATATGCTGGACGGGTTTGCGCTGCTGAAAACCGCAGGCCGGTTTTCCGTTCCAGCCCCCATGGCAGACACCTTGCTGGCAGCCTGGATGTTGAGCCACGCCAAACTGCAAATGCCCACCGGCCCAATGACCATTGCACCTACCCAGGCGGAGGCCCGGATCGCGATTTCGGCGGATGGTGTGCTTACTGGGACCGCACGGCACATTCCTTTTGGGCGCAATGCCGACCATATCGCCGTTCTGGCGCGCGACGGCGATAAGGCAGTCGTCGCACTTGTGAAACGGGCTGATTGCGCGATCCGCGAGAACATCAATCTGGCTGGCGAGCCAGCGGACGAAGTATCCTTTGATGGCGCAAAAGCCATCGCGACTGCCTCCGCGCCAGATGGCTTGGATGAAGCCGCATTGGTCGCCATGGGTGCTGCCGTCCGGTCCATGCAGATGGCAGGCGGGCTTGAGAAAATTCTAGATCAATCGGTGCAATATTCGCTGGAACGCAGCCAGTTTGGCCGCCCTATCGGTAAGTTCCAGGCGGTTCAACATGGCCTCGCCGAACTTGCTGGCGAAGCAGCTGCTGCCGGCGCTGCCGCAGATGCTGCAGCGGAAGCCGTATCGCGCAAAGGCGGATTGGGCACCGGCGCACTGGCTGAAATCGCCGCCGCCAAAACCCGTGTCGGTGAGGCCGCCACCCGCGGTGCCGCCATCGCCCACCAAACCCACGGCGCTATGGGCTTCACCTATGAGCACAGCTTACACCACGCCACCCGCCGCCTTTGGGCATGGCGGGATGAGTTCGGCAATGAAAGCCATTGGGCCATCATGCTCGGCCGCATGGTCGCCGCCCGCGGTGCCGATGAACTTTGGCCGTTCGTGACTGGTGACTAACGACAGGTGACTAATGGTCGGCTAAGCGCTTAATTGACCGCGCCATAATCTTGGCCTTGGCGGCTTCAGCTTCAGCCATGAGGGCCGCCAGTTCTGGGACGTTCAGATCTGGTGCCTCATTGGCGATGGCATCATGGAATTGCTCAGTTTCCTCTAGCGCCAGTCCGAGTTCCCGCTGAAGGGCGTAGAGCGAGACCTCATCCAGGTCAGACGCTAATGCCAAGCCGCCATTTTCCGTGACGACGACGTGATTAAGTTGGATCAAGCGCCCGACAACGGCGCCGAGATCGGCTGTACTTCCCGGCAAGACGCTTTCAATATCATCCCGATCGACAGCCCTGCCCTCCAGGCTCGCCCGCCACAACACCTTCAATATACCGACGGCAGCGACGAGCCGCTCGCCAGAGGTCAGCCGGCGGCGTTGCTCTGCCGCAAGCACACCACGCCATTCCGGCAGGGCGGCAGCAACCTCCGCACCGATCAGGATCACCATCCAGGACAGATAAATCCACAATAGGAAGACCGGAACAGCAGCAAGTGCGCCATAAATCGTTTGGTTGCTGGTGGCGGACGCCACGTAAAATCCGAACCCTGCCTTCAGGCACCCGAATAGCAGGGATGCCACCAATCCACCGCGCATTGCGTCCCGGATTCGGACACGACGATTCGGTGTGGCAGCAAATAAGAATGTAAACGCCACCGCTTGCATCAAGAACGGCGTCACCTGCTCCATAATGTCAGCAATGCCGAAGACATCCACCCGGCTTGACACATCAAAGAAGTAGCTGGAGAGAGACAGGCTGGCGGCGATCAAAAGCGGCGGCAGTGTCAAGAGCGCCCAGAACACGATCAACTTCAAGCCGAGTGGTCGTCGCAGCACAACCCGCCAGATGCCATTCAGTGTGCTTTCAATCGTGTTCAGCATCAGGATAGACGTAACGGCAATGCCGATCACGCCCATGGTCCCAAGGCCCTTGGCATTGTCGAGGAAAGTCTCCAGCGCGTTACGGACGGTCTCGCCAGCCCCAGGGGCCAAGGGCGCTAAAATCATCTCCTTCACTTGGTCCCTGGCACCCTCAAGCGCCGGGAAGGCAGATAGAATTGCCAGGAACACGGCAATGATCGGCACAAGCCCCAACAAAGACGTGTATGTCAGGGATGAAGCCGTTTGCAGCCCTCTATCTTCAATAAATCGCTGAATCACGTATCGCAAAAACGCCGGTGTGTCGGCCAAGGATCGCTTTGCTGTTCGGGCGACCCGGCGGCGCAGCAGAGGCTTTGCTTCAACCGGTGCAGCTTCATCTAGCTCCGCTGGCCCCTCTGTAATCGGGAGAGGCGTATCATCCTTTGAAACGCCGTCCGCATCCGCCGGTGAGGCAGCTTCTTTGTGCGGTTTGTTGGCTTCAGACATTGCGCCGCTCGCGTTTGTGTCAGGGTTGAGAACCGGGCCTCGATCACACTATTGGCCGTCAATCGTGTGAACTTCAATAGCGCCATAAGGTTAAACGTTTACCCGGGGAACTTAGTCCGCTAGATTCACCCCGGCTGACGGCGCGCGGCGTCGTCCGGGGGGACATCGAACAGGGTCGGTATGGACCGCACGATATACGGCTTCATATTCCGCTACAGCAAGGCGCAGCAGATATTTCTGTTGATCGTCACCTGTTCGGCATTCCCATTCATTTATCTCCAGCCGGATATTGTGAAGCGCATCGTCAATGATGCGATTCGCGGCAGTGTGAGCGATTTCCCCAAGGAAGTGCTTGGTTTCGAGTTCGAGCAGATACCGTTCCTCATACTCATGTGCTTCGGCTTTTTGCTGCTCGTCATCATCAATGGCGGGTTCAAGTTCTTTATCAATTCATCCAAGGGCCGCCTGGGTGAGCGTATGCTGCGCCGCCTGCGCTATACGCTTTATGGCCGGGTGCTCAGGTTCCCGCTGCCCCATTTCAAGCGTGTATCCCAGGGTGAAGTGATCCCGATGATCACCCAGGAAGTTGAGCCGTTAGGCGGCTTCATTGGTGACGCGATTGCCCAGCCGGTTTTCCAGGCTGGGATGCTGATCACGTTCCTGATCTTCATCATTGTCCAGGATTGGATGATGGGCTGTGCGGCAATGGCGATGTTCCCGATCCAGGGCTACATCATTCCAAAGCTGCAAAAGAAGGTGAACGCCCTCGGCAAGCGGCGTGTGCAAGCTGTTCGGCGCGTTTCTGAGCGCATCAGCGAAAGCATCAATGGCATCCAGGAAGTGCATTCCAACGATGCATCTAACCTGATGCGCGCTGAATTCGCGATGCACCTTGGCCGCATCTACGACATTCGCTTTGAGATTTATCAGCGTAAATTCATCATCAAGTTCATCAACAATACGCTGGCCCAGTTCACGCCGTTTCTGTTCTATCTCATAGGCGGTTATCTGGTGATCGAGGGCAATCTTTCCATCGGCGCGCTTATCGGCGTTATCAGCGCCCATAAAGACATGAACTCGCCCTGGAAAGAATTGCTGGCCTTCTATCAGCAATACATGGACGCCAAGATCAAATACGAGCAGGTCGTCGAGCAGTTCGATCCGCCCGGCATGCTGGACGAAAGCCTGCAGCTGGAAGAGCCCGAGTCCGTCAGCCCCATCCCGAAGGATGCAACAGTCGCAGCGCAGAGCCTGACCTATCAGGAAGACGAAACCTCGACGCCTGTCCAGAACTTGAACCTGGAATTCAAGGCAGGCGAACGCTTGGCACTGACTGGCCCATCCGGCGGCGGCAAGGACGAGCTCGCCGCCCTCCTCGCGCGCTTGCTGATACCCACAGGTGGCCGCGTCGCGATTGCGGGCGAAGATCTGGCAGACTTCACGGAAGCTCGCACAGGGCGACGCTTGGCCTATGTCGGCCCCGCCGCATATCTCTTCTCCGATAGCGTACGAGCGAACCTGCTATTCGGGCTGAAACATCGCCCCTTGGCGACGCCAGAAATTGATGAGGAAGAGACCGCCGCCCGTACCGAAAAAATGGCGGAGAACGCTCGTGCGGGTAACACTGACGAAGACTTCAACGATGATTGGGTCGATTACAAAACCCTTGGCGTCGACGAAACCGCAACGACTGATGATCGCCTGATCGCCCTTCTGGAAGAGGTCGATCTGACTCGTGCCGTTTATGACTACGGCCTCCGCAGTGCCGTTGATCTGACAGGCAGGGATGGCCTGAGCGACCGCATTCTTGAGGCCCGGGCACGATTGAGCGCACTGCTCGCTGAGCAAAGCTTGGAAGATTTGGTCGAGCCCTATGACCCAGAAAAATACAACGACAATGCCTCATTGGCAGAGAACCTGCTGTTCGGCACGGTGATCTCCGACAAGCTGAACGTCGATGCGCTTGGCGACCACGCCTATGTGCTTGCAACGATCAAGGAAGTTGGTCTGACCGAAGACTTACTCGGCATTGGTCGCGAAACTGCCGCCCTGATGCTCGAATTGTTCGCGGATGTAGAGCCCGGTGACGCATTGTTCGAGCAATACAGCTTCATTAAGGCCGAAGATCTGCCGGAATATCAGATCATTGTGGCGAAGTTTGATCGCGGCGGCGCTGAAGCCCTGAATGACCGTGAACGGTCCATGTTGCTGACATTGCCGTTCAAGCTCATCCCGGCCCGTCACCGTTTAGGCCTTATCACTGACGAAATCCGTGAACGCGTCATCGAGGCCCGCAAGCACTTCCGTGAGCATATGCCGGAAGACCTGGCGGGTGCTGTCGAGTTCTTTGACCCTGCTGAGTTCAACGCCGTGGCGTCCGTGCAGGATAATATCCTGTTCGGTAAAATCGCTTATGGCCAAGCTGAAGGTCCTGAAACAGTTGGTCGCCTGATTGACGAAACCGTGGACGAGCTTGGCTTGCGCCGGGATATCGTCGGCGCGGGTCTGGAGTTCCAGGTTGGCATCGGTGGGTCCAGGCTATCTGGCACACAGCGCCAGAAGATCGCCATTGCGCGCGCGCTCGCCAAGCAGCCAGATATCCTGATCTTGAATGCCGCGACAGATGGCATGGACACACGGACACGGCATGCGCTCGTTGATCGCGTGCTGGCGGCAGCCCCTGGCGGTGTCGTTTGGGCCGTAGGCGATGGCGAGTATTTGAAAGGATTTGACCGTGCGGCTGAGGTGGCTGGCGGTAAGGTCGTTAACGTAGAAACGCTAGATTCGGCTGCGGCCGAACCAGCGAGTTAAGGAAGCTATCGATGTCTTTGGCGGAAGAAGTCGATGTACTGCGCCAGATCGCTCTGTTTGAGCGGATGGAGCCAGCGAAACTGAAACTGTTAGCCATGACCAGTGACCGGGTCACCTTTAGACCTGGCGGCACCATGATGCGCCAAGGCGACGATGGTGACGCCGCTTATGTCGTGATCACGGGTGGTGCCAATGTGCTGGTCAATACACCCAATGGCCCACTTAAGGTGGCCGAACTGGGTGCAGGCCAAATCGTCGGTGAAATCGCCATTCTGGTTGATATCCCGCGTACGGCGACGGTTGAAGCGCAGGACGAATTGGTCGCGCTGAAAATCTCCAAAGATAATTTCCTGCGCCTGCTGAATAACTCACCCCAGGTCGGGATCGAAATTATCCGCGTGCTGGCAAGCCGCCTCGAAAATACGACCAACCAACTCCGCGAAGCGATCGCGAAAATACCGAAGTGAGCCGCCTAGACAGCGCCATCCGCCGGCTGGAAGCGCAGCGCGCCTGCCTGAACCGTGCTGCAGCCATGATCAAGGATGTTCCCGGCATCGTCCTGGAGCTTGGCCTTGGCAATGGCCGCACCTATGACCACCTCAAAGAATTGCTGCCTGCTCGGCGCATCGTTGTGTTCGAACGCAAAGCCATGGCGCATCCAGACAGCATGCCGCCCGCTGAAAACCTGATCGAAGGCGATTTCCGCGACACTATTCCCGGTATTGCAGCGAAGCTTGGCGAACAGGCCGCACTGATGCACGGCGATATCGGCAGTGGCGACAAGGCTGACACACTGGCTCTCGCAGAATGGCTAGGGCCGATGCTGCAGCCCCTGGCAGCACCCGGCTGTATGATTGTTTCCGATCAACGGTTGACCCTGGCTGGCGGCGATGTATTCCCTTTGCCGGGAATGGTGGCGGACGGTCGCTACCATATGCTCCGCCTACAGAGTTGAAGCCATGCCAAAGCCTGAGTCCAATCTGACCTTCGATGAATTCCTGAATGTCGATATCCGCGTTGGCCGCATTGTTAATGCGGAGCCATATCCTGAAGCGCGCAAGCCCGCCTTCAAAGTCTGGGTGGATTTCGGGCCAGAAATTGGCGAGCTAAAAACATCCGCTCAGATTACGGTGCATTACACACCTGAAGGGCTAATCGGTAAGCTGGTTGCTGGCGTCGTCAATTTCCCGAACAAGCAGATCGGCAAGTTCCAAAGCCAGTTCCTGCTTCTTGGTTTTCCAGATGCAGACGGTGCCGTTGTTCTGATTCAGCCCACCCACGACACACCACTTGGCGGACGACTTCACTAGGCACTCTTTTTAGAGGCGAGGACAAAGCATGCCGGGCCGCATTATCGCTATAGCGCAACAAAAAGGCGGCGTCGGCAAAACAACTGTCACCGCTCACCTAGAGCGGATTGAGCGGCAATTGAATCATTAGGGATTCCGTTTGGCGTTATTTTGTGATTCATCATGAGGGCTGGTGAAGGAGGCCAGCCTGCATGGCCA
>Ga0181601_10001451_pt1 | contig 20192 bp, 21 predicted proteins | sample 041ome_8_FD_133020 | JGI IMG/M metagenome (GOLD analysis project Ga0181601, IMG submission 133020) | Coastal salt marsh microbial communities from the Groves Creek Marsh, Skidaway Island, Georgia - 041407BS metaG (megahit assembly) | ecosystem: Environmental > Aquatic > Marine > Intertidal zone...
ATCCAGGAGCGACATATGACAATGCCAACGTTTCAGACATCATCGCTTGGACACCTCCGATCAACACTGGTGGTGCTGAACACATGATTTTGGAGTTTGATTACCTCGAAGGAGGCGATGCTACAGACAATGGCACGGTGGTGATTTCAGTTGGAACCACTGCAGCATACACTACACTTTTAGATCCAGCCAAGACTACAGGGGCTTGTGGTGTAAGTGGGCAATGGCAACATGCTACTGTATATTTGGACACAAACTACAATAACCAGTTTCAGCTATACATTGGTTTCAGGTTTGAAAGCAATGGTGACGGCATCGGTTCTCAGCCTTCATTTGCCGTTGACAACATAACCATTACAGATACTTTTCCAGAAGCAGTATTCACCATAAGCAATGATTCTATTTGCGCAGGCGAAACGGTGAACTTCACCAATCTATCTACCAGTGAGAATATGACATTCTTATGGGAATTCGATGGAACCAACACCTCAACAGCAAAAAGTCCTCAGAATGTGCTTTTTGCAACTGCAGGAACATACGTAATAACTTTAACTGCAACCAATGGAAATGGCAGTGATGATACTACCATGACACTGGAAGTGCTGAACTGTGTGCCCCCTATTCCAGCGATCAGCGCCAATTCGACCAATTTGTGCGTAGGTCAATGTGTAAACTTTACAGATCAGTCAATCCCAGGTACATTCGGAATCGGTGCTTGGAATTGGCAGTTTCAAGGAGGTTCTCCCAATATTTCGAATGCTCAGAATCCATCAACCATTTGTTATACAACACCCGGTCTATATGACGTAACATTGACTGTGACAGACATAGTTACAGGTTTAGACTCCATGGTCATTTTTAACGATTTCATCAATGTAGGCAACTGCGCGGTTCCCACGGTAACGTTTACCAGCAACATTACGGAAGTATGCAACAACGATTTTGTTGAATTCTACGCTGAAACAACAGGCAGCCCAGACAGCATTCGTTGGTTCTTTGAAGGGGGAAACCCTGCCGTATTTACTGATTTCATGTCCAGCGCCAATGATACCATTAGCGTATTCTATTCAACACCTGGCACGTACAACGTAAAAGTGGTTGTTTGGAACGGTGCTGGAGAAGCAATTGATAGCATCATTGATTACATCACTGTAAATGATTGCCCTACTCCAATTGCGGCTTTCACTTCGAACGACAGAGTGATTTGTCCAGGCACCGTGGTAGTATTCCAAGACAACTCGCAATTTGCATCAGAGTGGTTCTGGGAATTCCCTGGTGGTCAACCGAGCACATCAAACGATCAGTTTCCTGGCGATATTCTCTATGCCAATCCAGGTGTGTATCCAGTTACCCTCATTGCGAAGAATGTAAACGGTGAGGATACGTTGATCGCTGAGGAATACATTACGGTTGATTCATGTTTGCCTCCAGATCCACGATTTGAAGTGGAGCGTGATTCTATTTGCCGCTCAACATGCGTACAATTTTTCAATACTTCCATTCGCACAGATTCTACTTACTTTATTTTCTGGTGGCATCCATATCCAGACAGTATTACAGGCACTGCAGCTGACACCATCGATCCTACTACACCGGGATACGAATGGATGGTTGACGATAGCTTATTTAACGATACCTTCTTCGTGGTTTGGAAAGATTACTTCCCGGCTATGCCAAGGATCACCAATGAAGATGACCCAATCTTTTGTTTTGACGACAGCGGCTCCATAGGCATTCAGGTTTTTGCGTACAATGAGTATGACGTTTCTATTCTTAACCTTCAAGATGTACCTTTACTGAACATCGGAGGCAGCTATCCGGAATTAAAGGTTGGACCTGACAAAACTGTTCGAATCGATAACATTGACAGTAGATTCTATTTGGAGGATACCGTGAGTTTTGAAACTACAGGTACAGCTTCATATTTCAGCTGGTTCCCAGAGGAAGGCCTTTCTTGTTACGATTGTCCAAGACCCACCATCTACCCTACTGAAACAAGAAAATACTACGTTACCAACTTTGATGATTATGGTTGTCAAGCGTACGACTCGTTGATCGTGTATGTGGAAGAATCTTATTTCGCAGGAATACCGAATATCTTTAGCCCAAATGGCGATGATAACAACGACATCCTTTGGACTAGAGGAAACGGCATTGCAAACGAAGGTTATGTGATGCGCATTTGGAATCGCTATGGTGAAATGGTGTTTGAGTCCTACTCTCAAAATAACGGATGGGACGGAACCTATAAAAGCGCTCCAGCTCCAGGCGGATCTTATAACTACTATGTGAAGGTCACGTTCTTAGATGGTACAGTTGAGGAACTTACTGGTAACGTAACACTATTGAGGTACTAATGAGAAGATCGGTATACATATTAGGCTTGTTAGCAATCGCTTTAGGAACAAAAGCTCAAGGCATTGATCCAGAGTTTTCGCTATACAATTACCAACCCCTCACTATCAACCCAGCATTGGCAGGTAACTCTGAAGCCAAATGGAGCTTGAATCTTTCTGCAAGAGAACAGAACTATGTGATCTCTCAACCTTACAGAAGTGGAGTGGCAAGTTTTGACATTAACCTTCCAATCAATGCATGGGCTGGAAATATTTGGGGCTTTGGATTCAATGTGGTCAACGATGATCAAGGCGATGTGCGATTAGTGAACAGAAGTTACAACGTGACGTTTTCTGTTGGTCAATATTTAGACCCTAGACAACAACACAGCTTGAGTGTAGGTTTTCAGGGAGGATTGGGACAGCGCGCCATTGACTACACCAGTGTTTATTGGGATAACCAATGGGTTGGTGAAGGTTTTGCGCTTTACTTACCCAGTGGAGAAAACCTTCCTACTGACGTGAAGAGCTACTTTGACCTAAGCACAGGTATTCAGTATTCTTATGACGGAGATTTAGCGGACTTTACCATGGGTTATGGAATGTTTCACGCAAACACACCAGATCATTCGCTTTACATCGATTCCGCTAACTTCGACTTGGACAGAAGACACACGATTCATTTTAACATGGAGCATCGCTTAAGAAAGGACAATCTGTTCGCTATGCGACCTTCGTTCTTGATTACCCGCCAGGGCAAAACAAACAATGTGATTTTCGGAAATGATTTTGTTTTCTATTTCAACGAACCTACCAGAACTACAGGCAAACGCAAGGAATACAGTATGTCTCTTGGCTTATTCCACCGCTGGCAAAAGGATGTGATCGGTAGCATTATGTTTAATCTAGCTGGTTTCTCTATTGGCTCTTCATACGATGTTTCCGTTGGTAACATCAACAAGCTCAACGGGTATCAAGGCGCTTGGGAAGTATTCGTAGGCTATAAGGCCGGATTCAGAAAAGGAAGCAACAGCCGCTACATGCCGCATAAGAAAGGACGATTATAGACGTTTCTTTGTCATGCTTTCAAGGCCTGCCCTTCTCACCATTTTACTATTCATCTTGCTTGGGCATCAATCGTATGCTCAAAAGGTAACCATAAAGGGGCAAGTAGTTCATAAGGAAGACCCAACATTCAATTTACTCATTGTAAACCGAAACACCTCGAAGGGAACATTCGGAGAAAAAGATGGCACATTTCAAGTAGTTGCAGATAAAAATGATACGTTGCTCGTTGGCGCTATGGGATATAAGACCTTTAAGCTTTCAATGAAAGATAGTACCTTGAAAAATCAATACTCAGTGCGTATCTATTTACAACCCATCAGCTTCAACTTGAAAGAAGTGCAGGTGTTTCCGCGCAGGGAATTGGATTCTATTCAAAACGACATCCGCAGCTTAGGATATGATGATCGAGATTATGTACTCACCGGAATAGACGCATACATATCTCCCCTTACCTTTCTGTATCAACAATTGAGCAGAAAAGAACAGTTAAAAAGAAGGGCCTATGAAATCATCAACGAAGATCGAAAGCGCGCATTATTGAAGGAGCTTTTTATTAAGTATGTAGACTACGACATCATCGATTTATCGCGCGATGAATTTGATGAGTTCATTGATTTCATTAATATTTCTGACCAGCAGCTCATCAGTATGAGCCAGTACGACTTCGTGATTTTCACTAAGGAACGTTTTCAAGCTTTTCGCAGAAAGCCACAGCGATTACTGCAGGATATCAACACACACGACTAATCAGGTTTTCCACAATCCTTCGTTTCTATATTTTTTGAATCCCGCTGTTTTGAGCGCCTAGCTTTATGATATTGTGCGTTCAATAGCTAGAGATGAAAAAACTAATCCTCACCCTTGCCCTCTCCTCTTGTTTTGCCATAGGTCAAGCACAACACAGCTTAGTTTTAAAAACAGGAGATAAAGTGCAAGGTGTAGTCATGTCACTCAACGATGACGTATTGGTAGTGTATGTAAATAGACAACCGAAAGAAATTATGTTACGTGATGTGAGCTCCATATTTTTTGATGAATATGTGCCTTACGATGGGAAATTATTGGACAACACCCCAACGAAAAAGATGAAAAGCGCTGATGGCAACTACATCGTAGAATACGCCATAAAAGATCGCGAAATGACTCAAGCGCCACGCTTGTCGAATGCCACTGAAAAAACGGGCACTGTGGTAGTTGAAGTGGTTGTAAACAGAGCTGGCACTGTACTGAAAGCAAAATCAGGAGTAACAGGAAGCACCACGAGCGATGAATACCTGTTGACCAAAGCTGAATTTGCATGCAAGGGAGCGCAATTCAACGAGTATCCGAAAGGTCCGCTGGAAACCACAGGAACTATTACCATACACTATTGACCCCAAAGCTTACAAACAAAAAAGAGCGGCCAATGGCCGCTCTTTTTTATTGATTTGATCTATCTAGAATTAGTGTGCTGCCAAAAACGAATGATTCGCACCGTAATCAAGCATTTGCTCTAAGAAATCAGATGGATACTCCACTTTTACATCCACCATCTTACCACCTTCCATCACCGGCACAAGCTTTGGATTGATGAAACCTCCGTATGGAGCACTGTTCAACTTCTCTGCTCGCTTGAGCACTTCCGCATGTAAATCAGCGTCTACTTGAACACCGTAATTTTCAACCAATGCTCTACCCGCATTGTAATCACCTTCACTCTTAATGCGTTGAATTTCACGTAGTAATTCACCAAATAAACCACGTAACTTTTCGTAGTCATTAACTTCAAAGTATGTTTTTCCATCGATCACTTTCTTCTCAATGACCTTATCCGCCATGCCTTTTTCATAGCACCACGCAGCCACCATTTGACGGTTTCTCATGTGGGCTTCTTCAATAACTTCTCCTGGTTCCAGTCTTCTCAATTGAAGCATCATACCATTGCGGATGTATGAATCGTATTCTGCCTTACCTACTTCAAGGGATGGCATTAAGCCCAATTCAACCATTTTTGGATCCAATAGAAAATACAACGCCACCAAATCTGCTCGACCTTCTTCCAATGTAGAGGCGTAGCTCTTAAGGGTTTCTTTCGGTGTGCCAACACCAGGGTTCAGCTGGCCTGAAGCATGACCTACCACCTCGTGCAATGCGGTGTGTAACTTACCAGCCAAGGTGCTGTACTCTTTGCTTCGAGCCCGCAGCTCTTCGGTTCTTATGAATTCTTCAGCGAAACCTTTTCCGCCAGATTTATCATAAGCATGAACAATGTTGCCCAAGCTCACTGATTTAGAACCGTGCTTAGAACGAATCCAATTCGCATTGGGAAGGTTCACCCCAATTGGTGTGGATGGAGAAGCATCACCTGCTTCACCAGCTGTGTTCACCACTTTGTAGGTTACACCAACTACGTTTTTCTTCTTGTGCTCATCCATGATCGATGAATTATCTTCAAACCACTGCACATTGTCCATCAACATTTTCATGCGTTCAGATGCATCAAAATCATTGATTTCAATAATGCTTTCATAAGAACCTGTGTAGCCTTTAGGATCGTTGTAGACTTCTACAAACCCTTGGATGTAATCAATATCGCCTTCCGTGGCACCTACCCATGCAATGTTGTATTCGTCCCATTTCTTCAAATCACCTGTTCTGAAATACTCGATCAAAATTTTCAAGGCATCTGCTTGAGGTTGATTTTCTATAACTCCTGAAGCTTTCTCCAGCCAATAAATAATTTTATCGATGGCAGATCCATACAACCCACCGCTTTTGTATACAAACTCCTCAATTTCGCCTTGAGAGTTGCGCATCAACATGCTATTTAATCCGTAAGAAATGGGCTCAGGATCATTCTTATCGATCACTTTGGCGTAGTAAGCATCCACTTCAGCTTCAGTCAAATCTGGACTGTAGAAATTCACTGCCGAGCCTTTCACCAGTCCTTTATCCGGATCAAGGTTTACTTTCTTTGCATCAAAAGAAGGGTCAAACATAGCCTTTAACGCCTCTTCGTTCAAAGCGCTTCCTCTCGATTCCTCCAAAAGTGTGGAGAAGTATTCTTGGGTAAAGTTTGGAGTGATTTTAGACATGCTGTAGTGATGGTGAATTCCATTTGAAAAGAATACCCGCTTGGCGTAAATCATGAAGTTGTTCCAATCTTCTGATGTTTTATCACCTGAATAGTTGGTTATGATGGTTTCCAATGCCTTTCTGATGGCGATGTTATGGCGATAATTCTGATCCCAAATGATATCTCTACCAGCCAAACCCGCTTCGTAGAGATAATATACATACTCCTTTTGTTTAGCAGTTAGCTTATCCCAACCCGGAATTTGATATCGGATGATTTTAAGGTCGGCAAATTGCTCTGCGAAATATTCAAACTGATCATCATCCGATGCTGTGGTGTCTGATTGAGATACTTGTTCAGTGGGTGTGCCCTCGCCTCCGCAAGCTTGCAGCGTCATTCCAGAAATCAAGAATGGGTAAATGAGTAAGTGTAACTTTTTCATATGTGTTTATTCGTTGTAAGAAGCCTTAAAAGTAAAAAGAAGCGCTAAAGGGCGCTTCTTTCTTGTGATAATATTTTATCTAAGGAACTAGTGAAGTCCTTTTTCTCCCAAGTATCGTTCAGCATCGAGAGCCGCCATGCATCCTGTGCCTGCCGCTGTAACCGCCTGCCGGTAAACCTTGTCTCCTGCATCACCTGAAATGAAGACTCCTTCGATGTTTGACTTTGAAGAATCAGGTTTGTGCTTTAAGTATCCTGTTTCATCCATATCAATCCATCCCTTGAATATGTCTGTATTTGGTTTGTGGCCAATGGCAACGAAGAAACCCGTTACGTTGATCACAAATTCTTCGTTGGTTTGGTTATTCAACATTTTTGCTCCTTCTACCACGTTTTCGCCCAACACTTCAATGGTTTCTGTATTCCAAAGCACTTCAATGTTTGGTGTGTCAAATACGCGTTGTTGCATGATTTTAGAAGCACGCATTTCGTCTCTTCTCACAATCATTTTCACGCTTTTACAAACTTTAGAGAGGTACAATGCCTCTTCACAAGCGGTGTCACCTGCTCCAACAATGGCCACATCTTGACCGCGGTAAAAGAAACCATCGCACACGGCACAGGCGGAAACTCCGCCTCCTAAATCTCTCAACCTTAATTCACTTTCTAATCCCAACCATTTGGCACTCGCTCCTGTAGAAATGATGATGCTGTGCGCGTGCAATTCTTCTTTATCATCTACCCAAACTTTATGAATGGGGCCAGAGAAATCAACCTTTGTCACAAATCCTGTTCTGATATCTGTTTCAAAACGCTCAGCTTGAGCTCTGAAATTCATCATCATTTGCGGGCCATTCACTCCCTCTGGATATCCAGGGTAGTTCTCCACATCAGTTGTATCCATCAGTTGACCACCAGGCTGCATACCTTCAATCATTACGGGTTTCAACTCTGCACGGGCGGCATATATTGCTGCTGTATAACCTGCAGGACCTGATCCAATGATCAAGCACTTTAAGGGCTCTTTATTCTCGCTCATCTTATCCATTTTTTTTCGTGGCACAAATGTAGTCTATACCGTCCTTTTTTTTCGCTTAACTTATCGATAAGACGATAGAGGAAATCTATCCTTTCATGGTGGGCATGAATATACCTCGCGCGCTTTTGTAAAGCATGCGCAAGCCCTATTCCTTCAATCCATAAGATGCTCGATTCGCAATGGATAGATATACCAACAGAGACATGAGGATTCCGAAAATATTTGGATCTATATTCCAAGGCATCTGAACCAACTCTTCTTTTTTCAAAACTTCTAACACCAAGGTAGTTGTTCCACCGCTGATCATGGCTGCAATGGCTGCAACAGGATCTTTCTTTTTGAAGAACAATGCCGCTATGAGCGAAATGAAAAGCCCCGAAACCATGAATGAATAAGATAGTAACATGAGGTCAAGCACATTGGTCATTACCGTTGCCAACAGCAGCGCAAAGGCTCCGATAACGAACGTGGCTAGCAGTGAATACTTCAACAGCTTTTCTTCTTTGATGGAAGAATGTTGGAAAGAATATCCGTCACTACATTTCCACTGGCAGCCATCAAACAGCTGTCTGCTGTGCTCATTATGGCTGAAAAATATGCCGACATCATCAAGCCCATCAAACCAACAGGCAAAACGGTACGCAGCATGATTGGAAGTCCCATTTCGCTGTCCATATCTGCTATCGCTTCATAGCCCAACCCTTCAAAAAGACCTTGCTGAACAGCAACGCGTGCAAACAATCCTAAAAGCACTCCCATGAATGCCATAATGGGCCATTACAGGCCTGCAATAAACCAAGCGCGCTTGGCCGTCTTTTCATCTTTGCTGGCATAAATTCTTTGATAGAGGGTCATTCCAATAAACCAAATAGGAATGATCGTTATCGCCCAGTTCAGCAATTGCTGCCATTCTATATTCCAAATATTTAAGAAACTCCGATCTAACGTGGTCGTAATGCCTTCCCAACCACCAACAGCTTGATAGCCGAGTGGAATGCCGATAAAAATAAGTCCGCCCATGAGCAACAACCATTGCACAGTATCTGTATAAATCACGGCCTTCAATCCGCCAAACACCGTATACACAATAGCAACAGCTCCCATAATGAGCACCGCTTGTTGAAGGTCTAAACTCGGAAAAGTAGCCGTTGCCAATTTTGCTCCAGCTAGTATTTGCGCGCTCGTAAAACCGATATATCCTATGGCTGAAATAATCCCAGCTATCAGCGCTACCTTCTTATTGAAAAGGTGTAAGAAGATTTCAGGGAAAGTGAATAGCTTGTGCTTGCCAATCAATTTGAAAACGCGGGGAATTAGGAATATGGCACTCAACCACGCTCCTATCAATCCGGTGAACAACATCCAGCTGCCTGCCAAGCCAATTGCAAATCCAAGTCCGCCTAGTCCGATGGAAAAGCCTCCTCCAACATCTGTAGCTACAACGCTGAGACCAATATGCAGACTACTCATTCCACGACCACCTACATAGTAATCATCCACATTTTTATTCTTGCGCATGAAGTAGAAACCTACGCCAAGCATGGCCAAGAGGTAAACAATAAATATGGTGAGATCTATCGGATGAATCAAAACGCCCCCGAATGTGGGAATAATATAATGGAAGGGAAAATTGAGGCTAACTAAAGCGTTTTTGGGTACTGAAATCAAAAAAACAAAGACTCTCAGTTTCCCGAAAGCCTTTTAAAATAAGTGTCGGAATGACAGGACTTGAACCTGCGGCCTCGCGCCCCCCAGACGCGCACTCTACCAACTGAGCTACATCCCGATTTTTTTTAGGAGGCAGCGAAGATAAAATTCTGTTACATAAAATTTCAAACTAACTAAAATTCCAATCTTGTATCGATTAGGAACCTTTTAGCTCCTCGCTTTTTAATCTTTGATTCTAAAATCAATGCTTCTGATCTATTGTTAACAGGTAGAGTATGAATCAAATTCCAAGGTAATCCATGTCTTGTAGATTTTACAAGGCCTTGGTTGTGCCGATTCAACCGCTCCTCAATGTCCTGTGTCTGACCAACATAATACTTGCCAGTAATACTACTTTGCAATATGTAAACTAGCATTCCCATGCAAACTAGTCAGGGATGATCCAGCTGGAAGCGGGACGGCCTCGCGCCCCCTCCCGCTCAGGCGGGACACTCTACCATCCCGAAAGCTATCGGGAGAGCTACATCCCGATTTCTTTTAGGAGGCAGCGAAGATAAAATTCTGAAAGAATGAATTTGAAAAATGTAATCGAACATTTCCAATCATTTATGACAATGAAATATTACCATTTTTATCTAGTGAACCTCATGTTAGACAGACGCATTCTCAACTATCCCAATTATTGATCATGCAGCTATAAAATAAATTGAAAATCTTAAATGAACACCTTCTATCATCATTTTCTATTTTCGCTTGATGGCGAAAATTCTACTTCCAATTTCTTGGCTTTTTTCATTGGCAATGCTTCTTTCATCATGCGACCCTTGTTTCAGGACTGAATGCATCAATGGTGGAACCTGTGTTGACGGAAAATGCCTTTGCGCGGATGGCGAAGAACGATCCAATTGTAGCATTGACCCATGCATCTATACCGAATGCAATAACGAAGGAACATGTGAAGATGGAACGTGCAATTGTCCTGAATTTTATAACGGTGAATCGTGCGATATTTACATTATTGACACCTATATAGAAGACTATTCATGCCGCACTTCATGCGATTCACCCTTCTACAATTACACTGTGAGTATATCAGACGGATATGGTGCCAAAGACCTTCGCTTCACTGAGAGTTATTATGGTACAACCTTCAACGTAACCTTTACCACAGCCTCTGATTTCACTATTTCTGATTCTTCGCATGTAATCGGCTATTACGGCTATTACTACGTTTCAGGAAGCGGCACCATAACCGATTCGAGTTTGACCTTCAATGTGACTTATTCCGACTACTCTGACGATTCAAATGTCTTCACATGCAATTTTGAAGAAATATGAGCTACTTAATCCTCATCCTCCTATGCGTAGAATAGTCCTATTCGTCCTGTTCGCTCTGCTTTGGCAAGCAAATGCTTTGAGCCAAGAACATTGCGATGGCTCGCGATACATCAACTCCATCTTCTCAGAAGTTGATTCAACTCTCAATGTGAAGTTTGGCGAAAATCAAACCATAGCAGGAAATCAAAAAAACTTGTTCATGGACATTTACACTCCACCGGCCGAGTTTTTCTTTGATCGTCCACTCATCATTTTAGAACACGGAGGCAGTTTCCTGACAGGCAATAGAAAGCAGCTCCGGCAATTGTGTTTGGAATATGCAAGGCGAGGCTATGTAGCGGCTACCATCGACTACCGATTGTTCGATGCATTCGGACTGGAAATCGATTCGAGCTTGGCCTTTGATGCTGCAATAAAAGCCACCATGGATTTCAAAGCGGCCATTCGATGGTTCAAAGAAAACGCTGCTGGAGCCGATGACTATGGCATCGACACGAATTTAATTTTTATTGGCGGTGTATCTGCTGGTGCGATTGCTGCCGATCATTGTGCCTACCTCGATAAGGATGATAACCTCGGACAGGCACTCGACTCGGTGATTGCAGCCAATGGCGGAATACGAGGAAACAGCTCAAGCAATTACGAATACTCCGAATCTGTAGCAGGTGTATTGAACTTTTCAGGTGCGCTCAAAGACGTGCGCTGGATTTCTTCTGGTGAACCTCCTATTTTTAGCATGCATGATGAGTTTGACAACATTGTTCCATACGGAACTGCCATCACCACCGAATTTGGAACTCCAATTCAGGTGTCTGGAAGCAGAAGTATCCATGAACAAGCTGTATTAGAAGGAATTCGAAGTCAATTGATCACCATCGAAGGAAGTTCCGGGCACGTTAGCTATTTCCTAGGCGGATTGAATACTCCGAATTATAACATAGCCATCGACAGCTCAAGTAGATTTTTAGAATACATCATTTGCAATCGCATTGCTTCGCTCAACGATGAAAAAGCAGTTTCGTCTTCTCATCGGTGGTATCCCAATCCAACCAGCGGCCAAGTATCGATCAGCGCAGGATCTATTTCAAGGTTAGAGGTATATGATACGAGCGGCAGATTGGTGTTCGATTCTAATTCCAACATCCAAGCAATTGACCTCAGCAGATTGGAACGTGGTATCTACATGATTAGAACCTTTCTGTCTTCAGGAGAAACTGACTTGCAAAAGATAATTGTTCAATAAAAAAGCCCCTCCGCACGAGGCGAAGAGGCTTTTCATTTCCCGTAAGGTCTTTTTAGTTCTTAGATAAGTATGATGCTACTCCATCGTGTGAAGCGCTCATACCTTCAGATCCTTTTACCCAGTTTGCAGGGCAAACTTCACCATTCTCTTCATTGAACTGAAGTGCATCAACGATGCGGATTGCTTCGTCAACGTTTCTTCCCAAAGGAAGATCGTTTACCAATTGATGACGCACCATTCCTTCCTTGTCAATCAAGAATAAACCTCTGTATGCTACCAACTCACCTTCTGCTTGCAACATGCCTTCTTCATCATAAAAGAAATCGCCAGCAAGCACATCATAATTGTGAGAAATGGTTTTGTTCGTATCGGCTACTATCGGGTAAGTAATTCCTTTGATTCCTCCTTGATCTTTGCCCATTTGCAACCAACCCCAGTGGCTCTGCTCAGTATCGGTAGAAACTGCTACCAACTCAACACCTCTTTCTTTGAAGTCGTTTAATCTTGACTGAAATGCGTGCAATTCAGTAGGACATACAAATGTGAAATCTTTCGGATAGAAGAACAGAATAACATACTTTCCTTTGAATTGCTCGAGTGTAAAATTCTCTACAATTTCTCCTCCATTTATTACTGCCGCTGCACTGAATGCTGGGGCTTGTTTTCCAACTAATACTGCCATTTTAATGTTCTTTTTGTCGTTAAATTTTCGACCGCGAAATTAGTATTCCCTATTTCTCTGACCAAGTAAATCGTGGTGCGTTTTTATTAATAAATGGTAACAAGGAAAAGGAGAAAAAAGTTCGAACCATTATAAATCAGCAATAGCACTTAATATTGCAGCAATGGGAACCATTGACCTCTTCGGATTTCTGCCCTTTGGCTTTTTAGACTTGATCGACATCTTATTGGTATCGTTCATACTATTTAAGCTTTACCAATTGGTGAAAGGCACCATTGCGATTCGCATATTCTTTGGGGTGTTGAGCATTTACATACTTTGGCTTACGGTTACAGCGCTCGAAATGGAGCTCATGGGCCAAATTTTCAGGCAATTCATCAATGTGGGATTCATCGCCTTGATCATTGTGTTTCAGCAAGAAATAAGACGGTTTTTACTTGCAATCGGGAATTCTGGTTTTTTTAGAAATATTGGCGACAGAGGCGGATTGTGGAGCTATTTAGGGAAATCTGACATCAAAATTTCAACCAACCTTCATGCGCTTTCAGAAGCGGTTTACAACCTATCGTCTTCCAAAACTGGCGCCTTGATTGTCATCGAGCGTCAAGCCGATTTGCACACCATTATCGATAGCGGAAGAAAGGTGAATGCAGACCTCAATGCCGCATTATTGGAAAGCATTTTCTTTAAAAACAGCCCGCTCCACGATGGCGCAGTGATCATCAGAAGAAATAAAATTATCTCGGCAAGTTGCACTCTTCCTTTAACGCAAAGAATCAATATGCCAGCAGCATATGGCATGAGGCATAAAGCGGCAATTGGAGTTACAGAAGAACTAGACGTTGTTGCAATACTTGTGAGCGAAGAATCAGGAGACGTAGGCATTGTAAACTCAGGAATCTACAACACCATCTCTGATAAAAGTACCTTCAGAGACCGACTGCATGAACTCTTAGTAAACTGATCAACCATCCTTGTCAGCATTCATTTTCTTGAACTTCTCAATCAGTTCTTCTTCACTCAAGGTGAGGTTATCTATTGAGGCACGGGCATCTGAAGCTAGCCTGTGATTTGGGTACTTTTCAATCAATTTGGTGTAAGCTGAAACAGCCTTTGCGTGATCGTTAAGGTAGGTTTCATATATAAACCCCTTGAATAAGTGCATCTCAACCGACTTTCGGAATTTAGGAAAATCTTTATGCAAACGGTCAATGTATGCGATGGCTGCATCGTATTTGCCCATGCCCACACTTAAATCAGCTGCTCTAAAAAGATACTCTGAAGTGATGGAATCTCTTGGATTGAGTGTGATGTAGTCCCTGTATCGCTTCAACAGAAGGTCGGCTTTTGCATCTAAAACACTGGTGCGCTCAGTTTTTATTGCACCAGAAATCTCTTTTTCCATTTCTTGAATTTCAGATTGACGCTCCTCATTGGATTGAATGTCTTTTGAAACTTCTTGATCTGCTTTCGCACTTGAACCATTTTGATCACCGCATGAAACCATGGCGAACAACAAAACACCTATTAAAACCGCTGCTCTCATCTTCTTGCTTTTGGAAATTTCATTTTATAATCAATATCTACAATACCCTTGGAAATATTGTCCAATCTTTTCTTTAGAAACTGCTTCCTGATTGGGTTTAGCCTGTCGGTAAACAAAACGCCATCTACGTGATCGTATTCGTGCTGAATCACACGCGCAATTAACCCATCGTACTGTTCCTCTTTCAACTCAAAATTCTCATCCATATATTCAATGGTAATGGTTGGCTGTCGAGCTACATCTTCTCGGATGCCAGGAATGCTTAAGCAGCCTTCGTTGAAGTTCCACTTTTCACCTTCCTCTTCGATGATGATTGGATTGATGAACACCTTCCTAAAATCCTTCAATTTGAGCATTTCAGAATCCGTTTCTTCCTCATCAACAAACGGTGATGTGTCTACGATAAATAGTCGAATTCCCAATCCAATTTGAGGGGCAGCCAATCCTACACCTTGCGCATTTTCCATGGTTTCAAACATGTTATCAATCAACTCCTTCAAGTTGGGATAGTTCTCGTCAATCTCCTCTCCTTCCCTTTTCAGCACCGGATCGCCATAGGCTACAATTGGTAAAATCATGTGTATTACAAATTCAAATATTCCTGCAAAAGTAAGGTTGCGCTCACTTTATCGATGTTTCCTTTTTCAGCGCGCTGCTTTTTCTTCGCTCCAGCGACTATCATGCTCTGCATTGCCATCTTGCTAGTGAAGCGCTCGTCAAACCGAACAATCTCCACCTCGGGAAATTCTTTTTTAATGGTTTCTATCAGTGGAATAATCTTCTGCTCTATGGCCGACATTTCACCGGAAAGCCTCATGGGCAATCCAATGACCATTTTTTCAAAGGTATATTCACGTTGAATGCCCTTGAGCTTTTCAATCAACAGGTGTGTTTCTGCCGTATCTAATCCATTGGCAATCATCTTCAACGGATCTGAAATGGCTATTCCACATCGCTTCTGACCATAATCCAAGGCTAAAATCCTTCCCATTGAGCGAAAGTACAATTTGAGCAAGCATTTTACACTTATGATCAAAGCTTACTTTTGCCGCGGAACATTTAAATGATTTTATGGCCTTTAATCGAACACAAGCGGAACTAACAATCAATGCGGCATGGGAAGATCGATCATTGCTGAAGTCGGAAGAAACCATCAGCACGATCAATGCCATTATTGAAGAAATTGACAACGGCAGACTAAGAACAGCTGAGCCAGCGACAGAAGGATGGAAGGTAAACGACTGGGTAAAGAAGGCTGTGATCCTCTACTTCCCCACTAGAACAATGGAGGTGATGGAAGTGGGCCCGTTTGAGTTTTACGATAAAATGGCTTTGAAAAGGGGCTATGAAGAAAAAGGAATCCGCGTAGTTCCGCATGCGGTAGCTCGATATGGTGCATACATTTCAAGAGGCGTAGTAATGATGCCGTCTTACGTGAATATTGGTGCTTATGTGGACGAAGGTACCATGGTAGACACTTGGGCCACCGTGGGCAGCTGCGCCCAGATAGGAAAAAACGTTCATTTGAGCGGTGGTGTTGGCATTGGAGGCGTGCTCGAACCTGTGCAAGCTGCTCCAGTTATCATAGAAGACAATTGCTTCATTGGGTCGCGATGCATTGTGGTAGAGGGAGTGCGAGTAGAGCAAGAAGCTGTATTGGGTGCTAATGTAGTGTTGACCATGTCAACAAAAGTCATTGATGTTACGGGCAAAGAACCCAAAGAATCCAAAGGTGTGATCCCTGCACGTTCGGTGGTGATACCCGGTAGCTACACCAAGAGTTTTCCTGCTGGAGATTTCAATGTGCCTTGCGCTTTGATAATAGGAAAGCGAAAAGAAAGTACCGATAAGAAGACGTCTCTCAACGATGTATTACGCGACTTTCAAGTAGCCGTTTGATTGAAGTGAAGAAAATACTGGTCATCCAAACATCGTTTATAGGTGATGTGATTCTGGCCACAAGCCTTTTGGAAGCTTTACACGCTTCGTTTCCAGAGGCGAGCATTGATTTAATGGTGAGAAAAGGATCAGAATCCATTTTTTCGGGACATCCGTTCATTGGCAATGTATTGGTTTGGGATAAAAAAAGCGGTAAATACAAAAACCTCCTACAGATTATTAAGAAGGTACGCGCTGAACCTTACGATTTGATCGTCAACCCACATCGATTTGCGAGTTCTGGATTGGTTTGCGCTTTTTCAAAAGCGAAGCACACTGTCGGTTTCAAGAAAAATCCATTACACTTTTTATTTTCACAATCATTTAAACATTCATTCGATGTGCAACATGAAATCAACAGAAACCATGCGTTGATTGAACAATTCATCGGCAATAAAGAGCCCTCAAAGCCCCAGCTCTACCCTCAAACTACCGATTTTGAAAAAGTTAAACGATTCAAAGAAGTTACTTACCGCTGCTTTGCGCCAACTTCGGTTTGGTTTACAAAGCAATGGCACTCAGACCGATGGGTTGAATTGATCGACCGCATGCCTCATTCTGAAAATGTCTATTTGCTGGGTGCACCAGAAGACCAAGCCCAGTGCGATGAAATTCTTGCCCAAAGCACGCATCCAAAAATTAAAACCCTTGCGGGCACACTCACTTTATTGCAATCGGCCGCATTAATGCGTGATGCCAAAATGAATTATGTAAACGATTCAGCCCCCATGCACCTCTGTTCAGCTACGAATGCTCCTACCACCGTCATATACTGCAGTACAGTTCCTGCATTCGGTTTTGGTCCATTGTCTAGCAACTCCAACATCATTGAAACGACAGAAAAGCTCGATTGTAGGCCATGCGGTTTACACGGACACAAGGCATGCCCAAAGCAGCACTTTAAATGCTCCTCCACCATCAGTCTTTCCCAATTTGATCTCTAAATGAACTTTTCAAAAGAATTGATAGACCATTTGAGATCCGGTGGAATCGTGAATTCTCATCAATTCATGATAGCAAGTTCAGCCTTAAATGACGAAGGCGTGTGGCTGTGTGGTGCCGACTATATGGCAGATAAATTGGTGCAAAACATTTCTGATGCAGCACTTCAAATAATAGACGCTATAGATGGTAAAGGATTGTTTGCATTTGAACGTAACCCCAATACTTTCATAACCCTGTCTTTTGATTTCGACACACCATTGGGCGCCTTAAGTATGCGAGTGCGCAATCCGATTTGGATAGGCCAAATGCCAAACAAAGAGCGTTTGCAAGTCGAATTCAACAAGAATAAGGTCGTACCTTTGCCGCCCGAATTTGAAAGCCCTTGCTCTGCCATCTTCTCAGGAAAACTTCCATCGATGGTATTCTATGCTGACGGCACTTTCAAGCTCATAAAGAAATAAATGAAGCCCGAACACATACAACTGAAAATTGACACTCCTCTTTTCCGAACCATTTCTCAAGCGGCTTCGGATTATGGTGTTTCAGCATTCATTGTGGGCGGCTATGTGCGTGATCTGTTATTGGATCGAGAAAGCAAAGACATCGATATTGTGGTGGATGGAAGCGGCATTGATTTCGCTCACTTTCTTTCTGAGCGATTGCAAGGCACAAAAGTCAATTACTTCAAGAATTTTGGGACTGCGATGTTTCGTCACAACGACATTGAATATGAATTGGTGGGCGCTCGCAAGGAATCGTACCAACGAAATTCTAGAAACCCAATTGTTGAAGACGGTACACTTGAGGAAGATAGAGAGCGAAGAGATTTCACTATCAATGCCCTTTCTATAAGCTTAAATTCCGCTGATTTTGGATCGGTGATTGATCCATTTGGAGGAATTGCCCATTTATCAGAGAAGCTTCTAGTAACGCCTTTAGATCCCACAGTAACCTATTCTGATGATCCTTTGCGAATGATGAGGGCTATTCGCTTTGCCAGTCAGCTTGGATTTAGAATTGAGGAAAAATCATTCGAAGCCATCAAGCAACAAAAAGACCGAATAAAAATTGTGTCGCAAGAGCGAATCACAGATGAACTCAACAAGATCATCTTGTCTGCAAAGCCCAGTATTGGATTTAAGTTGCTCAATACTACCGGACTGCTCGAATTAATTTTCCCAAAATTCACTGAGCTCAAAGGGGTTGAAATACGAAATAGCATTGGCCATAAAGACAATTTCTTTCATACGCTAAAAGTTCTAGACAATGTAGCTGATCGCAGTGACGACCTATGGTTGCGTTGGGCAGCTATATTGCATGACATTGCCAAACCCGATACCAAACAATTTGATAAAAGAAGCGGATGGACATTTCATGGACACGAAGATTTAGGTGCAAAGCTCACCCCAGGAATATTTCGCGGAATGAAGCTTCCCATGGATCAAAAAATGAAGTTCGTTCAAAAGATGGTTCGACTTCACCTGCGCCCCATTTCATTGAGTAAAAAGGAAGTTTCTGATTCAGGAATCAGACGACTGCTCTTCGATGCAGGCAATGACCTAGACAGTTTGATGATCTTATGTGAGTCAGATATCACCTCAAAAAACGAAGAGAAGGTTCAAAAATTTCTTGAGAACTTCCAACGAGTTAGACAGAAATGCAAAGAAGTTGAAGAAAGCGATAAAATAAAGAATTGGCAGCCACCCATCGGAGGAGAGGAGATAATGAATACCTTCGGGTTAAAGCCTGGTAAAGAGGTCGGTATAATAAAAACAGCCATTCGAGAGGCAATTCTTGAAGGTGAAATAAAAAACGATTATGAAGCTGCTAAGGGTTTGATGATGCTGAAAGCTCAAGAACTCGGACTTCAAATAACCAACAATCATTGACATGAATAAAGTAATTCGTATGCGAGTCATGATAGACCATGACGAGGTGATTTTCAGAGATTTGGAGATGCCATGCAGCGCTAACTTCAATGAACTTCACGACCTTATACAAGAAGCCTTCGCCTTTGACAACGCTCAAATGGCAAGCTTTTATGTGAGCAATGAAGATTGGGAAAAAGGCCAAGAATTTACCCTGATGGACATGGGTGAAAAGAATGAAAAAGGAGAGCCCATATTGCTTATGGATAGCACTCAACTGAAAGACGTGATTTTTGAAGCTGGACAAAAACTGCTCTATGTATTCGATTTCTTTTTGATGTGGTGTTTTTACATCGATGTGGTAGAATTGAAAGAAATGGAAGATACAGTGATTCTGCCAAGAATTTCGCAGTCGTTTGGCGAGGCACCTGAACAATATTCAAAATCACCAGAAATAAGCTTTGATATAGAAGAAGATTTCAAAGAAGAAGGTGACAATCATGATGATGAAATTGGTGAAATGTTTGACCTGCTTGGTTTAAACGATGATTTTTCTGAAGAGCGCGACTTTTAGGTATGCCAAATCTCATTGTAATTGCTGGCCCAACGGCTTCTGGTAAAACAGACCTCTCGATAAAGCTAGCAGAGGCATATAACGCAGAAATCATAAGTGCCGATGCCCGACAATTCTATCGGAAGATGGACATTGGCACTGCAAAGCCCGAACCCCATCAGCTCGCCCAAGTTAAGCACCACTTTATCGATATCCTTGAACCCAACGAAGATTACAATGCTGGCAAGTTTGAAGATGAGGGACTTCAATTCCTGACTGAATATTTCAAGCGTAAAGAAAATTGCATCATGGTGGGCGGATCAGGCATGTACCTGAATGCTATAACAGAAGGGTTTGATGACCTACCCTCCACCCCAGTGGCGATAAGAGAAAAGTACAATCAACTCTTTACACAGCAAGGAATCGAACATCTGCAGCAATTACTGAAAAAGGCCGATCCAGATTATTACGA
>Ga0181601_10001462_pt1 | contig 20156 bp, 20 predicted proteins | sample 041ome_8_FD_133020 | JGI IMG/M metagenome (GOLD analysis project Ga0181601, IMG submission 133020) | Coastal salt marsh microbial communities from the Groves Creek Marsh, Skidaway Island, Georgia - 041407BS metaG (megahit assembly) | ecosystem: Environmental > Aquatic > Marine > Intertidal zone...
GATCATTTAAATGTCGATACAATTTTCAAAATCTAAATCTCGATCTAGATCTTTGATGAGCGAAATAAATGTTACACCATTCGTTGACGTGATGTTAGTCTTATTAATTGTTTTTATGGTAACGGCTCCTATGTTGACAGTAGGAGTTCCAGTTAATTTACCCAATAGTGATGCCGACTCTTTGCCAGATGATCAGGAGCCATTAACTCTTTCTATTAATTCTAAAGGAGAAGTTTTTATTCAAGACACTAAAGTAGGTTTTAGCGAATTAGTACCAAAGCTTTTGGCAATTTCAAAAAATAGAACAGATACTAGAATTTATGTTCGAGGAGATAGAAATATTAATTACGGTAGAGTAATGGAAATCATGGGTAAACTATCTGGATCTGGATTTTCGAAAGTAGCCCTTATTTCTGAAACCAAAAGGTAGCACATGTACAAAAGTGTATCGCTGTCAGTCCTTTTTCATATTGTTTTTATAGTTTTGACGGTTGTATCACTTCCTTTTATTAAAAAAGAACCTATTACCGCTCAGCAATTAATTGCGATTGATATTATTCAAATTTCAGAAAAGACCCAACTTCCTTTCGCTCCAAAAGCCAGAGAAATTATTGAAAAAATTCAAAAAGAAAAAGAAAAAAGAGTTATTACTAAACAGGCACCTCCAAAAATTACTCCAAAAAAAAAACAAAAAGCAGTTCCTCTCCCTGACCAGTTGAAAGAAAAAGCCAAAGAAGAGAAAAAAAAACAAAATCCAGAAGAAATTAAAGAGTTAGTAAGACAATCATCTGAATTTGAAAAAAAAGAGTTATTTGATCCAAATAAAATTGCTGCATTAATTGATAAATCTAAAGAAGAGACAGCTGAAATTAAACAAAAACAAAGTCTAGAGCTAACTCAGAATCAGGATAGTTCAGTTAGTCTAAACAAAGGAATTACCCTAAGCCAAGAAGATGCAATTAAAGCACAAATTTATAAGTGTTGGAATATTCCTCTAGGTTTGCCTTACGATCAAAATTTATTAGTACGAATAAGATTGAAGCTTAAGCAAGATGGTTCAATTTTATTTTCAGAAATATTAGATCATGCTCGCATGAATCAACCAGGCCAAGGTTTTTATAAAGTATTGGCAGAAAGTGCTTTGCGAGCAGTGAAATTGTGCGATCCATTAAAAATGCCAGCTACAGGTTATGAAAAGTGGAAAGATTTACAACTTAATTTTGATGCAAAAGAGATGTTAAGAGGTTAAATAGAAATTATGAAAAAACTTTATCTCACTCTTTTTTCTATTCTTTTTTTTACACACACCAGCTTTGCGTTAGTAAAAATTGATATTACTAGAGGTAATCTTGAACCATTGCCGACTGCCATATCTCCTTTTTACATGGATGATCCAGCTAAATTTTCAAGTCAGCTAAAAGGTTTAAAATTAGAAGAAAAAATTCCTGAGTTGATATCGACTAACTTAAGAAGATCAGGTTTATTTAATGTGATTGATCCAAAATCTTATATTCAGTCACCAAGTATAGCGCACATGAAACCAACATTTCAGGACTGGGCTTTAATTAAAGCACAGATAATGGTTTCTGGAAAATTAGTTATTGATAATAAAAAAAGACTTCGAGTAGAATTTAGATTGTGGGATGTGGTCAATGCAAAGGAGATTGAAGGACTAGCATTATTTGCAACACCAAGTAGCTGGAGAAGGATCGCTCATATTATTTCAGATAAGATTTACGAGAGAATGACAGGAGAACTTGGTTATTTTGACACAAGAATTATTTATGTTGCAGAAACAGGACCTAAAGATCAAAGAGTAAAAAAATTAGCAATCATGGATCAAGATGGTGCGAATAATAAATATTTAACTCTTGGCAATGAATTGGTTCTAACACCAAGATTTAATCCAACTGCACAAATGATTACCTACATGTCTTATTTTAAAAATTTACCAAGGGTATATTTGTTAAATATTGAAACAGGTATGCAAGAAGTCGTGGGAGACTTTCCTGGAATGACTTTTGCCCCTAGATTTTCACCTGATGGAAAAAAAATCATCATGAGTTTTGCTAAAGATGGAAATTCTGACATTTATTCTATGGATTTGGCCACTAGGGTCGTAGAGCAGTTAACCTCCCATCCTTCTATTGATACCTCACCTTCGTATTCTGCAGATGGAAATTATATAACATTCAATTCTGACCGAAGTGGATCTCAGCAAATTTATGTTATGAAAAGTGATGGCTCGAATGTAAAAAGAATATCATTTGGTGAAGGATTGTATGGAACGCCAGTTTGGTCTCCTAGAGGAGATTTGATAGCATTCACCAAGATTTATAGAGGTAATTTTTATATCGGAGTTATGAGGAGTGATGGGTCAGGTGAAAGACTACTAACTCAGAATTATTATCAAGAAGCCCCATCTTGGTCACCTAATGGAAGGGTTCTTATTTTTTATAGAGAAACCAAAGCTGGAAAGCAGGGAGTAGGAGCAAGTTCTTCATTATGGTCTATTGATTTGACAGGTTATAATGAGAGAAAAATTAAGACTATAACCGATGCCTCAGATCCTGCCTGGTCTGGATTGTTATCCAAATAATTTTCAAAAAAGCCTAAAATACATGTATAATTTAGTATCTTTATAGTTGCTAATAAAAAGCATATTATGTAGAAACTGCGTATAAGTTTAATTAATATTTCGAGAGGTAAATAATGTTATCAAAAGGTTTAAGGAACGGTATTTTAGTAATTTTATTAGGTGTTTTAATTTCTGCATGTTCAACAACTGCAAAAAAAGTAACAACAAAAACTGCACCAGCTGGTGATGTTTATACTGGAACAGACACTGTTAAGTATTTAGCGACAGGAGTTGCTGACAGAGTATTTTTTGCAACAAATAGTTCAAGATTAACTTCAGCTGCAAAAGCTACATTAGATAAGCAAGCTGCTTACATTAAAAGTAGCAAAATTTCTGTAGTGATTGAAGGTCATGCTGATGAACGAGGAACTAGAGAATATAACTTAGCACTTGGAGAAAGAAGAGCTAACGCTGTTAGAGATTATTTAATGAGTAAAGGTATTGCCAAAGCTGGCATTAAAGTAATCAGCTACGGTAAAGAAAGACCAGTAAATACTGAGTCTTCAGCTCTGGCTTGGTCTCAAAACAGAAGATCAGTTACTGTCAAAAGTAATTAATTAATTAATTTTTTAAAATTAAAGACCCTGAGTGATTAATCTCTTCAGGGTCTTTTTTTTGCCCAATTTTATTGTACTAATGTAATTATAAATGAAAAAAATATTTGTAATTGTTTGTTTTGTCTGTTTGGCATTTAGTGCTAATGCAGATGAGCAGTTAAATAAAATTCTTCAAGAGATACAGACATTAAATAAAGATTTAAAGACTTTAGAAAAAGCTGTTTACAGTAAAAGTTTTTCAGCCCAATCAGCCTCTGGATCCCAAGGAGTGCCTGCTGCTTTAGAAGGAGCACTTACCAGACAGCTGGTAAAACTTTCTGAACTTGAAGAGCAAATTCAAAAAATTACCGCAAGTAATGAAGAAACACTATTCAGTTTGCAAAAAATTTCAGATCGTGTTGAAAAAATTCAAAAAGATACAGAATTGAGATTTAGTCAGTTAGAAAATACTCCTACTCCATCAGCGACAAGTAGCAGTAAGCCTAATCCACAAACAAGTTCTGCTCCATCAAAAAGCACAAACAACCTAACTTCTTCCTCTAAAAGTTCAGCACCTCCAAAACAATTTCCGGGAACTGGACAAATGAAAGATTTTGGAAAAGTACTTGATGAAAAACAAACAGCTAGCCTACCAGTAAATGCGAAACAAGAAATTAGAAGCGTAAGTCCGGCCCCAGTCGTTAAAACCGCTCCAGTTGCAAAAGAAAGAATTTTGCCAAATGCTGCTCCTAATGAACAATATAAGTTTGCAACGAATTTTATTAAAATAGGAGATTATGAAAAAGCTGAGTTAGCTTTAAAAGAATTTATTGAAATTAATCCACAACATTCACTTGCGGGAAGTGCACAATATTGGTTTGCAGAAACATATTACATAAGACAATTATATCATGATGCGGCGGCAGCATATTTGGATGGATATCAAAAATATCCAAAAAGTTCTAAAGCTCCACAAAATCTTCTTAAGTTAGGAATCACTCTAGCTGAACTGGGAGAAAAAGAACAAGGATGTAATATGCTGGTAGGAGTTCAAAAACAATATCCAAAAGCTGACAAGTCTATTATTCAGAAAGCTAAATATGAGACTAAAAAATTTAAGTGTCAATCATAGTAGCTTTTTACAAAATAAAATAATTTCTAATATTTATTCGCAGTTTCATCAGACAATAAAAACAATTATTGGAAAAAAAAATTTTGCCATTGCAGTCTCAGGTGGTCCCGATAGTCTTGCACTTGCATATTGTTCTAAAATTTATTCTGAGCAAAAAAACAACAAAGCTTATTTTGTAATTATAGATCATGGAATTAGAAAAAATAGCAATATAGAAGCAAAATCAGTTCAAAAAAATTTATTGAAAATTAATTCTATTTCCACTGTTTTAAAGATTAAAAAAAAAATTACTAAAGGAATTCAAAAAAATGCAAGAGATGAAAGATACAAGCTAATGAATCAATTTTGCAAAGATCATAAAATTTCTTTTTTATTAACGGCACATCATTTAGATGACCAAATTGAAAATTTTTATATTCGACTAAGCAGAGGTAGTGGTTTGTATGGACTTTCATCTATGAAGGTTATGGAGAAAAATAATAGTAATGTTAATATTATCAGACCTTTTTTGAACACACCCAAAAAAGAGCTTATTTTTATTGCCAAAAAGGTATTTAAAAAATTTGTAAATGACCCTTCTAATTCAAATGATGTATTTCTTCGTTCTAGAATTAGAAAATTGAAATCATCTTTGGCAAAAGAGGGATTAGATCAAACTAGAATTTTAAAGACTATTAATAATTTAAATACAGCAAAAGATGCCATTGATTTTTTCGTTAGACAATCTCATAAAAATTACGTGCATTTAGAAAACAAAAAAGTGACAATCGATAAAAGGTTATTTTTAAGTCAACCTATGGAAATTACTTATAGAGTAATGTCAGAGCTAATTAAAAATAAATCTAAAAAAGATTATCCTCCGAGAGCGAAAGGAATTGAAAATCTAATATCATCCATCAAAGAAAAAAATTTTTCCAGGGTTACATTGGGAGGTTTTGTCTTTAGTTTAGTTAAAAATAGAATTATTATGAGCAAAGAGATTAGGAATGCTTAAAAATTGAGAAATTTATTTGTTTTTAGGATATTTTGCTCCTTGTAAGATTAAATTAAATACTTATTTTATAATATATGAATTTAAAGAATTTAAGCATGTGGGCAGTTATAGCTCTTCTAGTCTTGGGGCTCTTTAACTTATTTCAAAATCCATCTGCAATGTCCCCGTCTAAAGATTTGCCTTTTTCAACTTTTATCAGTGAAGTAGAGAAAGGAAATGTTGTTTCGGTTGATATCAAAGGAAACAACATTGAAGGAACTTTTGCCAATGGTTCTAAATTTAGAACCTATTCACCTAACTATCCTAATTTAGTTGAAAAACTTTCTTCCAAAGGAGTTTCTTTTTCTGCTGGACCTGTAGAAGATAAGATGCCATCTTTTTTTGGAGTTCTCTTATCTTGGTTCCCGATGTTATTGCTAATTGCTGTATGGATATTTTTCATGCGCCAAATGCAAGGTGGAAAAGGTGGAGCAATGGGATTTGGAAAATCTAAAGCAAAATTATTAACTGAAGCTCATGGCCGGGTAACATTTAAAGATGTGGCTGGAGTAGATGAAGCAAAAGAAGAATTGGAAGAAGTTGTAGAATTTTTAAAAGATCCTAGAAAATTTCAAAAATTAGGCGGCAAAATTCCCAAAGGCGCTTTGTTAATTGGACCTCCAGGAACAGGTAAAACATTAATCGCTAGAGCGGTAGCCGGTGAAGCTAATGTTCCATTCTTTACAATTTCAGGATCTGACTTTGTAGAAATGTTTGTTGGAGTTGGTGCCTCTAGAGTAAGAGACATGTTTGAACAAGGTAAAAAAAATGCTCCTTGCATAATTTTTATAGATGAGATTGATGCAGTTGGAAGAAGTAGAGGTGCAGGTCTTGGTGGTGGAAATGATGAAAGAGAGCAAACATTAAACCAATTGTTGGTTGAGATGGATGGATTTGAAACTAATGAAGGTGTTATTTTAATTGCTGCTACGAACAGACCGGATGTATTAGATCCTGCATTACTAAGACCAGGTAGATTTGATAGACAGGTTGTGGTTCCAAACCCAGATATTATTGGAAGAGAAGCTATTTTAAAGGTTCATTTGAAAAAAATAACAACTGGGCCAGATGTAATAGCAAGAACTATTGCAAGAGGAACTCCGGGATTTTCAGGAGCTGATTTGGCAAATATTTGTAATGAAGCAGCTTTATTGGCGGCAAGAAAAAATAAAAGAATTGTAACTATGTCTGATTTAGAAGAGGCAAAAGATAAAGTGATGATGGGTGCAGAAAGAAGATCAATGGTAATGTCGGAAGACGAGAAAAAGTTAACAGCGTATCATGAAGGTGGACACGCTATCGTTGCTTTATATGAAAAAGCATCAGACCCAATACATAAAGCTACAATTATTCCAAGAGGAAGAGCTCTTGGGATGGTTATGAGGTTGCCGGAAAGAGACCAGCTTTCTATGACAAGAGAAAAAATGTATGCCGATATTTCTGTTGCAATGGGCGGTAGAATTGCGGAAGAAATTATTTTTGGACATGATAAGGTAACATCAGGGGCATCCTCAGATATTGAAATGGTAACAAAGATGGCAAAAAATATGGTTACCAGATGGGGTATGAGTGAAGTAATGGGACCCATCGCTTACCAAGAAAATGAAGAAGAAGTATTTTTAGGAAGATCTGTAGCTAGAACTCAAAACGTTTCAGAAGAAACTGCGAAAAAAATTGATGCAGAAGTTAGAAAGATTGTTGATGCGGGCTACAACAGAGCTAAAAAAATTCTTACAGAAAAACTTGATGATTTGCATAAAATTTCTAAAGCTCTATTAGAATATGAGACGCTTAATGGAGATGAGATAAGAGATTTGATTTTTAAAAATATTTATCCAAATCGTGGAATTACTAAAAATGATGATAGCTCCGCATCATCTGATAGTGCACTTGGATCAATTGGTTTAAAGCCAAAACTTCAAAATTAATTTTTTTCATGAGGTCTGTTTATGTTAGACCCCTTAGTTTTCTTTATGGCAGTGACGCTAGTCATCATATCCAAAAAAAATTAGCCTTACCGATCAATGGCAATGATCAGATTGCATTTGAGAAAATTGAAATAATTAACAAAAATAAAAAAAAGAAAAATATAATTCATATTTCTAAAATTAATGAAATACAAAAAAATATAAAAAAAAAGATTATTCAAGATTTAAAAAATATTACCAAAAAGAAAAAAAATATTTTAGGGCTTAATTTAAATCATTTTATTCTTATGGGAGTGCTAAATGTAACACCAGATAGTTTTTCAGATGGTGGTAAATTTAATACATTCTCGAAAGCTATCATTCGATCTAGAGAAATGTTACAGCAAGGTGCTCAGATAATTGATGTGGGTGGCGAGTCAACAAGACCTGGTGCAAAATTAATAAGCGAACAAGAAGAAAATAAAAGAGTTATTAAAATTATAAAAAAAATTAGCAAAATTAAAAAAAATATTGTCTCTATTGATACTCGTAAAGCATCAGTGATGCAGGCAGCCATTAAAGCTGGAGCAAAAATAATCAATGATGTCTCTGCTTTAGATTTTGATCCTAAAGCAGAAGCCTTAGCAATTAAATTAAGAAAACCAATTGTTCTTAATCATTCTCAAGGAACACCAGATATAATGCAAAACAATCCCAATTATAAAAATGTCTTAATTGAAATCTATGATTATTTTGAAAATAAAATTAAGCAATTAGAAAAAAAAGGCTTTAAAAGAAATAATATTATTTTAGATCCTGGTATCGGTTTTGGAAAAAATGTTAACCATAACCTCACATTAATCAGCAAAATATCTTTTTTTCATTCATTGGGATGTCCCTTAATGTTAGGACCTTCACGTAAAAGTTTTATCGGTAAAATTATGGATCAGAAAGATAGTATTTCAAGATTAGGAGGAACGATATCATCAGTAATAATTGGTGCGAACCAAGGCGTTCAATTTTTTAGGGTTCATGATATAAAAGAAGTGAACGAAGCATTATCAATAAATTCAGCATTGCATACAATTTAATGAAAAAATATTTTGGCACCGATGGAATAAGGGGCGTTGCAAATCAAGGAAATATCACTGGCGAAAATTTCTATAGGTTTGCGCTTGCAGCAGGAAGTTATTTTAAAATTAAAGATAAAAAAAAACATCTTGCAGTTATCGCAAAAGATACAAGGGTTTCAGGTTATATGTTGGAGCCAGCATTAGTATCGGGATTAACTTCTGCTGGAATGGATGTAATTACGTTTGGACCTATACCGACCAATGCGCTTGCCATGCTTACAAGATCTATGAAAGCAGATATGGGAATTATGATTACCGCTTCACACAATCCTTTTTATGATAACGGATTGAAATTATTTGGGCCAGATGGATTAAAATTGTCAGATCAGGTTGAAAAAAAAATTGAAAAATTAATTGACCAAAAACAATCTAAATTGTTAGTGCCAGTTAATGAACTTGGAAGAGTAAAAAGGTTAGAAGACGGTAATCAAAAATATATAGAAATTTTAAAAAGTAATTTTCCTGCAAGCTTTACTCTCAATGGCATGAAAGTAGTTATAGATTGTGCTCATGGAGCTGGATACAAAGCTGCACCACAAATTTTACAAGAACTTGGTGCCACAGTGATTGCGTTAGGAACAAGCCCTAATGGAACTAATATTAATGATCGATGTGGATCAACCTATCCAGAAGCTATGAGACAAGCGGTGAAAAAAAATAAAGCTGATTTAGGAATAGCGCTAGATGGCGATGCTGACCGATTAATTGTTTGTGATGAACAAGGAACAATTATTGATGGTGACCAAATTATTGGAATGATCGCTAGTCGCTGGAATAAAAAAAATATTTTACAAGGTGGAGTTGTTGGAACTTTAATGAGTAATTTAGGATTAGAGCAATTTTTTAAATCACAAAATATTAAATTTGTGAGAGCTAATGTTGGAGATCGTTACGTAAAAGAAAAAATGCAAAAACTTAAATTTAATTTAGGAGGAGAGCAATCTGGACATGTTATTTTAGGAGATTTTACTACTACAGGTGATGGGTTGTTAGTGGGCCTTGAGATTTTATTTTCTATGCGAAAAGGAATGAAAGCTAGTCAATTATTAAAGGTGTTTAAACCTGTGCCTCAAATTTTAGAAAATAAAGTTGTGAAAAATAAAGACATTATAAAAAGTAAAGCATGTAAAATTGCAATTCAGAAAGCAGAAAAACTATTGGGTAGTCAAGGTAGAATGCTTGTTAGAAAATCTGGAACAGAGCCTAAAATAAGAATTATGGGAGAATGTCATGATAAAAAACTCCTTACCCAAGCAATTGAAATTGTATCTAAGTCTATCAAGTGAAGCCAAAAACAAAAATATTAATTATTGCAGGTTCTGACTCTTCAGGTGGAGCAGGAATTCAAGCGGATATAAAAACGGTAACTAGCTTGGGTGGTTATGCAATGACTGCTGTTACGGCCATTACTGCACAAAACACAACAGGCGTTTCTTCCATTGTTGCTATCCCTTCCAAAGAAATTGCTAAACAGATACTGTTTACCGCAAAAGATATAAAACCAGATGCTATAAAAATCGGTATGCTTCATTCAAAAGAAGTCATTAAAAAAATTATTAGTTCTCTAATAAAAATAAAAATACCAAAAGTAGTTTTGGACCCAGTGATGGTTGCAAAAGGAGGAGCCAAATTAATTAATGACCAAGCCATTGCAATTTTGAGAAATGAATTGATAAAAAAAGTATTTTTAATTACTCCTAATATTCCTGAAGCAGAAGTTTTAATTGGAAGAAAAATAAATAATGTCGATGAAATGATATTAGCCGGTTATACACTTATCCATCTTGGTGCCCAAAATGTTTTGATTAAAGGTGGTCATTTAAAGGATTCGTATGTTCAAGACATATTAGTAAGTAAAAATGAATTACACATATTTAAAAATAAAAAATTAAAAACAAAAAATACACATGGTACAGGATGTACATTATCTTCAGCGATTACTACCTTTCTAGGCTGTGGAAAACCTTTATACAAATCTTGTGAACTTGGAATTAAGTATGTTAATGATGCTATTAGATCTAATCTAAACTATGGAAAGGGTCATGGACCAGTTAATCATTTAACCTCGGTCATGTTAAACAAGAAATTTAAGTAAATGAAAAATATTGTAGTAGTTGGCTCTCAATGGGGAGATGAGGGTAAAGGTAAAATTGTGGATTGGTTATCCGAGCAAGCGGATGTTGTTGTTCGTTTTCAGGGCGGACACAATGCTGGTCACACATTAGTGATTGATGGAAAAGTTTATAAATTAAAATTATTACCTTCAGGAATAGTAAGACCAAATAAAATATCAATCATTGGCAATGGGGTAGTGGTTGATCCATGGGCTTTGCTAGATGAAATTAAACAGATCGAAGCTCAAGGAGTAAGAGTAACAGAAGAAAATCTTATTTTAGCTGAAACTGCTAATTTGATTATGCCCTTCCACCGTGAGATGGATGAAATAAGAGAAGACTTGGCGGGAAAAGGAAAAATTGGAACAACCCGAAGAGGTATAGGACCTGCTTATGAGGATAAGGTGGGCAGAAGATCTATTCGTGTTATGGACTTAAAATCAGAAAGTAATTTAGCTAACCGATTGGAAGTAGTGTTGTCTCATCACAATGCAATTAGAAAAGGTCTGGGGAAAAAAGTATTTAAACAAGATGTATTGATCAAGGATTTGCTAAAAATAGCTCCTGAGATTTTAAAATTTTCTCAACCTGTTTGGAGAAAAATGGATCAGTTTAGAGGAGAGGGTAAAAAAATATTATTTGAAGGAGCTCAAGGTATTTTGCTAGATGTAGATCACGGAACCTATCCTTACGTGACTTCCTCCAACACAGTTGCAGGTGCAGCAGCTACCGGAACTGGTTGCGGACCCAATGTCATCGATTATGTATTGGGAATTACGAAGGCTTATACGACTAGAGTCGGAGAAGGCCCTTTTCCTACTGAATTAACAGATGAGACAGGAGAATTATTAGGCAAACGAGGAAATGAATTTGGAACAGTAACGGGGCGGAAAAGAAGATGTGGTTGGTTTGATGCAGTTCTAGTTAGACAAACAGTTAAAATGTCTGGAATTAACGGTATCGCATTAACTAAATTAGATGTCTTAGATGCTTGCGATGAAATTAAAATGTGCGTTGAGTATGAATTAGATGGTAAGCGACTAGATTACCTTCCCGCAGCTGCAGAAGATCAGGCTAGGGTGAAGCCTATTTACAAAACATTTAAAGGATGGATGAAGAGTACATTGGGAACTAGAAATTATGAGGAACTACCACAACAAGCCAAAGTGTATTTAAGTGAATTAGAAGATTTTATTGGAACTAAAATATCAAGTATATCCACCAGTCCTGAGCGAGACGATACTATTCTAGTGGAGAATCCTTACAAGCTATAGACTAATTAATTGTAAGCTGTTTTGGCTGTTTAATATTTTCCAACATCGCTTTTTGTACTTTTTCAAAAGCTCTGTTTTCAATTTGACGAATTCTTTCTCTACTTATTTTGTATTTTTGGCTTAATTCTTCTAGCGTTTTCGGTTCATCAATTAGTCTTCGGTCATATAGGATGTCTTTTTCTCTTTCATCCAGTACATGCAAAGCATTTTTTAATAATGCTTGTCTTTGTTGTAACTCTTGTCTTTGTGAAATTTGAAGTTCTTGATCGGCGCTTTCATCTACCACCCAATCTTGCCATTCTGCATCACCTTCCTCATTTCCCACTTGCGCATTAAGAGAATGTTCATGACCAGCTAGACGCTGGTTCATCGATATCACCTCATCTTCTCTTACATCTAGTTGATTTGCAATTTCTGTTACATGCTCGGGAAGCATATTACCTTGTTCAGCTGCAAAAATTTGGTTTTTAATTTTCTTTAAATTAAAAAATAATTTTTTTTGCGCACTTGTGGTTCCAATTTTAACTAAGCTCCATGATCGCAGCACATACTCTTGAATAGCAGCTTTAATCCACCACATTGCATAAGTAGCAAGACGAAATCCTTTTTCAGGGTCAAACTTTTTAACCGCTTGCATCAAACCAATATTTCCTTCGGATACTAATTCATTTACCGGTAATCCGTATCCTCGATATCCCATTGCGATCTTGGCAACCAAACGAAGATGACTAGTAACTAACTTATGAGCCGACTCTTTGTCTCCTTTATCTTTCCAATTTTTAGCAAGCACATACTCTTCTGCAGCATCGAGCATAGGAAATTTTCTTATCTTGGATAAATAAGCAGCAAAACTGCCCTCCGGTGTAAGAGTTGGTAAATTGGTTTTGGTTATATCTTCGCTCATATCTCTTTATTTATGTAATTTTTAAAATGTAAAAAACAAGGTATTAATTTCCAAGCTTTTTTAACATTTTTTTTAAGTTTAACAAAACTTGAGGCAATTCTGTGGTAAAAAATAGTTCTTTCCCAGATGTTGGGTGAATAAAGCCAAGAGACTGTGCATGTAGTGCTTGAAAATTTATATTTTCAATTATTGTTTGTAATTCTGGATCTATATTTCTTATTTTTCTCATTTTGCTTCCATACATCTGATCTCCTAAAATAGGATTTTTTTTATGGGATAGGTGAACTCTTATTTGATGGGTTCTGCCAGTTTCTAATTTACATTCAATTAAACTTATATCGGGGATAGTATTCCCTTTGAAAATTTCTAATGTTTTATAATTAGTAATTGCATCTTTACCGCTAGCAACTTCAGCGCTCATTTTTTGTCTATTATATTTACTTCTACCGATAAATGTTTCAATTCTTCCATGAATAGGCTTCATCATACCCCATACAAATGCAAGATAGGTTCGTTGAATAGAGTGCTCCTCAAATTGTTTTGCAAGAGCGTTGTGTGCTATGTCGTTTTTTGCAACAACCAACAAACCAGAAGTGTCCTTATCAATACGATGAACAATTCCTGGCCTTAATTCTCCATTAATTCCTGATAAGTTACCTTTGCAATGATGTAGCAAAGCATTGACCAATGTTCCATCAGGGTTGCCAGCACCAGGATGTACTACCATACCAATAGGTTTATTAATGACTAGCAAATCCTTATCTTCATAAACAATATCTAAGGGAATTTTTTGTGGCTTAATATCTGTCGCAACTGCCTCTGGAACTTCTAATTCTACCTGATCACCAAACATTACTTTTTTAGCATTATCTTTAATTGCCTGGCCGTTTATGAGAAGAGCTCCTTCTTTTACTAATTTTGCAATTTTAGTTCTGCTAAAAGAAGGCAATTCCTCCACAATAAACTGATCTACTCTTTTCGAGGTTTGTTCCTCTGATACAGTAAAGTTGTATTTTTTATTTGTCATTATCTTGGTATAACATCTTCATGGTCTTGTAGTGAAATGGATATCATTCTTGTCTTCGAAACAAGCGTTTTAGGTTCGAATCCTAACAAGACCACCAAGCAATTTTTATAATTAATTTTATTCTCCAACATTGATTAAACTTCCTTTTACTTTTGCACTTTTAAAGGATTGGTAAAAAGTAATAAGAGCAATACCAAGATAAACTGCATTTAACATAAGAGCATGATAAATATTTGAAAAGTTTACTGTATGATTAATTAAGATAGATCTAGTTTCTTCGAAAATATGAGCAAGTGGTAAAGCAAGGGCAATGGGTTGAAGCCAACTAGGCAGAATTTCTACAGGGTAATAAATACATCCAATAGGGGCGATAAAAAATAAACTTGCCCATGCAATGTTTTCAAAAGAAGGTCCGTATCGTACTAATCCCGAGGTAACCAATAATCCTAAAGTAATTCCAAATATATATAGACTTAGTAATAATAAGATTAGTGGATAACCAAGTTGCAGAAGAGAAATTCCAAACAAAGGTATTGCAATTAATACTGCTGGTACCAGACCAATCAAAGTTCGAAGCAATGCAGTACAAGTTAATGCAATTACAATTTCACCCACTTTAAGAGGTGAAACAAATAAATTAATTAAATTTCTGCTCCAAATTTCCTCTAAAAATAACATATTGTAGCTAATACTGGATCTGAATAAGAAATCATAAAGAATAGCAGCGCTAAGTATAATTCCTGCTGTATTATTAAAATAAGTGCTATGCATGGTGAAAAACTTTGAAACAAAACCCCATAAAATAATTTGAACCGTTGGCCAATAAATTAAATCAATGATTCTTGGAACAGAAGCTTTGATTAAATATAAATGCCTAAGCATCAATGATAAAATTCTTTTAATTTTCATTTTGCCTCGCTAATTTAAGAAACACTTCCTCTAAATCTTCTCTTCCATGTTTTGTTATTAAATCATTTGCTGTACCTTCATCAATAATAGAGCCTTCTTTCATCATTAAGACATAGTCGCTTAACCTAGTTACTTCATCCATATTGTGCGATGCAAGTAATGTTGCCATGGAATTTTTCTTTTTATAATTTTCTAAAAAAGTTCGTATAAAATCGCCAGTATCAGGATCTAAACTAGCAGTGGGCTCATCAAGTAGAAGAATTTCAGGATCATTAATGATTGCTTTGGCTAAAGAGACTCTGTTTCTCTGACCTGAAGATAACTCTCCAGTTTTTTTGTATAAAATAGGAGCAAGATTTAATTCCTCAATTAACTGTTCTATTTTATTTTTTGAGTTTTGAACTTCGTACATCATTGCGTATACTTTTAAATTTTCAATCACCTTTAATTTTTTTGGAAGCTCCACATAAGGAGAGGCAAAATTCATTTTAGATAAATAATGATGTTCTTTCCCTAAGGTCTGATTGTGAATTGTAATGGTTCCAGAAGTAGGAGTGATAAGTCCTAAGATCATAGCTATAGTAGTAGTTTTTCCACAACCATTTGGACCTAATAAAGCAACCGTTTGATTTTTTTCTATAGAGAATGAAATTTTTTTTACCGCTTCAAAAGCTCCAAATTTTTTTTCCAACTGAATTAGTTCTAGCTGTTTCATTGAGCAGCTCTTTGTAATCGATCATTAATTGCTTTTCCAATTCCTGTGTTAGGAATACTAGTAACCGATATATTTTTATATCCAGATTCTTTTATTACGCGCAATAGTGTATAGAGATTACTAGCAGCTTCATTTAAAGATCGTTTCTTGCTTAAATAAAAAATATCTTTTGTTGATTTGTATTTTCCAAACACCAGTAAAGCTCCATGCGCTCTTGGTTTTTTTTGATTAAGATAAACCGGAATGCCAGGTGAATAATGTTTTTTAAATTGTCCTGGAGCAATTATTCTTTTTTGATTACTTTCTACGACTTGTTTTCCTAATACTCTAGCAATCATCTCTTTTGTAATCGCCCCCGGTCTTTCAATAGCAACTTTCGATCCAAAGGAAACAACGGTTGATTCAACGCCTATACTAATTTTTTTAGAGTCTAAAATAAGTCGAATTTTGTTACCAAATTCTTGTTGAACGTCGACTGCTCTCGTTGTGCTTACTTTGTTACTTTTGTTGGCACTAGGTGCCGCAATAGGAACATTGGAATTTTTTAATACTTGTAAAAATGTTTTGTTATTTGGGATTCGACATGCGATTTGTTTATTTTTATTTAATACTAATTTACAAATAGAAGAATTATTTTTAAGAGACAGTATGTAAGTGATAGGTCCGGGTGAGAATTTTGATATGAGTTTTTTTACCTCTTCCGGAACAATTGCTTCCCTCTCTATGGCTTTAAGATTAGGAAAATGAACAATCAATGGGTTACTTTTTGGTCTTTTTTTTAATTTATAAATTTTATTTACAGCATCGGTTCGGTAAGCATTTCCAGCTAAACCATAAACAGTTTCGGTTGGAATAGCGATGACTTGACCAGATTTAATAAGTTTAGCGGCTTTTATTAAATTTTTTTTATTCGCTGAATAGATATTTGAATAGAATTTCATTGTTAAATATTTATTATGCTTTTGATGAAAAAAAACAATATTCCAGCTGATATAGAAAAACTATCTTTTGAACAAGCTTTAGAGCAATTAGAGCAAATTGTCTCTAAATTAGAGGATGGCAGTGTGCAATTAGAAGAATCGATCAACGAATACACAAGAGGCGTTCAATTAAAAAAACATTGTGAGGCCAAACTAAAAGAAGCAACCATGAAGGTTGAGCAAGTATCTATCGATAAAGACGGCAACATTAGCAAAAAAGATTTCGTAAGGGAGTAGAGGACATGTCTACACTAGCTACGGATATTAAGTCTGTTGCAGACAAAACAGATCAGTTCTTACAGGAGTATTTTTTTAAGCAAAAGCAAAACAATGATTTGTATGACGCTATGGCCTATGGATTATTTGCTGGTGGAAAAAAAATAAGATCTTATCTAACAGTATCTGCTTTTGATTTATTTGATTTAAAAGAACAAGATGCTTTAGTTGTTGCAGCTGCAATTGAGTGTGTGCATAGTTATTCTTTAATTCATGATGATCTTCCCTCAATGGATAATGATGACTTAAGAAGAGGAAAAGAAAGCACTCATAAAAAATTTGGTGAGTCGACAGCTATCTTAGCTGGAAATTCTCTTTTAACTATTGCATTTGAAATTTTAACAAGCAATCATTTACAAGTTGAAAAATCAATCAAAAGTGATTTGGTATTTGCACTTTCGTCTTGTTCTGGTCATCTAGGAATTGCTGGAGGACAATTTTTTGATTTATCATTTGAAGGAAAACCTCAAACTCAACAAGCAGTGATTGATATGCAAAATAAAAAAACAGGAGAGCTCATGGGATTTTGTGTTGAGTCAGCTGCTATTGTTGCAAATAAAAGCAATGACAGGAAAGAGTTAAAAAACATTGGTTTAGATATTGGATTGTTATTTCAAATTGCTGACGATTTATTAGATGAGTATGGTGATCAAAACAAATTAGGTAAGCCATCAAAACAAGATAATAAAAAAGGAAAAGCGACTTTATTATCCACGCTTGGTTTGGAAGCGACTAATACTCTAGCAAAAGACTTGCTAAATAGAATAAAAACCTCTTTAAAAAAATATGGATCGAAAGCGGATAGGCTGATATCTTCTGCGGAATATATTTTAAAGAGAGATCATTAATGTCAAAAACGCCTTTATTAGATCAGGTTCATTATCCTTCCGATCTAAAAAAGTTAAATACAGATCAGCTACCGCAATTAGCAAAAGAATTAAGAGAAGAGCTGATTGATGCCGTTTCTATTACCGGAGGACATTTGGGTGCTGGTTTGGGTGTGGTAGAACTTACTATCGCTATTCATTATTTGTTTGATACCCCTAATGACAGGTTAATTTGGGATGTGGGACATCAAGCTTATCCGCATAAAATATTAACAGGCAGAAGAAATAAAATTAGAACGTTACGACAGGGTGGTGGATTATCAGGTTTCACTAAGCGAGCAGAAAGTCCTTACGATCCATTTGGAACAGCGCACAGTTCCACTTCAATTTCTGCAGGATTAGGAATGGCGGTTGCTAGAGATTTAGAAGGAAAGAAAAACAATATTATCAGTGTTATTGGTGATGGCGCAATGAGCGCTGGTATGGCTTACGAAGCCATGAATAATGCTGGTGCGATGGATTCAAGATTAATCGTTATTTTAAATGATAACGAAATGTCAATTGCACCACCGGTTGGTGCCATGAGCTCTTACCTTGCAAAAATTTTATCTGGAAAAAAATATATTGGACTTAGAAATTTACTTAAAAAATTTATGAGTAAATTGCCTAATAGATTTGGAAAACGATTAGGTCAAGCTGAGGAATATTTAAAAGGTTGGGCAGTAGGAGGAACTTTATTTGAAGAGATGGGTTTTTTCTATGTTGGTTCTGTAGACGGACATGATTTTAATCAATTATTACCTGTTTTAAAAAATGTAAGAAACTCAACCCATGAAGGACCTTTTTTAATTCATGCGATTACTCAAAAAGGAAAAGGATATCAACCAGCAGAAGAATCGAAGGATAAATATCATGGCGTTAGTAAATTTAATGTAATCAAAGGAGAGCAATCTAACAGCTCATGTAACAAGCCCTCCTATACCAATGTGTTTGGAGAAACATTAACCGCTCATGCACAAATAAATTCTAAAATTGTTGCCATTACTGGTGCTATGCCATCCGGAACGGGAGTTAATATATTTCAAAAACAGTTTCCCAAGAGAACTTTTGATGTTGGAATTGCAGAACAGCATGCGGTTACCTTTGCGGCAGGTTTAGCAAGTGAAGGATACAAACCTTACGCAGCCATTTATTCTACTTTCTTACAACGTGCTTATGATCAAGTCGTGCATGATGTTGCGATACAAAAATTACCTGTTCGTTTTGCTATTGATAGAGCGGGATTAGTGGGAGCAGACGGACCTACGCATGCAGGATCGTTTGATATTACTTATCTTGCTACGCTTCCAAATTTTATAGTGATGGCAGCAAGCGATGAGGCGGAATTAGTTAAAATGATAAATACTTCTGTAAACATTAATGACAGACCTTGTGCTTTTCGATACCCACGAGGTAATGGAATAGGAGTTGAACTTCCTTCGATTGACGAAACGATAGAAATTGGAAAAGGAAGAATTATTCAAGAAGGAAAACAAGTTTGCATTCTAAGCCTTGGAACCAGATTGGAAGAATGCAAAATTGCAGCAAATAACTTAGAGCACAAAGGTATAACCACGACCATCATTGATGCTCGGTTTGCAAAACCACTGGATGAAGAGCTTATTATCAAATCTGCTATGAAGCATGATATGATGATTACTATTGAAGAGGGATCCATTGGCGGATTTGGTTCTCATGTGGCACAATTATTAGCTGAAAAAGGAATTTTTGATAAAGGATTAAAATTTAGATCGTTGATGCTACCTGATATTTTTATTGACCAAGATACACCTGAAAAAATGTACGATGTGGCTGGTCTTAATGCTAAGCAAATTACTCAGAAAATTTTAGATGTCTTTTTTAGCAAAGATAGCATTAAAATTATAAAATAAATAATTTTACCATGACAACTTTCAACGAGTTGAGTTTTGATACTATTATTGTAGGTGCTGGTAGTGCCGGTTGTTTATTGGCAAATCGATTAAGTGCCAATCCCCAACATAAAGTATTACTGATTGAAGCGGGTGGCCAGGACGATTGGATTTGGATTAAAATTCCAGTTGGTTATTTATTTACGATTGCTAACCCAAGAACAGACTGGTGTTTCAAAACAGAACCAGATCCTGGTCTTAATGGAAGATCTATTCATTATGCAAGGGGAAGAGTGTTAGGAGGATCGTCCTCTATAAATGCCATGATTTACATGCGTGGCCAAGAAAGCGATTATGATAAATGGAGCGAATTAACAGGGGATAATATTTGGAATTGGAAGCATTCCTTATCTACCTATAAATCAATAGAGAGTTATTTTGCTGGAGAAAATGAATGGCATGGTAGCAATGGTGAGATGCGAGTAGAACAACCACGTGTGCAGTGGCCCGTTTTAGACTCTTGGAGAGAGGCTGCCAAAGAACAGGGCATACCCAGTATCGAAGAATTTAATCGAGGAGATAATGAAGGCTGCGCTTATTTCCACATGAATCAAAAAAAAGGAATTAGATGGTCGATGTCTGACGCTTTTTTAAAGCCAATAAAAAATAGAAGCAATCTAACCATCATGACGAATACACAAGTATTAAAAGTATTAACTAAAGTCATAAATAATGAAACAAGAAATCAATCTAAAAATAGAGAGCGAGCTTGGGCTAATGCAAAATTAGAAAGTTATGGACTGGAAGTTATACATAAAGGTGAAAAAAAAATAATTACCGC
>Ga0181601_10001466_pt1 | contig 20123 bp, 8 predicted proteins | sample 041ome_8_FD_133020 | JGI IMG/M metagenome (GOLD analysis project Ga0181601, IMG submission 133020) | Coastal salt marsh microbial communities from the Groves Creek Marsh, Skidaway Island, Georgia - 041407BS metaG (megahit assembly) | ecosystem: Environmental > Aquatic > Marine > Intertidal zone...
CGGCGCGTCGACCGGCGCGTCCAGCCGGCGCTCGGCGCGGCGCGGCGTGGTCGTCGTCTGACGAAGACAGCTGGTCGTCGACGCTCTCATGTCCATCGCCGCCGTCGTTGCCGTTTTCGCGAACGGTGATGCGTCGAGTTGGTTCTTTGTCGTCTTGACCGTCATCGTCGTCTTGACCGAATTCGCGCATAAGTGCGGCCTTCTCACGGGCGTTGATGCGGCGTTGGACGCGCCAGCTGGAATCGTTCATTCGCTCGCGCCAGGATTGGCGCTCGCCTGGAGGAGGAACCAATGACGTTGACGTTGACGCGTGCGCGCGCGTGGCTGCGACGTTCGCGGTGATGGACGACTCGAGATCTTGCATTTGTTTCTCAACCGTTGGTAACGCGTCGCGTACGGCGGTGAGTTCAAAGTAATCGTACGTGAACGGGTCTCCCGGCTTGGGCGGCTTGGGCGGCTTTACTGACGCCGACTGCATTGGTCGCGGCGCCTTGGTCGGCGATTGCAACGGCGACGACAGCATGATTTCAGCCGAAGGTGGTGTCCATGATACTGAATCTTGTGCGGGTAAGCGGGGAGGGCGCGGCACGTACTCTGGCGGATACGTGGGCTCGACGCGCGCGCGTTCGCGCCCGAGCGCATCCGTCGGCCACTCGCGCCTCGCCTCGCGTTCCGCCAATAACCGCTGTTGTGCGATGATTTCATTGTACTGCATCACGCGCGCGTCGACGCGGTCGAATGCAGAGTCATCGCTCTCTACGGATTTCGACGGATAGCCCTCGCTCGAACGTGATTCTGACGCTACTGAGCGGACGTCGGCGCCGTCCGAGTCGCCGCCGGAATCCGCGCACGCTTGGACTCGCCGGCGCCAGCGCTCGTGATCCATCGCGGCTTTCTTGCGCTCGAGCGCGAGCACGGCAGTTTCGTAATCGCGCCTTGCCACGGGGTCATTCGACAAGCTCTTGCTCTGTCGCCATTTATTCCGTATGCTCTCCAAGTGCACGCTCAACTGCACGTGCTTCAATTTCAAGTCGCTCGCGCCCGGTTTCGACAATTCTTCGACGAGCGTTTGATTATCAAACGCGGCGATTAAATCGCTCGCCATGCGTGGATGCAACGCGCGAGAGGCTTGATGGGTATCAACCAACGCGCGTTTGACCGCCTCGCGACGTAAGTGCTCTTCGCTCTCTACATCTTTACGTTCGCTCGCGAGCTTTGCCGCGATGACTTCGTCTTCGAGGTCGCCCCGGATGTAACTCATAAAGTACAGCACGAATGCAACGTTGAGAAAGTACAGCGCAAACGACGCGATGATTTCGGACACCGCGTGCCTGACGCTACTCATCAACGCCCCAGAGTTGTAGCTGATTAATGTGACGACGAGTGAAATCGTTTCCAATCGACGATGTCGCTCGCGTTCGTAGACGTCGAGCAGCAACACAAGGGCGAGCGACAGTTGAATGACGCCTACAGATAGATACGCCGCGAGTAATGGCGTGTCGGGAAGCAATACAGCGATAGAAACGAGCATTCCTTTGCGCATGAACACGACGAGTTCCCAATAATATCGCTCAGGGTTGAAGCCGAGGTATAAAAATCCATACCTCGTCATCGTCTTCATCCACGTCAACGTCTCCGAGCGCTCTCGTAACGCCTTGAATGCCAGATACGGCATGTACGCCGTAAACATAGACGCGCCGATTAAAATAATCGTAAGATACACCTTGAAACTCGCCGTGTTCGTCTGTACGCTGTAATCCACGTACAGATACGTGCCAATGTCTTCAATCTCAGTCGTACGAATCATGCGCAACGCCCCAGTTAACGTCGGCATCCAGCACATGTAGAGCGTCGTCGCGTAGAACAATCCGAGCGTTAAATCCCACGCCGTCGGCGCCATATTCGTCAGCTCTTCGTGCGAGTATTCTTGCACGATGTATCCATCGCTATTGACCTTGGTTTTCAGCACTAAATCGTACGCATTCGTCACGGTGTCGCCGAATTCGGGTGGGTTTCGCATGCGTTCCAATTTATGCTTCAACGACCGCGTGTCGTCTCCGTTGCGTCTCGCCGCGATGTACTTGTCTTCGAGCTCTCGCTTCGTCGCATACCACTCGTCGCGTAGTTTAAAAAACGCCGTGATGCGCATGTAGCAATAGTACGGCACGCATAGCGCGGCAAAGACACACACGGAGAACATCGAGTACATGGCGTACGACGCGTGCGACCACTTCAACAGACAATCCGCCGGAAACGACTTGAGCGACACCGACGTCGTCACGCGCGATATGGGGAATATGATTCCCACCGCGTTTGGCCACCCGAGATCAATCAATCCGAGCGTGGCGAGCATTTGGAAGTGTGAGACGAACACCTTGGTGTATACTACGGATGTGGCGACGTAGCTCTGCGCGGCGGCGCACACGCGCTGCCAGACGACGAGCTGCGCCGCGAGCAACATGAGCATGACAAATACCGACGCCACGGGCGCCCAGCACTTGTTACACTTGAGCGACGTTTCTAACGCCTTGGAATCTTCAAGCGAGGCGTACCCTGCGTGTCGATCGCACGAGCCGCACAGCGGTCCCGCGTACCCGGCGTTGCACAGCGCATCCGCGGCGCCGACGCCACCGGCGCACGCGTGCGGCGACTTGCACGTAAACACCGATAAGGTCGATGCGTTCGCGCGCCAGTGGCCGCTGAGTAACGAAAGATATGTCACGTCGCGCGCGTCGCACACCGCGCCCGCGGGGCAGGCGCCGCACGTGTACGATTCTGGCGGGTCTAATCTGTAATACGCTCGAACGCTCTCGGTTTTGTTGGCTGGCGCTTCGGCGACGACGCATTGACACGCCGATTTCTGCGTGTTTCCGAGATACCCAGGCAGAGTTTGGCCGCTTTGTGACACATGCGGGACGACGGGCATGCCATCGTCGCCAGTGTACGTGTCCATATTCGCCGGACAGCGATCGCACGGCATGGAGCCGACGCCGGATTTGTAAAATCCGGCAGCGCATGGAACGCATACGCCGTACGGACGCAACGATTGTATGTACGACGCAAACTGTAACGGCACGCTCGTGGTGATTTGCGAATACAAATCAGGAAAACTCGCCGTAGAAATCAGTGCCGAGGCGCCGCTCACGTCATGGTCTTCCGTGTAACCGGCGATGCATGCGCACGAACCGTCGGGCATCGGGCTCGCGTGCGGCTTGACGTCCTCGCACGGAATGATTCGCATCTTTTCGTGCGTAATCGACGCATCAGCGATTGAAAACGTCAAATCATACTCTACTCCGCGCATGCCTATGATTTTCACGCCATCGAACACGGCTTTGCCGCGTACGATTGGCACGGAACCACCGACGACGGCGAACGGAGGTGGAGCGACGGTTAACGTCACGTTGGCATCCATGGCCTCGAGCACGTTATCCGCGATGTCATACGTCGTCACATCAAAGACTGGCAGCGTGACGTTGGTATCGAATCGTCGCGGCAGTGGCGTGCCGCCGAATTCTAACCTGTGCGGCACGCCCGGTTCGATGGTGATTTCCAGAAATTCCGAAATTAATCCCAAGTTTTGCGAGTACGGACACTTCTCCTCGAGACACGTCGATGTAAATTGCAAGACGTAGCTCCCGGCTTTGGGACGGTTGAATCGCAACGACTTGGCATCGCCGACGAAACCCGGCGCGGTGCGAACGCCGTAGAAATCGAGCGCCGTGCCTGGGGTACCGGCGACGTCGGGGAGCACGTCGCCATTCGCCGCGAGTTCGGTGAGGTAGGCGATTTCGTGCGTCGTCTTGTCTGCTTCGGCGCTCGCGCTCGCAGGCGTACAAAAGTTTTTCGATGGATGCAATGACGTGCCATCAGCGCACCAGGCGACGATACCGTTGATGACGTATAACGCACCGACGGATGCGGCGCGCGTGTACTGCGTTTCGGCGGGTGGTGGTGGAGGGGTTGCCGGCGGCGCCGGCGGTTGCCCATTCGCCGGCGGAGGTGGGGACGCTGTCGGCGGCGGCGACGGTGGCGAAATCACCTCTTCGCATCCGACGGTGGCGTCCAAGCACGATACTTCATTCGATGCATCGGCGAGCATGGGTGACGTCGCCGTCGTGGGCGTATACGACTCGCCAGTGACGAGAGTATATGAAACTAGCTGGACGCTGACCGCGCGGCGTTCATCCGCGTTGAGCGTCGAACCCATGAGTAATCCCCCGGCATCGCGCGTGGCGACCAAGACATCTTGCAATTGCACCACGTCTGCGCTCTTATATGCGTTGACGTTTGAGCACAAGCCTTGCGGGTAGGCGACAGAAATATCCGCTCGCACGCAATCCACGCACCCGCACGCGTCGAGCGAGGACACGTCTCCAGACGTAATCGTAATTTGAAACTCAAACGTCTTCAACGCCACCGGCACAGTTGATGACACGGTGACGTTGTAGATTCCCGCGATTGGGTTGTATAATTTGATCGCACTAATCAACGCCACGCCATTCGAAATGGTGAAATCACTAATCGTGGGATCAGCGCTAAACACCCGCCGATTTGTGGCTTGCGCGTAGACGATGGAAACGCCGATGTTCCGACCGACGACGGTGTCGGCGGAGAGAAGCTCGTTGACGCCCCCATCGGTGACGGCGACGACAAACGGCGCGATGGAAATCGTCCGCGCCGCAGCGAGCGTCGTTGGTCGATAATACTGCGCATCATTCACCGTCGGATATCCGTGTTGAGACGGAACGTTGAGCTGATTGGCCAAACCGACGGTAAAGGTAACATCCACTGATGCCGATGTCAAACCATCGGCAGAGAACGTCAAAGCATAGGACCCGATTTCTAAACCATGGACAATGATTTCGTCAAAGATGAGAACGGCGCGACCGATCGGGGAGGTCACGACGCTCGTCGCATACGTCTTAACGGTGGACGTTCGCGTGGAATTAAATTTCGACCGCAGCGTGGCGGTGACTTGCTTTGAAAATGAATTGGCAAGCATGAGCTCGCCACCGGCATCGGTCATGTGTACGGTAAACTTTCCAAGCTGCACCGACTCGGCGGAGGCGTAAGACGTGATCGTCTCTACAGTTGTGATGTGTTTCACGGCGTGAGGCCTGCCTTCAATAATCTTCACCGTCACATCGAACGACGTCAATCCTGCGCTGGCGAAGCGCAATACGTGATTGCCGCGCACCGGGGACGCGAGATAAAAGTTGTTTGCAGATACGGTGCCGGAGGATGTGGAAATGCTCAACGCGCCAGTTATCGTCGCCGTGTCGTCGACGACGGCAATCGTCACCGTACGTGTTGAGGTGTCGTACGCGCCGAGCGAGTTGCCAGCGGCATCAATGACGTTGACAATGAACGGCGCGGTGCTTTTACCAACCAACGTGTTCTCGGCAGAATTTAATCCAGCGCCGTCCTCGGTGCCTGAAAAGGAGGACGGAACAACGACGTCGAGCGCCGTCGCAGAGCCAGGGAAAATTTCATACGTCAACGCCACGTCAACCAAGCCAAATGACTTGAACGTGAGTATCGCACTGTTCTGGCTCGTCGATGCCTTTGGGAGCTGAAAGGCAATGTCACTGAACTCTGCAGCTCCGCTTGTGATGGTTTTCGTGTGTCGAGTCGGTTGCGTCGCGGCGCACGACGAGCCGCTCAATACGCACGGATTTGTGCGAGCGACGTCAAACACGGCTTCAATCACTGGCGTGCACGACGCATCGCCGGGCTGACATATCGCTTCGAAACTCGCCCCAACGACGTTATCGCCGCCATCCATGATGACGACGTGAATCGGTGTCAGCGTTACTAATGCTGCTGACGTGTATTGCGTACACGTGCATCCTGCGCCGCTCCTCGACAGCGTACTAAACGCCGTGCACGACACGCCTTGCGTGTAATAATCATCACACGGCGCGCGCACCGCTAAATGATGCGCGCGACCGAGAGTAACAGTAATCGTGGACGTTACTGCCGCGAGTGCCGGGTCCGCTGGAACAGAAAATGTAAACGTGTGTGAGCCAACGGTGGCGCGCTTGAGCGCCAATCCGCTCAAAGTCGCCCTGTTTTCCGCACTCAACGCGGGCGCAAGATTCCCCGTGCCCACGTACGGATCAACGACAATGAATGCATCCCGAGTGGACACGGTGCTGTTGAACGTGAGGTAGTCGCTGACTTTATTCAATGTGTCGCTCGCGACTCCAGATGCGTACGAGAGCTGGACGACGCGCGTCGCTCCGCTACTCAACGCATACGTCACCTCATTCGAATACGTATCGTACAGCTTCATGGTAAATTCATCCAACGGCACATACAAGTCTGCAGCGTAGTCGCGGAACGAGCTCATGGTGACGACACCGAGTGAGGGCGTGTACGCCAAGCGCGGTGAGCTTGTAATGGCAAATCCAACCGGCGCGCCCGCGGTGACTTCAATGTTGATATCTAACGCCTGCAGCGCCGTCGCACTCGTGCCGATGACGTTTAATTGCTCATCCTTCCATGTGTTCCCTGTGGATACGCACGAAATTGTGTGCGCTCCCAAGGTTGGGCTCGTGAGCGTGATTCCTGAAAGCGTCGCTTCGCCAGCACCTTGCGTGTCCCCAGTCAACGTTCCGACCAACGTCAACGTCGCGCTCGAGCATGAAAACGTCCGCCATACCTTGTACGCCGACGTAGCCGAGTCGAATCTATCAGCGTCACCTAGTGCGCTTCCACTGACATCACCAACGTAGATTTTTAAATCTCCGAGCGGCGTCGAGGCGTCGGCGAACCGAATGTCTTCACCGTCGGCGAGCACGTAACGCCATTGATGCCCAATCGTGCCTGGTGTGAGCTGAATGAGCTGTATCGCGGGCTGGATGTACGCAGAACCGACAACAAAGAAGCCAATACGATAATACCCCGCGGGTTCGTTATGGAGAGTGATGGAATTTGCAGCAAATGTCCACGTCGCGGTGCCGGCGGTGTCCGTTTCAATGACTGTCGACGTAGGTGTCAATGTGCGTTCAGTGGGTGAATTACTCGCCGGGTACGGACCCACTTCGACTTGCATTCCCGCGTCTTGCAATGTGATGACATTGTTACCAGCGTCGTATAGCTTCAATGCGATGGACGACGCGATCGTCGACGTCGTTGAGCTCGTTACCATGGTTGCCACCGCGTGATTGTCGATTTCTAAATATCTTGCTCGGCCAATCACCGCGGTAAACACCGCGAGGGTTTCCACGCTCGAGCCACCGAACGTGGCGCTAAACAGTAATCTATACACGTCGTCCGCACCCGAAACGCCTCGCGACGGTGCAGCGTAGGTCAGGTCGTTCACGACGGACGTTTCAGATGGCTCGCGCGCCCCGGTTGGGCCCGGATTGGTGAGCACTAAATCAGTAAACCAAGCGACGCCCTGCGAGGACGTCACCGTGGTCGTGCCACCGAGCTGCGAACCAGTACCGCGTGCAACGTTGGATGCATCGACAGAAGTGACGGATATGCTATGCGCGTCTTCGTCAAATAAGTTCAAACGATTGCCCGCGGCGTCGACGACGTATACGACGACGCCGCCAAGCGGCACCGACAAATCTGCGGGTACTTGTGCGCTATTGGACGAATCTGGCACGCTCACCAACCCAACAGGCACTCCTGGGACAACGGAGAACGAAAAATTTGCGCCGACACTCAATGAAACGCAACTGCTACCCGTGCAATCTTCACCGACAACATGGACGAGGTAATCGCCGACGACGAGCGGCGTGCTAAACACGAGCTGAAACGTCGCCCGTCCGTTCGTCGTCGTTACCACTGCCGGTGACGTACTCAACGTCACCGCTGGTGAATTTACCGGGCTTAAAGCGACATCTAACGTGGTAGTAATTGTAAATCCGCGTGTCCCGCCCACGCCGTAATCATCCTCAATGGCGACGCCGTGTACGTCCACCAGATCCACCGTGATCGCATCGAGCGTCATCGTGCTCGCACCAGAATCTGCATTCGCCTCATATGCCGCATTGCCCACGCTTGCTCGCGCGTGCGTTAGGGAAATTCCATGCGGCACGCCATGAATATGCAATCGTTCCCCCACGGTGTGGAAATCGGCGCCATTCATGCTCAATTCCACGGACACCGTGGTTGGCGTCGGCAATGTCGCGAGCCACGATAACGGAGCGTGATAATCCCCGCACGACCCATTCGAGTCGGCATCGCACACTGGACACGTTATTTTCGTCGCACTCACGAACGTCGCCGCGGTTTCACTCGAAGCCGCGAATCGACACGTTAACCCGGCGCCGGCGAGAAACGGACCGCCTCTGACGGCGACCACGGCAACGTTTTCATCCGCCGTCTCGCCCGTGAACATGATGGACGACATAGTCGTGCCTTCAATCGATACCGTGCGCACGGCTGGCGCATCGTAATACATAAAGTACACCAACCCAGTGTCCCACGTCGACGAGTCGTAAATCCCGCCCAAGTCGATGGCGCCGTCGATGGGAAAGCCGCTAAAACTAATCTGCACCTCAGCCACGAGCGAGGCATAATCCGATACTACCTCCCACGCCGGCGTCCTACACGTCAACGATGTCGAGCTCAGCACCGTAGCCGGGGTCCACGTCGCCTTATTAAACGCTCCTCGTTCGCCGAATCGACACGCCGCGCCGTGCGACAACCCGTCGCCCAGCGAACCGCCGCTCGCGTCGAAAGGAAACCCAACCCCAGTAATCGTCACCGTCGTCCCTCCCGACGACGGACCACGAACAGGAGATATACTATCAGATTCTAACCCGTACGCACTCGGCGTGAGCGTCGCGCGCGCGATAGAGCAGTCAACGCCGACGTAGCCGCTCGCGCACGCGCACCGTCCATCGCTCTCGCACGACCCTTGCCCGAGCATCGCGTGGCATCCGCGCGGGCACGAATTATACACCGCTGCGTGTGCGCTCGTCACGGCGATCACGACGAGCGTACACGCGAAAAGCGCGACGGTGCGCGCGCGAGCGCCGTTGGAGCTCGCGCAGCGATGATGTTTGCTCCAGTCCGCGCGGACGCGGGGTACGCCGCGTTGCATCGCCTCACACGCGCTCATGGCGGTCACGACATGCGCGGTGGCGTGGAACGTGCGCGTGCGGTTCGTGTGCGCGCGCGTGCGGGCGTCGCGGGCGTCGCGGCGTCGCGTCGCGGTGTGAACATGGCCGCGGCTCGCGGTTCCCCTTCAACGGAAATTCGGTCGGACGGACATTGACCAATTATGACTCGGAGAGGGGGGACTCGAAAAGGAAAGGGATACGAAAAGTCGTTCGAACGACGCCGCATTCACCGCCTCGCGCGCGTCCAATGCCGCCTCGCGCGCGCGCATGCGCGCGAACATTATTTATACTCGTCGTCTCGCGCGCGCACGGCGGCGTTCGCGCCGACGCGATTGGCGACTTTGCCCGCGAGGGTGATTTCAGCATGCACGCCCATCATCTGTACCACGGCGGTGCGGTGGCGCTGTCGAGCGCGCGCGACGCGGAAGGATGTCGTGTGCGCGCGCACGGAACGCTGATTGAATCGTCATCCATCGCTAGCGCGATGGATGCGTGCGCGGTGGTGGCGAGGAGCGCGGATGCGCGGTGTCGCGTGGCGTCGGCTTCGGCGCGGTGTCGCGTCGAGCTCGCCGGAGCTCGAGCGCGTTCGACGGCGTGTGTGGAGATCGATGGCGATGGCGCATGCGAACGGTGTGTATTGCGCACACTCGGTGGGCGCGCGAAGGAGGACGACGAGCAAGAGGACAGCGCGATGGTGTTTGTGCTCGAGCGTTCAGTGGAATTTGCATTGTATTTAGACGAGCTCTCGTCGGTTGACCGCGAATGTAAGCATCATGTCGCGCTCTGGCGCGCCGAAAGCGCCGCCCGCGCGCTCGAAGGATTGACGGATAAAATTTCTCGCATGCACGACGACGCGGAGGCGCGGGCGGAGGCGATTATGGGGGCGTTGTGGATGCTGGACGCGCGCGTGGACGCAAGCGCCAAATCCGTTCGAGTGCTCGACGGGGACGTGCGTGCGCTCGAGCGCACGACGAGCGATGCACGCGAGATTACCGTCAACTTTGCACGCGAGTTTGACTCGTTTGCGACTGCGGTATTTCGCGCGCTGACACGCGTGGAGCGCGCGACGGCGAGCGCGGTGGCTGCGGCTCGATTCGCCGCCGACGCGGCGCACACGTGCTCGACATTCGTCTACAGGTTGTACGACGCGTTCACAGCGATCGAAACCGCAATTGCACGCGTCGTACTTGTCGCGATGGCCATCGCCGTGAGACGATTTCGCGTGTTCGTGACGTCGGCGCTCGTCATGGATTGGTTTCTCGCGCGCGTCGGCTTGAAATCATCCACTCGGCTTCGATGCGGCTTAATTTTCGCCGCATGCGCCCGCACCATGATACGAACGACGGCGCGTACGATGGCCAACGCAGCAATTGTACGTTCCAAACGACGTGGCGTGGCGAACGAGCCTCTGGCGACGCCTGCGAGACGAAGCGCGAGGATTCGGAACCAACAGTCCCGACGCCTCGAAAAGACGAAATAAACTCACGACACCCTCACTGTGCCACGCGATGCCCACCATCTCAAAGTTGATTTCATACCCCATCAAATCACTCCCTGGGATTGAGTGCGAACGCATAGCGCTCACGTCCACTGGGCTGGCGCTTGACCGCACGCTCGCGCTCGTGGACGCGGAGACCAAGGTGTTCATCAGTCAACGCTCGCACCCCAAGCTGGCGACGCTTGCGGTGCGCGTGAGCCCGGAAACCGCGTTCGTGGACCCGTCGGTGCAAGAATTTGATGTCATCGTCAGCGCTGAGGGCAGGGATGATTTGGTCATTGCGTGCGACGTGCGTGAGCACTGCGCCGAGGGCGGCGCTCGGGACGCGGGCGGGCGAGCGACGTCGACACCGGTGGATATTGAGTGCTGGGAATGGCACGGCACGTGCCTCGACGTCGGCGCTGACGCGCGTGCGTGGTTTAGCGCCTTCTTAGATGATGGCAAACAGTATTCATGCGTGCGATGGGCTGGTCGAGGGGGCTTTCCAGGCGGCGCGCAAGACGCGGATGACGGCGTGGACGTAGACGACGCCGTGACTCGATTAACGAGCGAAGACTACGGCTCTCGTCGCACAACGACGACATTATCCGACGGATTCCCAATGCTTCTCGTCAATCAAGCCTCGATCGACGCCGTGAATGCGGGTGCGCGAGCATTAGATCCCACCGGCGCGCCGAATATCGACGGCCGTCGATTCCGTGGCAACGTCGTTGTCTCCGACGCCCCCGCATTCGCCGAAGACCTCTGGGCCACAGCACGAATCGCGCACAAAACCGACATTGAACTCTGCAAACCCTGTTCTCGATGTTCCATCCCGAACATCGACCCGAACACGGGAAAATTTGATGTCTCCCACGCCCTCGCCAAGCACATGTCCCAGCGTCGAAGCGGCGCCGCGCTCGACACCGCCAATCGATTCTGGCGTCAAGCCGTGTTTTTCGGCTGGAACTTGATTTGTACCACCACACAGGACGCGCGCACCATTCTTGCCATCGGTGATGCGCTCGAAATCACGTCTACGCGCGCGAAATTCCCTTAAACGTCGCGCGCATTCGACGTAGCCGACATAGCCGCTGTAAGCCTAAGCCCTCATCTCTTTCTCCAGCTCACGGCTCATTCGCCGACGCGCGCCCGGACCGATATGTCCCGCCACGTTGCACCGCGCACACACGCGCACACACGCGCGTCGCCCGCGCCCAGCCGCGCGCTCGCCCGCGCCATCGCGCGCACACCGCGCGCGCACCGTGCGCCCGATGCGAGCCGCCGCCGCCAGGTTTTCACGCGCGCAGAGAACGCGCCAACCATCGCGTCGCTGCTCGTCACGCACGCCGACGGCTTGCTCGCAGACATCACGGCGAACATCGACGCCGTGGTGCTCGATTGCGACGGGGTGATATGGCACGGGAACACGCTCATACCTGGGGCAAAGTTGGCGGTGGAGACGCTGCGGTCGGCGGGCGCGCGCGTGTTCTTCGCGACGAATAACGCGACGAAGAGCCGCGCCGAGTACGCGGCGAAGTTTGCGGCGTTGGGTATGAATGTGTCAAAGTATGAGATATATACCAGTGCGTATGCGACGGCGTGTTATTTGCGAAGTAAGGGGTTTGATGAGGTGAGCAAGGAGGGCGCGGAGTTTGGGGCGAATGGCGAACGGTTGGACGACGCGAAGAAACCGAGCGTGTACGTGATTGGTGAACGAGGGATTTTGGATGAGTTAGCAGAGGCAAACATTGATGTTGAGGCTGGGGTGTATGACAGCGTGCGATGCTCGCCACAGGATTGGGAAGAGATGAGAGATTGGTTGGATGAACGGGACGACGTCGGCGCCGTGGTGGTTGGGAGCGACTCTTCTTTTACTTTTGCCAAGCTCGCGTATGCGTCATTGATGATTCAACGCGGCGCGAGATTCATCGCGACGAATCCAGATGCGGCGGATTTGTTCGGTCCTGGTTTTTACCCGGGCGCCGGAGCGCTCGTGGACGCCGTAGCCAAGGCGAGCGGCAAGGCGCCAGAAATTTATGCCGGCAAACCGAGCGGGTTTATGTTGGACTTGTTAAGCGAGCACACTGGGATTGATTTATCCCGCACGCTCGTTATTGGTGATAGATTAGATACCGACGTGGCGTTCGGCAAGGCTGGCAAAGCCGCGATGACTGCGCTCGTCATGACTGGCGTTGCGACTATGGATGACGTCGAAGCCCTCGTGGCTGAGGCGGCGACCAACGCTGACGCCGCTGCCGCCCTCCCCGACCGCATCGTCGGCTCCCTAGCCGAGCTCGTCGGCTTAGATTTCGACCCTGATGAAATCTGCGCTTCAGTCGTCCCCGAGCCGTCTATGCTGGATTCATTTCCAGTCAGCGACGACGACTTGCCGGACATGGCTTCGTTTTTGGACGATGACTACGACAGAGACATTTACGACCCAGCATCGTAAACGCGAGAGCTCTATCGCCGTTTGGCGTCACAAAATATTTTCTTATTTCTGTTGTTTCATCTCTACTAGCGTTGACATAAAAAAGTACAATCAAACACACTAAAACCACCACGAATACGCGCCGAGGGGAACTTAAAAAGACACTTTGCGCGCGCGACGAGCCTCACAGTCTCCCACGCCTGCGACGTCTCACACGATGGCGCCGACGATGCCGTTGGATAAAACAATCCCTCGCGCGCTCAACGACGCGCAGATATCGCTCGCGACGCACAAAAAGTGCGCGAAAATGCTCGCGAGCGCGCGACACGATGACCCAGAGACGTTTCTTCCAGTCTTTTGCAACGCAATCTTACCCGTATTGCTCGAGTACAAGGTACGTGCGGCGCGCGCGAGAGCGATGATAACGCGTAAACACATGCGTTGGGTGTGTTCGCGCCTCGGTTGCGCGGTCGATGCGCGCGTACGCCGGGAAATCAGTCGTTGACGTGCGCATCAGCATCAAGCCTTTGAGTGTACTGACCAAAAGAGCTCACGCGCCCGTGGCGTCGTCATCGTTCGCACGCGCAGCGAGACTTATGCACCGAACGCGTGGTACGATTTATTGTCACCTTCTGCGCGTGGCGTGAGGAAGGCATGGAGGAGGATGCGGATGAATTCAACGAAGCGTTTCTCGGGTTTCTGTTAAACTTGCACACGGCGAAAGACAAGGCGATTCGATTCCGCGCGTGTCAAATTATCGCTGGCGTGTTAAACGGCCTCGGTCCCGATGCGGAGGTGAGCGATGAATTATATGAGCGCATGACGGATGTGATGTTGGAGCGGATTCGGGATAAGATGCCACCGGTGCGGGCGCAAGCGGCGAGAGCGTTGAGTCGTTTACAAGACGGCGGCGAGAGTGACGATTTCTCGCAGGATGATATCACGCAAGCGTTCGTGGAGTTACTCGGGAGTGAAAAGAATAAGGAAGTGCGTAAGGCAATTTTGGGGTCGCTCGCGATTTCTGATTTTACCATTCCGTGCGTGGTTGAGAGGACGCGCGACGTCGCGGAGGATGTCAGACGCATCGCGTTTTTGGCGCTCACGTCCAAGGTTCCCGTGGAATCGGTATCCATCGCGCACCGTGCGTTGGTGTTGCGACGCGGGTTGAGTGATCGCGCGCCCATGGTGCGAAGCGCGAGCGTAGAAATGCTCAAGCGCTGGCTTGATGCGTTCCAAGGGGATGTGATTAAATTTCTCACCGCGCTCGCCGTCGAGTTCAACGAAAACGAAGCCGAGCTCGCACTCAGAGAACTCATCGCCATCGGGCGCGTGAAGCCCATGGAGGTGTGTAAGGATGAAGACATGGTGCGCAAGGGCTTGAAGCGCGATACCGAGGCTGATGGCTTGATGAGCGCTGAGGAGGCGTTGTATTGGCGCGTGGTGATGCAACATTTGGCTGACGCATCCAACGCCTTGGGCTCAAACTCTGCGCAGTCCGTAGGTCAAGCGCGTGAAATCGCTGCCGCCGAAGTTGGTGAAATGATTGAAGCCATGGAGTGCGCCTTGCCTCCGACGGCGATGGATTTGTTGGCTCTCGTGCAGTCGCACGCCACAACCACGGGGGGGAAGTTTGCCGCTCGTCAATTGTTACCGTTGCTCAAGTGCGTAGATTTGAACGATGGTGCCATTCGTCGCGGTGCCATGCACCTGGTCGCAGAACAACTTCGCGTCGTGCCGTCTGTCGACGCTCGCGGGTCGTCCTACGCGTGCGGTGGTGACGGTGAGTGGGAACGCGCTCTCATTGAAATCGCTCGCCTCGTCGCGAACGGTTCCACTGAGTTTGCTGGCATTATCCTCGATGCCGCAGATTCTCTGCAGATGCTCAACACCGCTGAGTCACTCACGCAAGCCTTGTTCATTGCCGGTACTCTTCTCGAGCAAACACAAAAGCGCTTGCCATCCATCGCCGCCGAAGCCGTTATGGATTCTTTAATCAAGCCAGCGGTGACGCACGCCACCACAGCGGTACGTCGCGAATCCATGCGCGTTCTCGGACTCTTGGTCGCTTCGCAAGGTGTCATCAACCCCGACGCGGTCGTTATCCTCCGAACGGCGTTGAGCGCGGACGCGGCGCCCGTGCGATGCATGGCGGCGCGAGCGCTTGGCGACGCTGCGCTCCTCCACGGCTTGGCCGCACTCGACCAGCATCGCGTCTTAGTCAACTTGGAAGACGAAGACGTGAGTGAAAGCGATTTCAACGCCAGTTTACCCCTCGAAACGGCTTTCATGAAGTGCTTGGACGAGGAAGGTAAGCCGTTCGCGTTCAAGGCGGATGCGTACGATTTGGAGGATGTCAACGTCGAAGACGTCGACGCGACAAAGGCTGCGGCTGCCGTCGAAGCCGAAGAAAGCGTCGGCACCGTCGCCGCGGAGTCATTGTGCAAGATCATTCTTCGTCGTGGCGAAGGTGCTTTCGAAGCTGCCGCCTCGGTGGTTGCGCGATTATTGGGGAGCTACTTTGCCGCAGACGCGCAAAGACGTCCTCGCCTCGCGCAATGCCTCGCCGTCTTCTTCCCTGCGCTCGCGAGCGCACCTGAAGACCGCCGTCGCTTACTCGCCGATTGTGCGTTACCGGCGTTACGAGCTGCAGCGAAAGTTAAGGGCTTATCCCGCGTCGCCGCGCTTCTCGTGCAATTGCTCACCGCCGGCGAGGGGGCGACGACGAATGGCGCGGAATTAGCGCTCGCCTTGGCGAATGAATCTTTAGCTTTGAGCACAAAGCAAACGCCTACGGGCGCACAAGGTACGCTCGCTAAGGCGTACATTAACGGCGTCGCGCGTGTGCTGTCGCTCATTCCGGTGAAGTCAGCCAAGGATGAAGTCGACATGGCTGAAAAGGTTGAATTGAACGACGTGCTCACCAAGGCGTGGCACGCCGCCGTGCTCGCAGCGGAACGCACGAATGAAAAGGCGGCGGCAAAGGACTTGGCGTGCGCGGCTGAACGTTTGCGATCGCACTGCGTCGCTACGCCTATACCGCCAGCAGCAGTGGAAGGCGAACCCGATGAAACCGCCGCCGACGCCGCGCTCGATGTTCCAATGGATGACGATGACTTGTCCACACAACTCAACGACGATGTTCGCGAAGCAGTCATGGAATACGCCCGTGAGCTCGCCAATAGCAACGAAGTCCCTTTCACGGGCTCCAAAGTTAAAGATGCCAAGGTGAAAACCGCCCCGGCGGTTCCAACGCGTGAGTCGCGTTCTCGAGCGAGCAAAACCAAGGCGTCCGAGAAGCTCGTCGACGACGACTTGAAAAAGCCCCTACCAAAGGTAACGCCCACGCGTGAATCCACGCGTTCGCGACGAGGCGCGTTGCGCGAAACAAACTAATAAAGACAACTGGCGAAAGAATTCCCATAAAAATATTCGCGCACCATTGAAATAAAACAACGCCGAATGAAACTACCATACCTTACATAACCGAATACTACTCTCTCGCGCGCGCGAGACCGCGCCATTACGCGTCATCTTTCATCGCCCGAAACTTCATCAACATCACCGGCGCCGTCACGCGCACGCGAATATCCAATTGATCCAAGTCGTGTCCGCCTTCGACCAAGCCCCACTCGGCGATTTGCATCTCCTCCTCGACTCTCGCCGCCGCGATGGCTTCATCCACAGTGAGCTCACCACGAAGCGTCATCAACCCAATCAACAAAGATTTCGTCGACGCACACAACGCAAACGCACACGTGAGCTCCCACGGGCACATGCCGTGTAAGCGCTTACGAATGACGTCGCTCGTCTTTTCGTTTTGCGCCGGTCCAAAGATGGAATCGGAGACGTCCACGGCGCCGAATTCCTTGCGCGCCCATTTAATGATTGGGTCATGAACCTCCGCCTGCTTCGCCGCGAGAGCTTCATCAATGCTTCTCACGCGCACCACATCCGTGGCAAAGTGCTTTATGAGCGTTTCAATGTGTAAATGTCTCGTTTCGGCGTCGTGCATGTGGTCGAGCGCCGTGGCGCTCAACCCCGTGAGCGGCATCGTAAACGGCGCAATCGACTCCTCCTGCGCGTTCCACTCATCGCCCACGGCCACAGCGAGCGCTTTAGATGCGAATACATACGTCCCACGGTTCGGCGTGCGCAGGCGTCGACCGTCGAGGATGACGTGCCAACCGTCGCTCGAGCGTTCGACGTTTACCACGTCGTAAAACTTTGGTGCGGTACCATCCGCGCGCATAGTGGCCCCAACGCGCTCGCTCGACGCCTCCCCGCGTGTATTCGCCTGTGAACGCGCGTACGCCGCGCGCGCCGCGAGCGAGCGCGAGTATTCATCCGCATCCGCGGGCGATGACGACGACGATGTCGATGCGCGCCTCATCGATTGATTCATCATTCGCGCACTCTGCGCGCGCGCACGCGCGATTTCCCCACCATCCGCGCGCGCGAGCGATCGCACGCACGCACCGTCGCACTGCGCGAGCGCCAGAGCGGTGCGCGTCGCCCTGGCGGCGCGTCGAATCGATGAGGCAACCATGGATGTCATGTCTTTGCTGACGCCACAGCGCGACGATGAATGACGACGATGACGACGATGCGTTCGTCGACGCCGCGTCCGAATCGAGCGAGGACGACGAACGCGCGTTCGCCGACGCCGCGTCGCCTGCCGAACTGTTCCCGCTGCATTGCGCGGCGTTTGCGAACGACGCGAAACGCATTCGAGAGCTGCTCGCATCGGTCGTTGACATTGACGCGAACGCCCTCGATGGCGCCGGTCACACCGCCCTACACGTCGCCGCGCTGCGCATGGCGATTGGTGCGGTGAAGGCACTGTGCGCGGACGCGCGCGTGGATGTGAATGCGACGAGTGCGAGGGGTTGGAGCGCGTTGCGGTTGGCGATTCATTCGCGGACGCGAGCGTGCGCGCGCGCGATTTGGATCGAACGCGAACGTCGACGCAAAGCCACGGTCGAGGCGAGCGCACCGGCGCTGATGGAGGCGATATCGCGAATGCCGGATTTTGAATTGGCGTGTGGGTGGCGATTTGGATCGCGCGCGTTGGCGCCATTGATTAAAATGTGTGTACCTCGGGACGAGTACGCGATTTCGGCGGTTGGAGGAAAGTTACGCGTGGATGGTGAATTACGAGGCGTTGATGCCGAGCGAAGCGCAAAGACGCTGATGCCGAGATGGCATCGAGGAAAGTTTAGCTTGATCATCGACCGCGGTGGCGGGAGTGAGGCGAAGATTTGGTTTGTCGATCACGTAAAGCGCGAAGTCTTCAACGCGCTCGAGCGCGCCGACGGCGGAGGAGGCGGAAAAGGCGATGATGCTGGTGAGTCTCCCGCGGTGCCGCTCACGGAGGAGCAAAAGATTGAACTAGAGTTAGATGCGATGTTCTTGGATGGCGCGGGTAAGAGAAAAGTCAAGACGGAAGGCTTCACGTTTGCGCCGGCGCGCGGTTGGATGTCTCGCCGCGCCGTCGCGTGGGTAAAGGGTAGGAAAACTGAAGTGTGGGACGCCAGCGCAAAGGTGATTAGAGAGAAGTTAATGCCAGGTGGTGGGTATAAACTCGATGGGTCGTTTGAGGAGTATATTGAGTCGGCGAGCGCGGCACGGGACAACGTTGTTCGCGTGAAACCAGTCGGCGGCGTGTTTCACGGCGACGACGACAACGACGACGACGATCCGTCTGGTCTCAATGCGTATCGAGACACGACGAAACAAAAGAAACCACCCAAAACGCGCAACGTTTCTGCGCGGTGCTGGCTCGTGCGAGATTTCCCGCTCAGCGTCCGTCACTTGTCTTCGATTCTCGACGTCTTGTCGCACGCGAATAAAAGCGCCAAACACGTCAATCGAGCGGTGAAATATTGGTGCGACAACCACGACGAGTTATTTCCAGTCAAGATACAAGTACCATTGATGTTTACTATTTACGCGCAGCTGCAGTTTAAGGATTACAAGGCGTTGACGGCGGTGGAGCGCGATGAGAAAATCGCGAGCGGTTTCTTTGACATTCCGAGCGACTACGCGCGTCGAAGCATCGACGACGTCATGACCGAGTTAGATGAGAAGATGATGCGCGATATCGATTTACTCGAAGACGCCGCCGCAAACATCGAATCAGATGCGTCGGATGATGATGACGAGACCGTAGAGATGAAAAAGATGCGCGACGAGCTCCAGCGCGTCATGCGCCGAGGCGACGGCGCAGACTTTGCCGACGACTATGAAGACGACTATGAAGACGACGAGGACGAGTTAGAAGACGACAAGGACGTCTAAAAACACACAATACAATGTATCAGTACAGTACAACACTAGGTAGTCGCTAAAATTCTTTGTATCATCACTTGAAAGGCTCCACTTTTTTGGGCGTCCCGTACGAACCGTCAAAGTATCGCTCTAAAATCACCGCAGCTGCGACGGAATCCAACCTCGCCTCAGCCTCAGCCCCGATCCGTCCAGTCGCCTCTAGTCTATCCATCGCCTCCTTACTCGTCAAAGACTCATCACACGTAAACACATCGACATCTCGCAAATCATCCGACCGCGCCGCCGCATCCGCCACCTCACCCGCGAAGCGCGCGCAAATCACGTGCATCTGCACCGCCCCTCGCCCACCGCGCCCACCGCGCGCCCCACGCGCCGCCGCCCGCCCAGGTGGTTTCGGCACACCCACAACAATCCTATCCACGCATTCCTGCCGCGCCAGGCGCAAAATTTCGCTCACCGCGCGCGTCGTCGACGCGCTCCCGGCGTTCGCGATGACCCCCAACGCTCTCGGCGCCGCCCCACCGTTCGACACCGCCACGCCGATGCGTCGCGCGCCGTAATCGACGCCGAGGGCGATGACCTCGCCTCTCGCCCGTCGCGCGCCGCGAAGCTCGTCCTCGAGCGACGTCGGCGCCGATGTCTTGTCGCCGCCTCGATGCTCGGTCGTCGGCGGCGGTGCTTTTGCAAACGGTCGCGCGCCTGGACGCGGCGTGCGATCGCGCCACCACGACGACGACGACGCGTTGGACGACGCCCCGGATGAGTCGGGTGAGGACCCGGACGAGGCGACGGCGACGACGACGCGCGCGAGCGCCATGATGTGACGCCGTGAGTGACG
>Ga0181601_10001467_pt1 | contig 20122 bp, 17 predicted proteins | sample 041ome_8_FD_133020 | JGI IMG/M metagenome (GOLD analysis project Ga0181601, IMG submission 133020) | Coastal salt marsh microbial communities from the Groves Creek Marsh, Skidaway Island, Georgia - 041407BS metaG (megahit assembly) | ecosystem: Environmental > Aquatic > Marine > Intertidal zone...
ATCTAGCCTTGCGAAGTCGGGGCTGGCTACTTTCGGTGTATTTCGCGATATGAAGATTCCGGAGCTGCAAGATCTACAGAGCACCATATTTCCTGCGCTATCGTGCTGGAAACATTATTGCATCACGACACTGATTGATACTGCCCAATGACCGATTAGTGGCGCGCAGCTGCGGTTGGCTTGGAATGGGGCAGCAAGCCATACAATGCAGCAGACGAATGAACACAATAACCTAAATCGCCCCATGCTGCTGTTCATCACTTGCGGCGCATGCAGCCCGCCTAAATGATAATCCCCGCTTAATTAGGCGCATTCGTATGGCGTTTAGGAAATTGGTAGAATTTTTAATGCGGCTTCATTGCGCATCAGGAAATATAGCACCTTCTAAAGCATGGAATTCGTCTTCGACCTCGTGGCCCCTGCCAGTGGCCTCTTCATAATCCCAGAGCGCCTCTCTTAGTTTGATCAATAGGTCGACGCTTTCGGCCCTTGGCTTCTGCAGTTCAATCGAGGCGGCCAGTTCCGCCCTGACCATCGTTACGCGTGCTTCATCTGACAATGCCGCCGTCCCCACCATGGTCACTCCAACTCACTGTTCGCACTCCTGACATAGGGCTACTCGTTGTCAGAGAAACCCGCCGCAGGCTGCTTTTATGAGGGATCGAATTGGTCTGCCTATTCACCACAAGCAACTCTACCCACCGGCTCCGGCAGCCCGTGGATCATCCTCTAGAACGGAACGCCCTCTAGGCGACCCATCTTCCCCGCCAAATAATGATGACGGGCTTGGGTTAGCCTTTCGGCACTGTCCATAACAAATGGGCCGCCGAATAGAATTGGGCGCGCTGCCGTTTGTCCCCCGAGGATCGCGACCTGGGCTGGCGCGTCATTCGTTGTGAGTTGGACCGACGTCCCAGACGAAAGAATGGCCAGGGCCCCGGCTTCTACCTTGTCGCCACTGTCGATATGGATGCTTCCCTCCAGCACGTAGATGCCAAGCTCATCCGCTGGCTCTACCGCCAACTCCACGTTAGCCTGGGCCTCAAGGCGGATATGGATCAAAGTGGTTGGCGTCGCTAGGCCCATTGGTCCCTCGGCGCTGCCACATCTCCCGGCAAGCAGAACGCCGGCCCCGCCTTTCAGATCGAGCTGTGGCAGGTCGGCTGCACGCCAGGAGCCATAGGCAGGCTCTGCGAACTTCTGATCCGGCGGCAGGCTGGTCCAGAGTTGTAGACCGTGGCGCGGGCCAGTTGGCTTCTCTGCATGGAGAATACCCCGTCCAGCCCGAATCCACTGGGCGTCGCCGGGACCAATCTGATCACGAAAACCCATGCTGTCGCGATGCTCAACGCCACCCTCCAGCAAATAGCTGATCACTTCGATCCCTGCATGGGGGTGCGGCTGGTCGCCGATGCCACGTGCGGTTAGAGAGCGATAATGATCAATAAAGACGAAGGGCCCGAGTGCGTCGCGGGCTGCTGTTGGCAATGCACGGAACAGCCGCATATCGCCATCGTCGATTACAGTGTCCGCGGCGATCAGGGTATCAAGGTGCCGGCGCATGGGTTCGATCCTACCTTCGAGCATAGCCAGAACAGCCGTTAGCCATTGCTATGGCACCAAGTTTACCACAGCACACATGTTAGCTCGCTTATGCAGAAAATCGGTGGCGTCAGCAATTGCTGCAAGGTTTACGTCCCAGATCAGCTCAGAGCATCCCGTTTTGTCTGGCTACCGCTGAAGCCCCAGCGGAGCCCCAAAACGGGAATGACCTGCCTCAGCTAGTCAAATAAGACTGTAAGTCATTGAAAAATATGGTGCCGACGCGCGGAATTGAACCGCGGACCTACTGATTACGAATCAGTTGCTCTACCCCTGAGCTACGTCGGCAAAAAATTTGGTCCAGCGCTGAAAGGGCTGAAGCAGGAGGGTGATGTAGCAAATTCGGGGGGCTGTCCGCAATAGGGTATCTGGGCAGCCGGATTGCTGGAGCCAGCGGCGTATCAGCTCGTGCGCCCTTCGGCGTTAACGCAGCTTGAAAGCGCGGTACATCCAGGCCTTACCGCGCAGTTCAACCCAGCGATAGACAAGCGCGGAGATTGCTGTGACGACCAGCAGAAGCAGAATATTGAGCGGGATGGCGAATGAGGTTTGGATGAGGGGGTATTCACCGCTCAAGTAGATAGTATCCATCTTTAGAATGAACCGGCAGAGATTGCTGACCGCGATCATGATAATCGCGTGGACCATGTAGATTGAATATGAGATTTCGCCCACATAACGGATCGACCGGGCGTTCATTATGGTGCTGATATACCCACCGCCTGAAGCGAAAATGTAGATCAACGCGCCAAAGCCAGCGATTGAAGCGAGCTGCCATTCCGGGTGATTGAAAGACCGCGCAACAGCGAAAACAACTGCAAATACAACGCCCGCCTCTAGCACCGTTGCAGGTGCCCGGGCCAAGCGCCATGGCTTTGACCGGAACCCGATATAGAGCGCAGCGCCCGTAAAGAAGCTGGCAAAGCAGCGCAAAATCCCAAAGTCTGTCGTGAACAATATCCCGTGCTCACCGCCCATTTTCGCCAAGACATAGATCGCGACCAGGGACGCCGCAGCAACAAGCACAAAAACCAGTGCGGCGTGGGCCCGGAATGCCCAGGTCAGCAGAAAGAACATGAGATAGGTGAAGAATTCAACGCTGATACTCCAGGCCGGTCCATTCCAGGTGAGGGTTTCGAGGAAGCCCATGGAATGCAGCAGGATTAAATTCAAGCCAAATGAAGCGACATTGTTGCGTTCTGTCGGGTCAGCGCCAATGCCGTACACCTCAAACACGCCAAGCCGCACCAGGACGAACGGAACCCATACGGCCAGCATGAACAGGTGCAGTGGATACAAGCGCGCCAGCCGTAACAGAGCGAATTTCTGGAAGCCTAGCCCTGCACGGATTTTATCAAGATAGGCATGGGCGATGACAAAGCCCGAAAGCACGAAAAAGAAATCAACGAAGATGGCACCCTGCTTGACGATCATCAGCTTATCGCCGTCCACAAATGGTGCGTGAAACCAGGCAACGATCAAGGCGGCAACACCGCGCCAGGATTCCAATGCGCCGAAAAATACGCGGCCGGTCTCCCCTTTCGCCATCACGCCCACCGACCACGCATGGGGGCGAACAGCCTTAAAGCCAGAACGATCAGAACCATCGGGATCACCACCAGCACGTAGGTTTGCGGTGAGCTAACATTAATACCGCCAGGGAAAACGAAAAGCCCAACGACGATGCTCATCATCAGGGACCACGGATTGCGCCACATATCATCATACGCATCCCGCGCCGCCCGCAGGACATAGCCCGACGCGGCCCCGCCGAGCGCTACGCCCGCCCAACCAAAGTTCACGAGCCATTCCCCCACCAATGTAATGGGCCAGCCATTCACGGTTTCAGGTTCATAGATTTGCCGGAACCATGCGCCAAGCGATGAAACCGGTGGATCTGGCCAGATGGCGCGTGGCACCAAGGCCGCGATGCCGGCAGCGAAATCCTCCCCCCAGCGGAGACCAGCGGATAGATCAAAATCCCGCATGACCAGCAGCAAAGCGTCGAATTGTGAGCCATGCATGGAGATCGCGATTTGGCGCCAGATGTTTACGCCTTCCAGCGGGCTGATCACACCTTCGGGGAACAGCAGAACATCACGCGCGACCCGTAAGCCCAGGAACACTGCCAGCATCGCCGTCGCTAGGGCTCCCAGCCGGATTACGGATAGCCGGGCGACGAAATAGTGATATCCGGCAATCATGCCGACGGCAGCCATCGCGACGGAATATCGTTGCCCCCAGGCATAAATGCCGAATGCGTTGATGACGAAGCACAGCACGATCGCCCAGCTCCACCAGCTTGGAATGGCCAATAGGCGAACACGCCGCAAGTAGGACAGGTAGTACAGCGCGAATATCGACAAGAGCACACCGACAACGGCGAATTGCCTGAGAAAATAGAACCCGGCAACCGCTTTTTCCGCTTTAACGAAGCGGATGGATTCCGCCAGCCCGCCGCCAGACGCGGCAAACAGCCCAACCGTCACAGCGCCCGCCAGTGCTGTCACCGCAGCCAGACCAACCAGCACGAAGATCGGGCTTGGCTCCCCCTCCAGCCTTGGCAGTATGGCCGCAACAGGCCCTCCCACAGCGCCGCCGACGGCAGCGCCTAAACCAAACCCTGCAAGCCCCAGCTTCTGCGATGAGAAGCAACTGAAGGTGCCCGTCCGGGAACAAATAATCTGGCGTGGCGCTATCCAGGCCGATGGCGAGTTGGATCGGGCGAAACACGAACCAAAACCCGCTCAGCAATAGTGCCAGAAAGATCACATCGAAACAGCGGCGCACGAAAATGCGCGCCAGAATCATGATCGCGCCGAAAACTGCCAGGACGGACAGAACTGCGAGCACGCGTTCCATGTCTAACGATGCTCCCTCGGCTGTTCAGCGCCCTTGCGGGTGCGCCAGCCTATTTGTACGGATCCGCCGCATCGCGGAGGCCATCGCCGAGGAAGTTGAACGCCAGGATGGTCAGGATAACCGGTGCTACAGGCAGCATCAGCCATGGATAAAGCGCCACCACGTTGATGTTCTGCGCTTCGGCCAGTAGCACACCCCAACTGGTGATAGGCGGTCTCAAGCCTAGCCCCAGGAACGACAGCGCCGTCTCACCAAGGATCATACTGGGGACGGATAGCGTCGCGGACGCGATTAAGTGGCTGGCAAAGCTTGGCAGCAAATGCTTGCCAATCACGCGCCTGGGGGAAGCGCCCATGAGCTGGGCAGCCTGACAGAAATCTTCCTCACGCAGCGACAAGAGCTTCGATCTGACCGCGCGGGCAAGGCCTGTCCAATCCAGCAATCCAAGGATGATCGTGATGCCAAAGTAGATAAGCACCGGACTCCAGGTGACCGGCAAGGCGGCGGACAAGGCCATCCAAAGCGGCAGTTCAGGGAAAGACCGCACCACCTCAATCATGCGCTGGACAACGCTATCGACCCATCCGCCATAATACCCAGCGAGGCCGCCAAGGGTGATGCCGATCATGAAACTGATAGCGATGCCGAACAGGCCAACTGTTAGAGATATGCGCGCGCCATACACAATCCGGCTGAAGACATCCCGGCCCAAGCGGTCCGTCCCCATAATATGGAGGGCGCCGCCTTCGGCAGGGCAGAACAGATGGAAGCGTGAATTGAACAGGCCGAAATAGCTGAATTCGTCGCTCAGGCAGAAAAAGCGGATTTTCTGTGGCTTAGCCGTCTTCTCCGTGTAGTTCCGCTTCATCGTCTTAAAATCGAGCTTCTTCGTATACTCGTAGACGAACGGGCCGATGAACTCACCCTCATGCATCACATGGATCGATTGCGGCGGGGCGTATATGAATTTGGAATTCCGCGTATCCAGGGCATAGGGCGCAATCACCTCAGAAATGATCGCCGAGAAGTACATCAGCAGCAGGAACACGCCTGAGATAACGGCAAGCTTGTGGCGCTTCAGTTTCCACCACATCAGTTTCCACTGGGTGGCCAGGAAATAGCGTTCCTGCTCCGGCGTCAGCGTTTCAACGGAATATGGATCGAACGGCTCTATAGAGACATAATGTTCGATATTGTTCTTGGGGCCGGTGGGCTGCATGTCGCTCATTTCTCATTCCCCGCGCCAAGCCGGATGCGTGGATCAAGGGCGGCGAGTGCAATATCCGATATCAGCACGCCGACGACGGTTAGCAGCGCCAGGAACATCAAGAATGATCCTGCGAGATACATATCTTGCGCCTGCAGGGCCTCAATGAGCATTGGTCCCGTTGTTGGCAGAGACAGCACCATGGAGACGATGGCAGCGCCAGAGACGACTTGCGGCAACAGGTTGCCTATGTCTGCAATGAACGGATTCAGCGCCATTCGAAGCGGATACTTGATGAGTAATCGGCGCGGCGTCAGGCCCTTCGCACGGCCCGTCACGACATACTGCTTCTGCAGTTCATCCAGCAGGTTCGCGCGGAGACGGCGGATCATGCCTGCCGTGCCGGAAGTCCCGATAACAATCACCGGCACCCACAGATGCTGCAGCACAGACACAAATTTATCCCAGCTGAACGGCTGATCCAGATAGATTGGGTCCATGAGGCCACCAATGGATATGCCGAAATACACCTTCGCCAGATACATCATCACCAGCGCCAGCAGGAAGTTCGGCGTGGCAAGGCCAAGGAAGCCAATGAGGGTTAACCCATGGTCACCCCAGCTGTATTGGTTGACTGCGGAATAGACGCCAATCGGGAACGCCATGGCCCAGGTAAATAGAATTGTTGAGAAGGACAGCAGGAAGCTTAAGTACAAGCGGTCGCCAACGACCTCCGAGACTGGCAGTTCATATTCGAACGAATAGCCGAAATCACCCTGCAACATCCCGAACAGCCAGATCAGGTACTGCTCCCACATTGGCTTATCAAGGCCGTACTGCGCGCGCAGGAACTCAACCTTGGCCTTATCGACATCCATACCAGATGCAACGGCTTCGTTGATCATGGTGGTCAGATAATCGCCAGGCGGCAATTGGATGATGACAAACACCAACACGCTGATAGCGAGCAGTGTAGGGATCATCAGCATGACCCTGCGGGCGATATATCTGAGCATTGGCGGCTCCGTTACGGCTTACGTACGCTTACTTAGACGCAAGCCAGAAGGTGTCAGGACGGTAGCAACCAAAATGCGCGCCCGGATCCCAGTTGTAATAGCCTTCATCTGGGATGTTTTGGAGGCGCGCATTGGTTACGACCGGCTGTAGCACGCCAGCGACAAGACCGATCACATATACTTCGGACGTATAGAGATCCTGCATGTGATTCCATATCTTGGTCTTGCTCTCCTCGTTCACAGCATTGCGCCATTGTTTGTAGAGCCCGCTGAGCTGCAAGGGCACGGGCATATCTGCAATTTCGCCCGCGTTGCCTTTGGTTTCTACATACTGGCCCCATTTCGGCCATTGCAATTGCTGTTGCGATGTCGGTGCAAGCTCTTCCGGGCTCATCAGCGCGTTCGCAAGGCCATTCTCCAGGCCAAACCAGATTGACATCTGGGTATCGCCGGTAAAGACCCGGTTCCGCAGCACATCCCGCTGCAGTGGCTTCGTGAACAGCGCAATGCCAGCCTTGAACCATGTTTGCTTGATCAGCTCGAGCACATCGGTTTCTTCAGTACTTTCGCCAGCGCTTTCAACAATGATTTCCAATTTGCGCCCGTCTGGCAGCATACGAATGCCATTAGAACCGCGCTTCAGACCAAGTTTGTCCAGCAGCTTATTGGCCTTCTTAAGGTCAAACTCTGCATAAGCCATCGCCGCTTTTTCGTTATAGAGTGGGCTGCCCGGCAGCAATGCATTGCCTTGCGGCAAGGCAACACCGAAATAAACCACTTCATTGATCTCACCACGGTCTGTCGCAAGCGACAGTGCCTGACGGAATTCTTTCTCCCGAAACAGCTTCCGCCATTCTGGATCATTGGTGTTCAAGTTCGGGTAGAGCGCCATATGTGAACCCTTACCGGTCCGCCAAAGGCGCGTTGTGTAACCGTAGCGTTCTTCATTTTCTTTCAGGAATGGGGTGTTCTTGAATTGCAGATAGCGGCCCTGCAAATCAACTTCGCCACTACCAGCTTTTGCGGGGATCAGCTTACCAGAGACAATGTCCATATTGACCTGGTCGATATAGGGCAATTGCACACCGTTCGCATCAACCCGGTGGTAGAAAGGATTGCGCTTGAAGATGAAACGTTCAGCCGGTGGTGCAGTTTGCGCGACCCAGGGCTGCAGCGTCGGCAGATCCGGGTTGTCATTCTTGTAGGCATTGTCCTTGCGGTTATGCAGAGATGCCCAATTGCGACGTTTGTTTTCTTTTACGAGGACCGCAAGCTTATCTGGGTCCTGATATTTCCCATGGAATTGCTGCAGATAATGCTTCGGCGCGTAAATATACATCGGCGATGCTTGGGCCAGGGCCGGGATAAATGTGGGGTTCGGCACTGTCCATTCGAAACGGATTTCGGTTTCAGAAACAATCGTCACTTTTGGCGGCTTGCCATCTGCCAACATTTTGATCGGTGGCCCGGAAGGTGAAAGCTCCGGATTGTTTGCGATGTCTTCCCACCAATAGCGGAAATCTTCGGTCGTGAACGGATGTCCGTCCGACCATTTGTGCCCCTTGCGCAAACGCAGGGTGAAGATACGACCTTCCTCGACCGTATAATCCTTCAAGATGTCCGATACCAATTCAAGCCGGTCATTGAAGCCGACTAAGCGGGCATAGCCATAGACCACCATCTGCCGGGTCTCTTTGGCTTTTGCCATCAGCACGCGGATTTCGCCGCCTGCCTGCCCGGGCTTGGCACCCTCACGGGTGAAGTCTGCAATGGATGGCTCAGCCGGCACCCGGTCGGCCACCGGCGGCAATGCACCGCTCGTGACAGCGCCCAGCAGAACGCCAGACTCTTTGTAAGTCATGGTCGCGGCGTTCGCACCCGACAATCCAACCGCTAAGCTGGCAATCGCGGCAAATGAGGTTAAGGACCGGATATGCATGGCTTTATGCAGCCTCCTTATGGTGTACCGCAACGCGGACAAAATGATTGGGCGCAACTTCTTCAAGCTTCGCCGGTGCGCCTGGCTGCAGCCCATAGGGTGCGGCCCAATTCGCAGGATTAGATACACGCTCGCCCATCAGCTTGGCGAAGTCGAGCGGATGGTCTAGGTCAGGTTCCGGCACAGCAGCCAGCAGACCCTGGGTATAGGGATGGCGCGGATTAGCGAACAGCTCTGCTTTCGGCGCAATTTCAACCAGGCGCCCCGCGCACATAACCGCAATCCGGTCCGCCATATAATCGACGACAGCGAGGTTATGGCTGACGAACAGATAGGTCAGGCCAAGCCGGGTTTGCAGGTCTTTCAGAAGGTTCAAAATCTGCGCCTGTACGGACACATCCAACGCTGAAACAGGCTCATCACACAGGATCAGCTCAGGCTTCAAAGCCAAGGCCCGCGCGATTCCGATCCGCTGGCGTTGTCCGCCAGAGAAACTGTGCGGATAGCGCGAAAGGTGACGGTCATCGAGGCCGACCAGCTGCATCAGCTCGCGCGCCATTTCTAACCGATAGGCCGCATCGCCAACCTTATGGATAATCAGCGGCTCCAGCAGAATTTCCCGCACGGTCATCCGCGGATTGAGCGCGCTGAACGGGTCCTGAAACATGTACTGCATGCGCTTGCGGTAAGGGAACAACTGCTTTGGCGACATGTGGGTCAGGTCGATCTGCTTGCCGTCCACATTGAACAACACTTGGCCTTCATCAGGCTTTAGCGCGTTCATAATCATCTTGGATGTTGTGGATTTACCGCACCCGGACTCACCCACCAAGCCTAAGCATTCGCCGCGCTGAATCGTGAAGCCCACATCATCAACAGCCCTGAACGTCTTTGCATCGCCAATGCCGCTGCGGACACGGAAGCTCTTCTTCAGGCCTTGCACATCAAGCAGTGGCGGCTCACCCGGTTTGCCCTGCATCTCGATATCAGCAAGCAAGTGTCCTGTCGTCGGCTTGATTTCACGGATCGGGACGAGGCGCTCGCCTTCTTTCATGTCAAAGCGGGGCACAGCAGCCAGCAGCGCCTTCAAATACGGATGCTGCGGATTGCGGAAAATATCTTCAACCGCGCCCTGTTCCATAACCTTGCCGTGGTACATCACGACCACTTCATCAGCGACATTAGCGACGACGCCGAGATCATGGGTAATCATCAGCACGGCCATATGCAGTTCGGCCTGCAGGTCTTTTATCAGCTTCAGGATTTGCGCCTGAATGGTCACGTCCAGCGCCGTTGTCGGCTCATCTGCGATCAGCAGGCTTGGCCGGCATACCAGCGCCATCGCGATCATCGCACGCTGGCGGAGGCCACCTGAAAGTTCGAACGGATAAGCATCAACAGAGGTTTCGGGCGTTGGGAAGCCAACCAGCGCCAGCATATCCTGGACCAGCTTGCGGGCTTCTTTCTTGTTCACATCCCGGTGGAGCAGCAGTGCCTCGCCGATCTGGTCGCCGATGGTGTGAACCGGCGACAGGGAGGTCATCGGCTCTTGGAAAATGATAGACACCCGGCCACCGCGAATGTCGCGCATCTGGGCAGATTCCGGATTGAGCTGGACGATATCAACCGGCTCATGGTTCGGGTCGCGCAGCATGATTGAGCCCGATGCGATCCGCGCATTGCGGGGCAGAATGCCCATGATCGCCTGGGCCGTCACACTCTTGCCAGACCCAGATTCGCCAACAACTGCGACCGTGCCGCCCGGTGGAATGCGGAAAGACACGCCATCCACGGCTTTAACAACGCCACCCGGCGCGTCGAACTCGACCCGCAGATCGGTGACTTCAAGCAGATTAGTCACGGCGTCGCTATCAGACATTGGCCGCATATTCCTCCGCGCCGTCCATATTTGGGGTGAGGCCCATGGCGGCGAAATTAACGTCCGCGCTTTCAGTCATCGTCAGGCGATGCTGTTCGATGGCACGCATGACACGGATAGCCAGGTCACGAAAATCATGAACGCTGGAATCAACTTTGATCGTTCCCCCAGCACCGTCCAGGCGTAGCTGCATCCATCCCGTCCCTTCGTCGGTTGCCGGTCCCCCCCGGCCCCGTTCGCGCTTTGTCGAAAAATACCTGAGATCGACGCGCGTTATTTCAGTCCATCTTAGCGCGGTATGGGTCGCACCTTCTGTCCAAATTCCATCATCGGTGACAGCGATCACAGTTCTGTGACGTCGCCATGTCGACCACGCAAAGCTTAGGAACATCAATACGATGGCACCCAAGATGACGACCGCATAGATGTTTGAATGCGCATAAGCCAAAGGAATTCCAAAAATCACAGCCCCTGCCGCCGCTTGGCCGTAGTCCTTGTACATGGCCCCAGAAGGGTAACTAAATCGTTGTTCTGGGCCATGATCATGCGATTCGGTCATGCTTTCGCTCCAAAAATCGCAACGGGTGACGGCCAGGATATGCGCGGGTCTGTGGCAAGTTTGGCAAGCAGCGCCTTCAGCGTCGCCCATGCCGTCCGGTCCATCGCCAAATGATGCGCCAGAATGCCAGTCGCCTCCTGTGCATCCGCAGCGCCGGTCCGCTTCGCAGCCAAATGCGCGGCCAATCCAGTTGTCATGTCCGCCAGGGCCGCACCCGTCCGGCCATCCCGCCAGCGGATCAAATCAACATGGGTATTGTTTTCAACAACGCCGGGCGCCGGTTGATGCACCGCGCGCGCTTTATAGCGGGTGAGGCCAGACAGGCCAGCGTCTGCAAGGCGCGCAACAAGACCCGCGCCAACACGATTCCACGGCGGCGCCAACACTGGCAGCGCCGCATCGCCGAAAAGCCCCGATAGCGTAGCCCGTCCCTGCACAAGTTCCCCTGTCATGACGTCCAGGGGGCGATTTTCGGCAAATTCCGACTTCTTTTCGCCCCCGACAGCATGGTTCGCATGGGCAAACCCATGTTGCAAGACAGAAACGTCCTCCAAACCCTGTAATCTTTGCGCCAATTGCACGGTTGCACCCGCTGGAATCACGGCGAGCGCTAATGGAATGCGATATTTGGCGCACAAACTAAGCAACCGGTCGAGCGAGTCCGTTGCATCCACTGCATCGTCATCGCGCAGCCAGAACTGTGGCGTTAGGCCAAGTGCGGCCCAGCGCTCAAGCTCCGCATCCAGCACGCGCCATGGGGTTTCGCTCATTGCTTGCCTGCAAGCGCTTTGACAAGGGCGGATGTCTGCGCAGCACCGCCAATATCAACACCGGCCGCGGAAGATGGCGGGCTCGCCAGCGCGCGGTCGATGGCAGCACCCAATCTGGCTGGTGATAAGTCATCTTCCGGCACGACCTGCAACGCCCCCTTGGCTGCAAGCGCTTCAGCCCGGAGGGTCTGTTCTGTCTCTAGCCCACCCGCGTAGGGCGCGATCACAGCGCGGGTGCCAGCGGCAAGCGTCTCCAGCACGGTGTTATAGCCGCCCTGTGAGATAGAGAGACGGCAGCGCCGCAACAGGTCTGGGAAGTAACGGCGCGCCCGCTCCACAATGACATTGCTGCGCGCGGCTGCCTGCATTTCCTGAAACACTGCGTCCGGCAAATTATGGCCGACAAGGAACCGCCATTTCATATCCCGCGCTGCCGTTTCCGGCATGGCTGCAATCGCTGCCCGCAACAAAGGCTCCGCAACAGCACCACCACCGGCGGAGACCAGGATTTCATCCTGCCCGTCCAGACCATCTGGGCCAATCCGCTCATCCACGACATAACCGGTATAGGACACACGGTCAGATAATTCAGCGAGATGGGGGAATGTGCGGTCGAACGGCAGGAGGTTTGGGTCACCATGCACGAACACCTGATGATACCAGGTACGCGCCCGCTCCAGCATTTCGGTCATGCGTTCAGGCTTTGCAGGGGCGACCAGAATATCGCGCACACTGGCAGCGATCTTAACGTTATCCGCCCGTGCCGCCTCTAATAACGGGCCCATCTCGAAGCGGAATTGGCGGCGGCCGAATGGGAAAAGTTCCGTGATCAGCACATCGGGCTTGAACGCGTGATAAATGTCCAGCGTCGCCGCCGTCCGCCGTTCGCGCCAGGCATCATCGATTTGCTGGTCATTTTCGTCATGCAGCACTTTGAAATAGATATCGACAGCGCGGGCGGACGGTAGCTGTGCCAGCTTGGCCGCGCCAGTATCCGTTACCGGGGACGGCTCACCGCCACTGGCAACCAGCACCTCCATGCCATCCGCCGTCATCGCCCGCGCCAGCGTCGCCGCGCGGGATAAATGACCGATACCGAGTAGATGCTGCACCCAAAATAGAACGCGAACCGGTTGGGTCATTAAACATAGGTCCTTATCGTATATCTCGATTTCGCTCGGTTCTTTAGCCGCCCATACACTGGCGCTTCCAGCATCACGATGAAGGCTCAGTCGGCAAAGGCGTATCGAGCGCCACAACGCTTGGAGTCCCGTCTGCCGCCAAGCGCAGCATATTATAGGCACCATGCTGGCCTTTGACCGGTGACTTCCCCATGAAATTCCATCCTGTCGCCAACGCTACAGCTGACCGGATAACGCCACGATGGCATACAGCCACGGTTGGTCGCCCCCGTGCAGCGACATCCTGAAAGAACGGCTTCAAGCGGTCCTGAACCATGCGCGGGCTCTCGCCATTGGGTGGCGTGAAATCCAGGCCGCGGGCTTCATTCTCTCGGAATGCATCACCCAAAGTCTCCGCAAGCTCTGCCCGAATGCAGCCTTCCCAATCGCCCCAATTCATCTCGATAATTCGCTCATCGCTCGCCACGATCCGCCCAACAAGGTGGCGCGCCGTGTCCTGGCAACGTCCGAGTGGGCTCGCGACCCAGTCAAATCCATTGAGTGCGGAGGGCGCGGCCCAAGTCGCTAGCGCCGCCTTGCCATCTTCCGACAATGGCGTGTCCCGACGGCCTTGCAAGCGGCCTTCCGCGTTCCAGGTTGTCGGCGCATGGCGAATGAGAGCAAGCAGCGTCATCGAATATTTATCCTTGTTAAAACTGTTTCGAGCCGCATTGCTGCCGCATCCAGCGATTGCGTGGCTGCGACCCTGGCAGCGGCACTACGGCCAAAGGCCTGACGGGTCGCATCATCCTCCATCAAGTGCTGGACCGCAGCAGCAAACGCTCTGGCGTCACCCAGGGGTGTAAGCAAGCCGGATTGGCCGTCCGCAACCACGCTATGCACGCCGCCAGTGCGTCCTGCAACGACGGGCAATCCGCTTGCTTGGGCTTCCAGCATCGCCATGCCGAAGGCTTCCCCCTGGGCAGGCCAGACCATAATGTCCGCTGCAGCATAGATGCGCGCAAGAGCGGCTTCATCAAGCGATCCTGCGAAATGCACGAGACCTGGCGCTGCCAGCAGTAATTGCGCTTCGATACTCGCCCGCTCTGGCCCGTCCCCAACAACGAGCAATCGCCAGTCCGGCGCGTCCGGCATCAATCGCAATGCATCGGCGAGTGCGGCATAGGATGCAGCTTTGTCACCCCCGCGCATCATGCCAACAGCCAATAGCCAAAGCGTGTTGGCGTCTGTCCCGGTTTCTGCTGCGATATGAGCCCGTGCTTCCGCGCGAATGTTCACCACGTCGGCATAGGGGGCCGTGTCCAGGAAAGGCGGGAAGTCGATAAGCGTGCTCTGGTCATCAAGCAGTGGTGCCAAACAAGCAGCATCATTCGGGTTCAGGCACAGGATGGCCACCGCCTCACGCACGCAATGGGCGACGCGCTTATGGCTCAAATCCCAAGGGCCACCGGCGCGTTTGGGTGCGTAGCTTGCTTCCGCTAACACATAGGGAATACCCATGCGCGCGGCGGCTTCAGGGCCGAACCAATCCGCCGCCTTGTAATACAGATGATAGGTGAACCAGAAATCCGCGGCCCCGCCGAGCGCCTCAATCGCAGCCCCTGCCCGCGCCACACCATCCCCCATCATCCGCGCCTGTGCGGCGGGATCACCCTTAGGTTCCCGGCTACGAAAGTCTGAAGCGAGCGGGGTCTCTACACCGATACGCGCGAACGCAGCCCGAAATAGCCGGGCAATCCGACGGTCACCAGAGGGTGCGGGATGATCGGGCGGCTTCAGGGGTGCGTAAAATGCAGCCCGCATCAAGCGACCGCGCGGCGGCCGGCATCCTGGGTCAGGAGCGCAGCAATCTGATCAACGCCTTCATTAAAATTGAACTCAGACCGGACATGGCCTTCCGCCGCCCGGCCCAGTCTGAGCCGCTGGTTAGGCTTGCGGATCAGGCTTTCAAGCGCTTTGGCGACCGCCGCTGCATCGCCCGGCGGGGTTAGCAAACCGGTCTCATCATGGCGGATGAACTCTGGGATCGCTGAAACATCGGACGCGATCAGTGGCAGTGCCTGACTGGCAGCCTCCATCAGCACATTCGGCAGTCCATCCCGGTCCCCGTCCGCGGCAATCTTAGCAGGCAGTACGAAGAGGTCGGCAGCGCCATACGCCCCGATGACATCGGCCTGCGCCATGGCACCGCGCCAGGTAATGTTGTCGGACAGGCCAAGGCTTTCCGCCTGACGCTTCAGTGCGTCTAACAGCGGCCCGCCGCCGATGTGATCCAAGCGCCAGTGCAGATCGTTCGGCAGCATAGAAAGCGCCGTGAGCAAGTCCTCCAGGCCCTTCTTCGGCACGGCCCGGCACACAGTCACCAATTTCACAGGTGCCTCCGGCTTAGAGCCATCGGCCATGCCATGGGGTGGTGCAGAGGGGAAACGGCGAAGATCTAAGCCGTGATAGACAAGATTCACACGCTCCCGTGGTGCTCCGCCCGCGAATGCCAAGTCCGCCAGATGGGCGGCCCCAGTGCCCGTACAGGTCGCCGCCCATTCACAATCAGCCAGCTTCTCCCGAAGCTCCCAATCGGGCGACGTCCAGATATCCTTGGCGTGGGCGGAGACACTCCATGGCCGCATCGTCAGGATTGCGGCATAGCGGGCGACACTGGCTGGTGTGTGCAGAAAGTGTGCGTAAATATGCCCGATATCCGCTGGCAGTTCCGCCGCCAACACCAAGGCCTGCCCAAAACGGCGGACGCGATTGCGGGTTCGGTCGCGCTTTAAGTCCCGCCGCCAAACAGCATACGCAGTCTTATAAAGCGGGCCGCCTCGCAGCTTGCGCCACGCCCGGTAAACCCGCATCGGCTCTTGATGCAGATATTCCGGCAAATAGCGAACCGGTGCCTTGATCTCGCTATGGATCGGATGACGTTTCTTGTCTGTCGGGTGGCGGAGCGAGAAGAACTTCAGCTTAAAGCCCCGTTCCTCCAGCCCACACAATTCCTGCGCGATGAACGTTTCGGAAAGGCGCGGATAGCCCTTCAGCAGAACAGCAACCGTATCGCCATCCGGCATTTCGCCCAGGTCTCTTAGCGGCCTTGCTTCACGCGGGGTTGGCTTGCGGCGCCTCAAGAAAGGCCGCCCTGCCCGGCGAGTTTAAGGCCAGGCTCGCGTCCCGCTTCGAATGCTTTACCCGTCAACCGCCGCACACTTGGCAGGCCATCCAACAGCCCCGGCACGACCACATCCGAAGGCTTCGGCTGGTTTGGTAAGCGACGGAGCGCGGTTGCCATAGCCTCTGCCGTCCGTGGTCCATCGCCGTCCAGCATGCCTGTCAGGCCAAGGTCTGCAGCGCGGCTAGCGCGGATATATTGCTCCATGCGCGGCTTGGTGCGCGGCATAATGATCGCACGCTTATCGAACGACAGAATTTCACAGAAAGTATTGTACCCACCCATAGCGATCACGCCTTCTGCAGCGTCGATCAGCGTTTCGATGTGCGCGTCAAACGTTAGTCCATCAACGGAATTAAGCTGGGCGCAACGCTCGCGGAACTCACGCTGGCGATCCTGGCTCATGAACGGGCCAAATACGATGAGCGCACGCGGATGCAAATCAGGCGTCGCTTCATAGGCGCGCAGGACCCAGTCGACCAGATCTTCACCATCACCGCCGCCGCCGGGCGTCACCAAAATAAATGGCTCATCGATCAGGGAAAGCGCTTCAAGTGATCCGGGCGTTTCTGGCGCCTCACGCTCCAAATATCCGGTATAGACCAGCTTCCGGCGAACGGATTCCGGCACGTTTAGCCCAGCCAACGGTTCACAGATATGCGGCAGGCCATAGACCCAAATTTCATCATACAGGTCACGCAGGGCCGGCATGGCGTTCTTGCGTTCCCATTCCGGTGCCAGCTGGTCCGGCTCATCCATCACATCCCGGAGGCCAAGCACAAGCCGACATCCGCGCGATTTCAGCATCGTGAGTGTCTCATGGCATTCGCCGCGCAGGCCTAGCGGCTCTTTGTCGACGATAAAGATATCTGGATCAAACACCTCCGCCGTGTGTTGGATGATGGAGGCGCGGATAGACAGCGTATGTTCTGGTGCCAAATCAAGCGCCAGGCTCGTGTAGTCACCATCGGACAGTTTGATCATGCCCGGCACACGGACGAAATCGACGCGGGATGCGAAATCGAAGCTGCCAATGATGGGAGAGCCAGACAGGATCAACACAGATAAGTCTTCGTAGGCCTTCACCAATGCATTGGCGATCGCACGGCATCGACGCAGATGGCCAAGGCCAAAACTATCGTGGCTATAAATCAGTACGCGTTTTCCGCCCTGGCGGCGCACCGGCACGTTGGTTGGCGTCATCGCTTCGCCGCCTCCTTCGCTGCATCCGCCCTATTGAGCGCACGCGTCTCCCCAAGTCTGCTGGGCTCTCATGGCTTATGATTGCTCTTACAAGCCCTTACAGGCCGCCACATATGACATAACCACACCCGACAGGAAAGGGTTCCCGCCTGTTCAGATGTTACAGCATCGGTTCGTTCTTGATGGGGCGTTTTCCCTGAGAATCGTATGGTGTAGTCTGTCGCTTAGTGGTAGTCCGAGGCATAGCCTTTGCAGGCAAGCGCAATTGCGCGCGATTTGGGCAGTTCAAGAGTACGCGTGTTGGGGAGCAAACTATGAGCAACGGCGGCGTAATGGCAGGCAAACGCGGCTTGATTATGGGCGTTGCGAATGACCGGTCATTGGCCTGGGGCATCGCGAAAGCCGTGGCTGACGCTGGCGGCGAACTGGCGTTCACCTATCAAGGTGAGGCGCTGGAGAAGCGCGTTCGGCCCTTGGCTGAGAGCGTAGGTGCGAAATTGGTGCTCCCGTGCGATGTTACCTCCGCAGACAGCATGGATGCCACGTTCAAGACGCTCAAGGATGAGTGGGGCACGATGGACTTCGCGGTCCACGCCATCGCCTATTCAGATAAAACTGAACTGCGCGGTCGCTATGCCGACACCAGCCGTGAGAATTTTCAGCGCAGCCTCGATATTTCCTGCTTCTCCTTCACGGACATGTGCCGCCGCGCTGGCGAGATCATGCCGAATGGCGGCAGCTTGCTGACGCTTACATATTTAGGGGCCGAACGCGTTGTCCCCCATTACAACGTCATGGGCGTTGCCAAGGCCGCGCTGGAAGCCAGTGTCCGCTACCTGGCGCAAGACTTCGGCAAGGACGGCATTCGCGTGAATTCGCTGTCCGCTGGGCCAGTAAAAACGCTGGCGGCCTCTGGCATCGGTGATTTCCGCTACATTCTGAAATGGAATGAGCTGAACGCGCCGATGGAACGCAATGTGACGATTGAGGATGTTGGGGGAGCAGGCATGTATCTCCTCTCCGATCTCGCCAGCGGCGTGTCCGGCGAAAACCACCATGTGGATGGCGGCTATCATGCTGTCGGCATGCTGAACACGCGGAACGCGCGCGAAGTTTCCGCGCTTCTGGCGGATTTCAAAGAAAAGGAATAGCCGCTTATGGCTGGCAATAGTTTCGGCCAGGCGTTTCGCTTCACCACCTGGGGCGAGAGCCATGGGCCTGCAATCGGCTGCGTGATTGACGGCTGCCCTCCAGGCGTGCCGCTGTCTGAGGCCGACATCCAGCCCTATCTGGACAAACGCCGCCCAGGCCAATCCCGCTTTGTCACGCAACGCCAGGAACCGGATCAAGCCCGTATTCTTTCTGGCGTATTTGAAGGCCTGACAACGGGCACACCGATTTCCATCGAGATCCAAAACGCGGATCAGCGCTCCAAAGATTATTCCGAGATCGCAGCGCAATACCGTCCTGGGCACGCAGATTTCTCCTATGACGCCAAATACGGCCACCGGGATTATCGGGGCGGCGGGCGCTCCTCCGCCCGTGAAACAGCCATGCGCGTTGCCGCAGGCGCTGTCGCGCGGAAAGCGTTGACGTTCATTCTAGGCCAGTCCGCAATCATCCGCGGCGCTGTCGCCCAGATTGGTCCAGATTATGTGGACAGGTCCCAGTGGGACTGGGACCAGGTTGCGGAAAACCCATTCTTCTGCCCAGAAGCCGCAACGGCTGTCCGCTGGGAAGGCTTGGTTGATGCGGCCCGCAAGGACGGATCATCGCTCGGTGCCGTTATTGAGATCGTAGCAGAAGGGTTTCCGGCCGGCCTTGGCGAGCCGATCTATTCAAAGCTCGACAGCGATATCGCGTGCGGCCTGATGACTATCAATGCCGTTAAAGGCGTCGAGATCGGTGATGGGTTTGCAGCCGCCGCCATGCGCGGTGAAGACGCCCATGACGCCATGCGCGCATCGAACGAGGGCGGCGTGCGGTTTGAAAGCAATCATGCAGGTGGCATACTGGGGGGTATCTCCAGCGGCCAGCCTATCGTCGCGCGGTTCGCAGTAAAGCCAACCAGCTCCATTCTCATCCCCCGCCCCAGCGTCAATCGTGATGGTGAGGAAATTGAGGTCCGCACGAAAGGCCGCCACGATCCCTGCGTCGGCATCCGCGCCGTACCCGTGGGTGAAGCCATGGTCGCGGTGGTGTTGCTAGATCATCTTCTCCGCCAACGTGGCCTGCGCGGGCCGGATTGGCCAGATGCGAAACGCCAAACGGCACACATAGCCACACAGTCTGCTGGCTAAACTCAGGCAGCTTAACTCAGGCGGCATGCACACAAAACAAAAGGGCTGCGGACATTCTCAAATGTCCGCAGCCCTTTTGCGTTTGGGCGTGCCTGAAGCGGCTTAGGCTTTCTTACGAATAGCCGCTGCATTCACGGCGTCAGAAACATCAGCTTCGAACTGCTTGAAGTTCTCTTCGAAGTCAGCGGCGAGGCTTTGCGCGGTTGCGTCATAGGCATCTTTATCTGACCAGGAGCCGCGTGGGTCCAGCGCTTCAGCCGGGACATCCGGGCAGCTTTCCGGAACCTGGAGACCAAAGTTTGGATCTTCGCGCAGGGGTGCGTCTGCCAGCACGCCATCAAGGGCAGCCCGCAGCATTGCCCGGGTGTGCTTGATCGACATGCGGTGGCCAGTGCCGTAGGCGCCACCGGTCCAGCCCGTGTTCACCAGCCAACAATTGGCATCACTGGCGGCAATACGTTCACCCAGCAGCTTGGCATA
>Ga0181601_10001470_pt1 | contig 20103 bp, 15 predicted proteins | sample 041ome_8_FD_133020 | JGI IMG/M metagenome (GOLD analysis project Ga0181601, IMG submission 133020) | Coastal salt marsh microbial communities from the Groves Creek Marsh, Skidaway Island, Georgia - 041407BS metaG (megahit assembly) | ecosystem: Environmental > Aquatic > Marine > Intertidal zone...
CCCGTCAGGCCCGGGCCGTCGCCGATGTAGATCACGCGGCGGGCGCGATCAGGTGTCGCGTCGAACAGTTCGGTTGCGGCGGTCAGGCCACCAGACAGATCTGTCGACCCGAGGGGTGTTCTCTTTTCCAGTCGCTCGAGGGCTTCATGGGTTTGGGGAGCGTCGGCAGCGGCGAAGCCGTCAGACAGGGGCTCGCAGGTCACATCCACTGCTGCGAGGCAGATACGGTCGCTTGAAGATGTGAGGCTGAGCAGTTCGCGAACGATGCTCGTAGCCTGGTCCTTAAAAGCTCCCGACTGGCTTGCTGACGTGTCGACCAGCACCAGGATGTCGGTCGGCAGCGGCGCGGCGTTCGGAGCATGGGCTCGGAGGCCAACGGCGGTGACCTGGAGCGTCTGAGGTTCCGCTGTGATGCTAGCGGTACCGGCGTTGGCAGTGGAGCTGCTCTCTCGAGGCTGCCTGCTCTCCCGAGGCTGCTCAGTGGCGGAGTCTGCGAACGAGATCGTCGCAGTCACCTCTGTGCTGTCGGTGTCTGCGGCATCCGCCACGGCACCACTCTGCGTCGAGACCAGGCAAGCAAGCAAGAGGGCCGATCCTGCGTGAAGCCAGCCCCAGCGGTCAGTTTCCCGCTGCACCATAACGACAACTCCTTTATGTGTCCGCGGTAACGAGGTCAGGTTCGACCGTCGAATGTGTCCTAGCCGCGGCAGTTTCTTCCCCGAGGCGTGTCGGCCATGCGAGGCGATGAACGGACGGACCGCACATCAACTCCTTCTCATCGGAGAGCATAGATACGGAGGGTTCCAGCCGCCAACGGCGATTCCTGCGGAAAAAACGGGATGTTGCCGATCTTTCCGGTGGGCGGCGGCCTGAGAATACTGGAGCCGGATGCTTTTGGGCGGGTGAGCACGTGTGCACGAAGAGGTCCGCCGACAGCGGTGGTCGTGACAAAGAATCATCGAAGACGCAAGGCAGGAGTTCAGCTGGTATGTGGGAAAGAAGTAAGTGCCACGGTGGCGGGGGCGAGCTGGGCGGGGTGGCATCGCCCCGCTTCGTGACATGGGGAGTGCTCGTCTTTGCGTATCTGTCAGCGGCTACCGTCGTTGGGCAGGGGGTGCCCGTGGGGGCACCTGCAGCGGCGCAGCCAGCTCGTCAGCTGACCCCAGATGAGCAGGCGAACGTGCGGGTCTATGAGGGGGCGAATCGCAGCGTTGTGAACGTCAACACTAAAGGAACGGTGGCAGCCGGGCTGTTTTTTGAGGTTCCTTCAGAAGGGGCAGGGTCTGCGAGTGTGCTTGATAAGCAGGGGCATCTGCTCACGAACTATCATGTCGTGGAAGGAGCCGACGAGATCGAGGTCTTGCTGTATGACGGTTCCGCCTATGACGCGCAGCTGGTTGGCTTTGATGCTGCGACCGACGTGGCCGTCTTGAGGATCACCGCGCCTGCGGCACTGCTGGAGCCGGTTGCCTTCGGGACATCGTCGAACTTGCTGGTGGGGCAGCGGGTGTTTGCGATTGGCAATCCGTTTGGCCTCGAGCGGACTCTCACCACCGGAATTATTTCGAGCCTCAATCGTTCTCTTCCTACAAAGTCAGGTAGGACCATTAAGTCCATCATTCAGACGGATGCCGCGATCAATCCAGGCAACTCTGGCGGCCCGTTGCTCGACAGTCAGGGGCTGTTGATAGGGATGAATACAGCCATTGCCAGCCGCACCGGCCAAAGCGCCGGGGTCAGTTTTGCGATTCCAGTCGGCACGCTGCAGCGGATCGTGCCGCAGCTGATTCTTAAGGGGCGTGTCACTCGTGCGGACGCGGGAATCGCACGGGTGCTGCAGACGGATACGGGGCTGCTGGTTGCGGGGCTCGTGCCAGACGGGCCGGCCGAGAGGGCGGGAATAAGAGGTTTTAAGGTGGTGCGTGAGCGACGCCGACAGGGGCCATTCATGACGGAATACACTCGGGTTGATCGCTCGGGGGCCGACACGATCGTGGCTGTGGCAGGCGAGCCTATTCGGACTGCGGACGACTTCTTGTCAGCAGTTGAGTCGAGTAAGCCGGGCGAACGAGTGCTGATCACCGTGGAACGCGAGGGCCGCAGACTCGATGTCGCCGTGGTTCTCGCCGAAGGGTCGTGATCCGGTTTGTGGTGCCTGGAAGCAGCGTGAATGCGTCAAGGTGTCCTCCCTTTCAGGAAGGGTTTCGGGGCCGTTTTTGCCTAAAAACAAGCGTTTTTTTATTTCCTGTTGACCGGCCAAGACTGGCTGCTATCTTTCTCTCACTGGACGGACGTGACGCATGTCGCACCGCCCGCAGTTCTTTGACAATTTGGTAGTTCGATCTCTTTCAGTTTTGGCCGGCACGCGATCGTGACCGGCACCGGAACTGTCCGGATGAATGTGGGTTCGCTCGCGTTTTTCTGGTTGTTTCGGGGTCTGATTTTTCCAGTTTCCGAACACTTCAACTGAAGGGTTTGATTCTGGCTCAGAATGAACGTTGGCGGCATGGATTAGGCATGCAAGTCGAGCGAGAAGCTTGCTTCGGCAAGTGGACAGCGGCGAAAGGGACAGTAATGTGTAGGCATCTGCCCTGGGGTCCGGGATAGCTGTGGGAAACCGCAAGTAATACCGGATGACATCCCCGGATCAAAGGTGTGATTCCGCCCTAGGAGGGGCCTACATCCTATTAGCTTGTTGGTGAGGTAACGGCTCACCAAGGCGACGATGGGTAACGGGTGTGAGAGCATGACCCGTGTCATTGGGACTGAGACACTGCCCAGACACCTACGGGTGGCTGCAGTCGAGAATCTTCGGCAATGGGCGAAAGCCTGACCGAGCGATGCCGCGTGCGGGATGAAGGCCTTCGGGTTGTAAACCGCTGTCAACGAGGAGGAAGTGCGAGAGGGTTCTCCCTCTTGTTTGACCTATTCGAGAAGGAAGTACGGGCTAAGTTCGTGCCAGCAGCCGCGGTAAGACGAACCGTACAAACGTTATTCGGAATTATTGGGCTTAAAGGGTGCGTAGGCTGCGCGGAAAGTTGGGTGTGAAAGCCCTCGGCTCAACCGAGGAATTGCGCCCAAAACTGCCGTGCTCGAGGGAGACAGAGGTGAGCGGAACTCAAGGTGGAGCGGTGAAATGCGTTGATATCTTGAGGAACACCGGTGGCGAAAGCGGCTCACTGGGTCTCTTCTGACGCTGAGGCACGAAAGCCAAGGTAGCAAACGGGATTAGATACCCCGGTAGTCTTGGCCGTAAACGATGAGCACTTGATTGGAGGGTCCTCCATAGCCTTCCAGTCGTAGCGAAAGTGTTAAGTGCTCCGCCTGGGGAGTATGGTCGCAAGGCTGAAACTCAAAGAAATTGACGGGGGCTCACACAAGCGGTGGAGGATGTGGCTTAATTCGAGGCTACGCGAAGAACCTTATCCTAGCCTTGACATGCACGGATTAACCCTGTGAAAGCAGGGCCACGCCTTCGGGTGGAACGTGCACAGGTGCTGCATGGCTGTCGTCAGCTCGTGTCGTGAGATGTCGCGTTAAGTCGCTTAACGAGCGAAACCCTTGTCTCTAGTTGCCAGCGAGTAAAGTCGGGGACTCTAGAGAGACCGCCGGTGTTAAACCGGAGGAAGGTGGGGATGACGTCAAGTCCTCATGGCCCTTATGGCTAGGGCTGCACACGTCCTACAATGGCACGCACAAAGGGATGCTAACTCGTGAGAGCACGCAAATCCCAAAAATCGTGCCCTAGTTCGGATTGCAGGCTGCAACTCGCCTGCATGAAGCTGGAATCGCTAGTAATCGCGGGTCAGCATACCGCGGTGAATGTGTTCCTGAGCCTTGTACACACCGCCCGTCAAGCCACGAAAGTGGGGGGCATCCGAAGTCGCTGAGGTAACCGCAAGGAGCCAGGCGCCGAAGATGAACTCCGCGATTGGGACTAAGTCGTAACAAGGTAGCCGTAGGGGAACCTGCGGCTGGATCACCTCCTTTCTAAAGGATATTGATCCCGTTCAATGCCCTCTTGGGGGCTGCGAATAGGACGCCTTACTTGTTTGCCTTTGTTGGTTTCCTTTTGGGAAGCTCAGCAGGGGGACGGCAAGTTTGGACCAAAAGAATGTGGAGACGATCCCGTGCCCTGAAAGAGATCAGTTTTCGTGTCCGTAAGGATGCGTAGACAGGCTACCGGATTCGAAGAACATGTGACCCTGGCGGGGCTTGGACAAGGCCTCGCCAGGGTTTTTTTATGCGCGGATTTGGGCTGTGAGAGACGTACGGACTTTCACTTCGCAGGCCGCACGGTACATTGCTCAAGGCGGCTCTGCGTCGCGTCAAAAAGTCACTTCCCGACGGGAAGTCGAGTTGAGTGCACGCGGTACTGGCCGCGGATTGCTGCTGGAGAAAACAGAATGTCCACCGCCACGCTTGCTCCCCCCGCCAGTTCAGGCCGACCGCACGACCGAAGTTCGATTGCGGGTGTTGTGCCTCCTGCAACCGCTGAGACGACGATCATGTCGGTGTGGCCATCGGTGGCAAGTACGGGAGCGGGGCAGTTTTTTGGCGGTCTTTTCCTGATTGACATCGGCATGTGGCCGGTGACTATCGGGAATCTGATCGCACTTGCGAGCATTCCGCTGATGCTGATGCTCTATCTGACCATGCGGCTCCCCTGGGCGATCACGCGATACCGCCTGACCAATCGTCGCGTGACGATCGACCGTGGAATTTCCTGGAAGGTTGAGCAGTACGTCGACTTCGACAGGTTTGACTCGGTTGAGGTGCAGGTCCGCCCTGGGCAGGACTGGTATCACTCAGGCGATCTGGTTTTTCGGCGCGGAACAACGGAAACCTTCCGGCTTGCGGGCGTTCGGCGGCCTGAAGTGTTTCGGCAGGCGTGCTTGAAGGTGCAGCAGTCGTATCTGAGCGTTGCCGCGAGCGTGTGACCGCTGGTTTCACAGGACGGGCGTCAGGTTTTTACCGCTCGCCTTCCCGCGACAGGCCCTCGCAGCCGGTGTGCCTCGTCGATGGCCGTTCTCGCCTCATCGTCCAGTCTGCAGTCGAGGGCAGGGACGTTGGCGGCCACTTGAGCCGGTGTCGTGGCTCCAAAGAGGACGCTGGAAATACCGGGACGTTCCATGGTCCATGCCAGGACCAACGCCGGAACAGTAGACTCGAGACGTGCGGCAATCGGCCGTAACGCGTCGACAAAGTCGAGATTTCTCTGGAACTCCTCGCCCTGAAACATCGGGTATTTGTGCCGACTGTCGCTGGTAGGGAACTGCCGGTCTCGGCCCATGCTGCCCGCGAGCAGGCCCTTCATGAGAGGCCAGTAGACAACCATGCCGATCGCATGCTCTCTGCACCACGGCAGAAATGAGGTCTCGAGTTCGCGTTGCAGCATGTTGTAAGGCATCTGGCACGCCGCTGTAGGGCAGACCGCTGAGAAACGTTGCAGCTCTTCCAGCGATACATTGGAGCAGCCAACAGCCCGCGTCTTTCCAGATTCAAGGAGCGTCAGCAGTGCTTCGGCAGACGCTTCGATCGGCGTCTTCGGATCAGGGGCGTGGAGATAGAGGAGGTCGAGCGAATCGACTCCGAGCCGATGAAGGCTTTCGTTGACCTCAGCCTGCAGGCGTGCGGGAGCGCCATCAACAGCCTGCTGGCGACCCGGTTCCCAGTGAATGCCGCACTTGCTGGCCAGGAAGATGCTCTCTCGTGGGCGGTTTTTGATGGCCTCGCGGATGGCGGTTTCGCTCTCGCCGGCCTCGCCGTAGCAGTAGGCCGTGTCGAGATGCGTGATGCCGGCGTCGAGAGCAGCGTTTACCGTGGCAATCGCATCATCGCGATCGACGCCGTCGCGGGTCATGCCGGCAAGCGGCCAGCAGCCAAGGGCCAGGCGACTCATGCGGGACAGAGGCATTCGGGAGGCGGGGGCGTTCATGTCACGATCCTGCGGACTGTTCGGATGCGGTGGCTGGAGTGACGGTGTTGAACACGCCACGCTCGAGGAACTCCGCGGTCAGCCTCGCGGCATCACGACGAAAAAGCAGGCTTGAATGCATGCAGGGGAGTGTGATGTGCTGATGTGGCATTGCCAGCCGTGTGCTCTCGAGCGAGACGAGCTGGTCAAAACCTGCGGCAATCACGCCCGTTTCGACACCGATCGGCTCTGCAAGCCTGTTGACAAGGCTCTCGGGAGCGGTCGTCAGTTCCGAAACCGGTCGGAAGAGTCTCCCCATCAGTCCGGCTGTCGCTGTGGCCACGAACGACCCTCGGTTCGGCGGAGCGAGCATCACAAGCCGGCCGAGTTTCTCAGGGGTGTAACGCGACAAGGCGGCACGGGTGACAATGCCACCCATGCTGTGGGCGACCACGTGCAGGGTGTCGATTCCCGGCGTCTGGGCTACTCGCGCAAGCTCGTCTGCGAATCGTGCGGCGTGCGTGAGCACGGAGGGAGTGAGGCTCTGGTAACCCCAGAGGGAGGTCTGCCAGCCCCGCTTGCGGAGCCGCCGAGCAAGCGGCGTGAGCAGCCAGCGGTTCGCCATGAAGCCGTGCGTGAGCACTACGAGCTCGCGGGAGCGTTGCGATACTCTCGGACGGTCCGTCGTGTCGCTGGTCATGCTCGGGGGGCGGTTGGAGCTCCAGACGCTGGCGGCCGCCTCGGAGGCGGCGCCGGACAGCAATCGAGCGGGCAGACGTCGTGATTGGCCGGCATCGCCCCGATTGCAGCCCGATCTGGAAGGCTCCAGACCCGCTCAGCAATCAGTTCTCGCACCATGCTCACAAACTCGGGATCGGTGCCAACGGTCGATGCGCGATGCATTTCCACACCAAGTTCACGGCAGAGCGTGGCTGCTTCCTCGTCGAGGTCGAACAGCACTTCCATGTGGTCAGAGATGAAACCGATCGGCACGAGCACCACATGACGAGAGCCTGCCGCCGCCCGCTCGCGGATCGCGTCGCAGACATCTGGCTCGAGCCAGGGCTGGGTCGGAGGGCCGCTCCGGCTCTGATAGACAAGCTGCCAGTTTTTCACACCTGCCCGCTCGGCAACCAGCCGCGACGCCTCTTGCAGTTGGATGACGTAGTGAGAGGTGTCAGCCATCGACAGCGGGATGCTGTGGGCTGTGAAGAGAACTGTCACCTGGTCCCGATCGACATCAGCACCAAAGGTGCCGAGGGCGGCGAGAAGGTTTCGCGCCATCGGATGCACAAAGCCGGGATGATTGAAGAACACACGAATCTTATCGACCGTGGGCGCCTTGTCGCCCAGCGGCTCACACGCGGCAGCAATATTCTCGCGATACTGCCTGCAGCCTGAGTAGCAGCTGAATCCGCTGGTCACGAAAGCGATCGCCCGCTGAACGCCTGCGTCTGACATCTCCTGAAGGGTATCGGTGAGAAGCGGGTGCCAGTTGCGATTGCCCCAGTACACAGGCAGTTTCGGGCCGTGTGCCTCTAGCTCGGCCTGGAGCGCTTCGAGAAGAGCCCGGTTTTGCTCATTGATTGGGCTGACACCACCAAAGTGCTGGTAGTGTTCAGCAACTTCCAGCATTCGCTCGCGGGGGACATTCCGGCCCCGCAGCACGTTTTCCAGAAATGGCATCACCTCGTCAGGCCCTTCAGGGCCACCGAATGAGACGAGCAGAATAGCGTCGTAGGAAGTTTTCCGCCCGTCGCCGACTCCCACAGCGTCTGGCTGCGAAGCTGACGATTGCGAAGCTGGCTCCGGTGCCCTCAACGGCTGTGACATTGCACACCTCACACAAAGAAAACGGTTCCGCCACTCAAGCAAAAGCGACCGAGAGTGGCGGACGTTGGAAGTGAGCGGCCATGACCCCGACGGGACTCGAACCCGTGTTACCGCCTTGAAAGGGCGGTGTCCTAACCACTAGACGACGGGGCCGCACCCGTAATAGTAGCCGACGGAATGGAAAGAAGAAGAGGGGCTTTTCGAGAAGGTTCATCTCTCACCGACGGTCGACTAGCGAGGTCGCACACGTGGCGTCTTGAGTTCTCTCGATTCCTCGGCGTCAGGATCGACGCTCTGCAGGGCTGAACGGTTGAGGGATGAGTTGTCACGTGCATCGCTCGGCAGCGGCATGTGAGTGGGCTGCGAAGCTACCGACGTGCTTGTCGTTTTTTCGCCCGATGTGCCACTCGCCTCTCGAGAGGTGCCGGTGATGGTGCTGTCGGCGACGGTGCTGTCGGCGATATCTACGACGGCTGGAGCGGTCTCGGCCCCAGGCAGACTCGCCGTCAGCGGAACTTCGACGATCGACTGAAAGACCTCCTGTCGGTGGACTGGTACCTCCTTGGGTGCCTCGATGCCGAGCCGTACTTTGTCTCCACGGATCTCGACCACCACGATCGTGATGTCGTTGTTGATGACAATGCTTTCGTCTTTTTTTCTGGAAAGAACAAGCATGGTATTCGTCCGAGGATCCTGACACCAATGTACGGATTTACCGTGCGTTGTCAACGGAGAGACCCCTCCGGAGAGTGGTGTCTCAGTGTGTGCGTGGGTGTTCGTGGGGATGCCTGCTGCGGTGGACTTGGGCAGCCCTCGCTCGTTCGCACGCCCGTCGAGATGTCCTCAGGTGAGCTCGCGTCCTGTCAGGGGGGCGGTTCATCCACGTCTGGTTGAGGCCGCTTGTGACCTGGCGTCCGTGCGCTATACTGCCCCCGGGAAGTTGTCTCAACGCCTCGGCAGCCGTCTGTGAGCGATGCTCATTGGAGGTCGATGCCACTGGCGGGTAGTGCTTTTGAGCTCATGAGCAGAAGGGCTCACGAGCAGCACGACGGCCAAAACAGTGACGGCTTTTCCCTGACTCGGCGTGATTCCCGGGACAGGGTGACAGCTCTCTCCGAATCTCACGTCCACCACGTCTCTAATACGGTCGCGAACGCATGAGGGTCTGGTTTCGCAACTTGTTTTCGGCCATTTCCACCGTGGCAGAGGGGCTCTTCGTCACGTTGCGGGTCTTTGGACGAACCTATGACCGCGATCGGCGGACGTTCACCGAGCATTTCGAATACCCGGAACTGCCGGTGCCGGTGACGGCCCGCTACCGGGGTTTTCATCGGTACGACCTGACGACCTGTATTGCCTGCGATCAGTGCTCCAAGGCCTGCCCTGTCGACTGTATCTACATCGGCAAAGAGCGAGTCCAGGGTGGCAAAGGTTTTCAGGTGAGTGGGTTCACGATCGACTATTCGAAGTGCATGTTTTGCGCGTTGTGCGTTGAGCCATGCCCCGTGGACTGCATCTTCATGGGGTCATCGCACGACCTCAGTTGCTACAGCCGCGACGGAACGATTGTGGATTTCGCCCGACTGCCCGTTGACGTGGCCTGGGGCCGCTCAACCCTGAATCCAACGGCTGTCGCGGCGGCGAAGGTGATCGTCGATCCAGTGCATGGTGGTCCGAATCAGTAGGTGCGTGACGGCGATGGCGTGGCAGCGGCCGCGGTTGTACGAGGGAGATTAAAGGCGTGTTGGATCCGGTTTTGATTGCGGGCTATCTCGCACTCTTCGTGGCCGTTGGGGCGGTTTTTCTGGCCGTCAACCTGATTGTCGGCTGGCTGGTTCGTCCCCGCATGCCGAACACTGAAAAACTCGAGGTGTATGAGTGCGGTGAGCCGGCAATCGGCTCGAGCTTCGTGCAGTTCGACCTTCGCTTTTACGTGGTGGCTCTGCTCTTCATCATTTTTGATGTCGAGGTGGCCCTGTTTTTCCCGTGGGCCACCGTCTTTGGAAAGGCGACGCAGCTCTCCGACCCTGGGCTCGAGACGGTGGTGGTGATGGCTCGTGATCACGCGGATGCTGCTGTAACTGCCGAACCAACCATCCTGCCGGAGGGCGTGCGTGCCATCCCGGGAGCTCCTGGCGATCTCGAGCTTTCTGCGGCGGGTATGGGACTGTATCGCGAACTCGGCTTTCAGAATCCCACAGTACCCGTGTTTTCGGTCCCCTCGAATGACGCGGCCCTGCTGCAGGAGTCGCTGCGTGGTGTGCCAGAACGGGAAGGTCAGTGGGCTGTGCAACGGTTTGGCAGCCTGCTCGCACGGACGGCGATCTCCGACATGGTGGTCTTCTATGCCGTGCTGCTCACCGGATTTGCTTACGTCTGGTATCGGGGAGACTTGGACTGGGTGCGTGCGGTGTCGGCGGCTCGTGCTCGTACGCCAGTGCCGTTACCGCCTGCTCAGCGGACTGAAGGGACGTCTGGCACCTCGGTGCTTTCTGCCTAGGGCATCTGCCTGCCTCCCATATGACCGCGTCGTGGTCTGCGGGATGTGAGTACTGAAACGAACACCGCATTGTGAGTGGAGAGAAACATGCGAGGCCCTGCCTTCCTTGAATCGCTGGAGGCTGCCGTCCCGGGTGGAGTGGTCGGAACCAATCTTGAGGCACTCGACCCTTGGGTGGAGGTTGCTCCTGGGGCGATTGCCGATGTCTGCCGCTGGCTGCACGACGCGCCAGAGACAGGCTTTGACTCGCTCCAGTGCATCACGGCCGTCGACTGGTTTGAGGCAGATCCGAAAAAGGCCGCGAAGGCTGGGTGGGAGCCTCACCTGGAACTGGTCTACCACCTCTGGAGCACCGCTGCCCGGGTGAGCCTGGTGCTCAAGTCCAAACTGCCTCGCTGGAAAGATGAGGTGCAAGGGCAGCCCCCAGAGGTGCCGAGCGTTGTTGGCGTCTGGCGGACGGCAGACTGGCATGAACGAGAGGTGTTCGATCTCTCGGGAGTGGTGTTTGTGGGACACCCGGATCTGCGGCGAATCCTTTGTCCGGAAGACTGGGAAGGCTACCCGCTTCGCAAGGACTATGAGATGCCGCTGGACTATCACGGTATTCGTGGGCGGTAAGCAAAGGATCAAACGCTATGTCACAGGTCATCGACGACGACCCGCGGATCATCGAGTTCGACGTTCGTACGGATGAGATGCTCGTCAACATGGGTCCGCAGCATCCAAGCACGCACGGCGTGCTGCGGCTTGTGTTGCGGACTGATGGCGAGATCGTCTCGGAAATTGAGCCGCACATCGGCTACCTGCATCGCTGCGCGGAGAAGATTGGCGAGAATGTCTCCGCCCGCCAGTTCATCCCATACACCGACCGGATGGACTATCTGGCCGCGATGAACATGAATCTCGGCTGGTCGCTTGCAGTTGAGAAACTGATGGGCTTGCAAGTCACTGAGAAGGCCCGCCATCTGCGGGTGCTGATCTCAGAGTTCAGTCGGATCGCCAGCCATTTGGTCGGCATGGGCGCGTATGGCCTCGACCTTGGAACGTTCAGCCCATTTCTCTACGCGTTCCGCGAACGTGAAAAGATCCTCGACCTGTTTGAGGAAGCCTGTGGTGCACGTCTGACGTACAGCTACATCACCGTCGGTGGTCTGACGGCAGATCTGCCACCCGGCTGGTTGGCTCGCTGCGAGGCATTTTTGGATCAGTTTGAGCCGGTCATTCGTGAATACCACACGCTGCTGACCACCAATGCGATTTTCGTGAAGCGGACCGCAGGAATCGGTGTGCTCTCGCCGGAGATGGCGATTAACTATGGCTGCTCGGGGCCAGTGCTCCGGGGCAGTGGTGTCGACCAAGACATGAGGCGGGATGGAGAGTCGATCTACACGGCGATGTACGACGGCTATGCCTTTGAAGTCGCCGTGATGAAGAACGGTCACTATCCACAGGACCATGTATACCCGGCGGTTCCAGCCGACGCGGTGCTGGGAGACTGCTGGCATCGCTTCTTTGTGCGAATGCTCGAGGTGGTGCAGTCAATGGACCTGGTTCGCCAGGCGATTGACCGCTACTCGGCATGCTCCGGGCCGCTTGGCGAGCCGGTGAAGGTTGCTGAGAAGCTGCCAAAGGGAGATGTCTATCTCGAGACGGAATGTCCTAAGGGGCAGATGGGCTTCTACCTGGTCGGCGATGGAACGGCGATTCCGTGGCGAGTTCGTGCTCGCTCCAGTTCGTTTTCCAACCTTTCGGTGCTGGCTGAGCTCTGCCACGGCTGCTTGATTGCCGATGTGCCGGCCATCGTGGGCAGCCTCGACATCGTGATGGGTGAGATTGACCGGTAACGACGACAGAGGTGCGGCCCCGGTTTCCCGGCCCCCACTTGAGAACAGAGACGAGTTGGTGCAGACTTCGTGCAAATTTTCACGAAGTCGCTCAGAGACGGATGTTGGCCATGAATTGTGGCCGCTGTGTGACGCGTGTGGAGGCTGGTGAGCCGAGATGGCCGAGTACCTGATTCAGACTGTGGGACTGCCGGAGTGGCTGGCATGGTCGCTGATGGCGGGGCTCTCGGCCGTGCTGATCCTCAACCTGATGGCCGGTGGGGCCTTGGTCTTCATCTGGGCTGAGAGAAAGGTTTCAGCCCGAATCCAAGACCGCCTGGGGCCTACACGCACTGGTGGCAGTTTTGGCTGGCTGCAGTCTCTCGCTGATGGCATCAAGCTTCTCGCGAAGGAAGACCTGATGCCCGCGGGGGCCGACGGGATGCTGTTCCGGGTGGCCCCGTACGTCAGCTTTTGTGCCTCATTTGCGGCCTTTATCGGCCTGCCATTCGCCTTTGACATGGTCGGCCTGCGGCTGAATGTCGGCGTGTTCTATGTCGTCGCGGTGCTCGGCTTGGAGGTGTTTGGGGTGATCCTTGCCGGCTACGCCTCGGCCTCGAAGTGGTCGCTCTTCGGGGCGATGCGTGAAGCAGCACAGGTGGTTAGTTACGAGGTTCCCTTAGGCATGTGCATCGTGGTGCCAGTCATGCTGGCTGGCACGATGGATCTCGTGACGATTGGTGAGAAACAGGCCGGTTGGTTCACCAACTGGTACGTCTTTCATGATCCGTTCACGTTTGTGATTTTCTGGGTCTACGTGACCTGTGCGGTGGCCAGCGTGAACCGAGCCCCGTTTGACCTCGCTGAGGCTGAAAGCGAACTGGTAGCAGGCTTCCACACCGAATACTCGGGTCTGCGGTGGAGTTTCTTCTTCATGGCCGAGTACAGCTCGATGTTTCTGGTGAGTGGCCTTGCGGCAGTGCTGTTTCTGGGCGGTTGGAACGGTCCGATTCCAGTCGCGTCTTTGTTGGGGCTCAGCGACGGCACCGGAGACACGACCGGCGTGCTGGTGCGGCTGGTTGGTCTCGGGAATCTGCTTGGAAAGGCAACGCTCGGCGTGCTGATCATGATGTGGATTCGTTGGACACTTCCACGGCTACGTATCGACCAGGTGATGACCACCTGCCTGAAGTACTGCACGCCAATTGCCGCGGTGATGTTTGCTGGCGCGATGACCTGGCTTTGGGTGTTTCCTGGCGGCGTTCTCGACATCGACACAGGATCGCGGCGGCCTGGTGAGATTCGTGAAGGCTGGCTGGACGGTCCCGGTGGGCGTGGTGCAGCGGCCGTTTCGACGCCTTCGTCTGTCCCGAATAATGCGGCAGTTGCGGAGGTGGCGGAATGATCGGGACCTTGTTTGGGGTGAGTTCGCTGCTTGCCGCGACGTCAGGGGGCATCAACTGGCACAGCTTTTTCTTTCTGCTGTTTGCCCTGCTCGCCTGTGGCCTCGCCGTGGCGGTCGTGCTCGCAGACAATGTCGTCCGGATGGCTTTCTATCTTGTGCTCTCACTCGGAGCGACGGCCGGACTGTTCTTCCTGGCCGGTGCCGAGTTTGTGGGCGCCATGCAGTTGATGATCTACGTTGGTGGCACGCTTGTGCTGCTGATCTTCGGCGTGATGCTGACTGCCCAAGAGCCGTTCGTTGCCATCAAGACGCCCGCTCGCGATAAGGTTTTGGCTGGCATCGTTGGTGGCGGCCTGTTGGCTGTGTTGCTGCAGGCAGCGTTCACGGGGCCAGCATGGTCTGAGGCCCCTGCCGACATGGCAGAGCGAACGCTCGGCCAGGTGACACAGCCCTCGGCAACACCGCTCGGCATGGCGCTGGTTGGCGTGCGTGTGGATGGTGACGTGGCCAGCGGTGAGCGATCACCGGCTGATGGCAATGTCCGTTCTGGCTATCTGCTGCCGTTTGAAATCGTTTCGGTGCACCTGCTGGTGGTGCTGGTGGGTGCGGCCTACTTGGCGCGAACCAAGCGTCGCAAGGCGGTCGCGATTGCGCGTGATGAAAGTACGACGGGAGGGGTGCGATGAATCTGCTGTCCGATCCTGTCGGCGTGAGCCACTACCTGGTTGTGGGCGCAATCCTGTTTACGACAGGTGTCGTCTGCATGGTGGTCAAGCGGAATGCGTTAGGGGTGTTGATGGGTATCGAACTCGTGCTCAATGGCGCCAACGTCAACTTTGTGGCATTCGGTTCGCCGGTGTTGCGGGGCGAGCAGGCATCGATTCTGGGTCTGGATGGTCAGGCCATGGCGTTGTTTGTAATCCTGCTGGCGGCTGCTGAGGCGGCTGTCGCGTTGGCGATTACGCTCAACTTCTACAACAACCATGCGACGGTCGACGTTGACCGCGCAGACGATCTGAAGGGCTAAGGGTAGCGCGAGGCCGAAGGGCGGCGTGCAGACAAACGCGGGGCTGACGTGGAACTGGTGGAAACAGATCTCGGCGCGACACTGTCGACCCTGCTGGGTTTGGCGTGGCTGATCCCCCTGGCGTCGTTTGCGGCGATTCTCTTTTTTGGTCCGAAGATGGGGCCGCATGGCCGCAACTCGGCATGGGTGGCGACCGGTGCGATCGGTACTTCGCTGGCTCTGTCGTTGTTTGCCTTCGGCACCTGGATGGTCAACCATCCGCCTGCAGTGGCCCACCATGGAGATCATGGCGACGTCCACGGCGAGGACCATGGTGAGGAGCACGGCAAAGAGCACGACGACTCACACGCCAACAACCATTCCGCGGAGGCGACGAATCGTGTGGCTGCCAGGCTCGTGCGTTTTGCGGAAGAGCAGGCTGCCGAGGGCGGTCACGGTGATCGGGAGCACGGTGATCACGAACACGATGGTCACGAACACAGTGATGAGGGCCACGGTGATGAAGGCCAGCACGCAGACTCGGTAGAGCATGGTGATACCGGGCATGGCGAAAAGATTGCCTACTCAGGCGACTGGTATGCCCTCTATCGCAGCCCCAGCCTCGTGCTCTCGATTGGATGGTACATCGATAGTATGACGGTCCTTCTGTTTGTGGTTGTGACGTTCATAGCAACCTGCATTCACGTCTACGCCACCGGCTACATGCACGATGAACTTCACGATGTGACCGATCACGAGGTGACACTCGCTGCCGGTGGTCACCTGCATCGCCCTGGCCGTTTTCCACGCTTCTTTCAGGCTCTGTCTCTCTTCTGTTTCAGCATGCTGGGCATCGTCATTGCCGGAAATCTGGCGATGGTGTTCATCTTCTGGGAGCTTGTCGGCATCTGCTCTTGGTTTCTGATCGGCTTCTATTTTGAACGGAAGAGTGCGTCAACGGCGGCAAATAAGGCGTTCATCGTCAATCGCGTCGGTGACTTCGGGATGCTGATCGGCCTGATGGCCTTGTGGGGTGCGCTCGGCACGCTGCACTTCGGCGACACGGTTTCGGTTGATGCGGAGGGACATCAGGTCGTTGAGCCAGGCCTGTTTAGCCTCGTGCGGCCAGCTGAAAACGGCCACGCCCTTCAGGTGCCTGATGGGATGGTGGTTGCCGCAGCTGCCAACCGAGTCGGCAATATCGCATCGACGGTCAGCCCGGAAGACGCTCGTGCTGTGATTGCCGAGCAGGTGTCGGGCTGGCGAGCGATGGGAATGGGCAACTGGCTTCTCGTGGTTGCGGGGCTGGGCATCTTTTGTGGCTGCATGGGAAAGAGTGCCCAGGTGCCGCTACACGTCTGGCTGCCTGACGCCATGGAAGGGCCGACCCCTGTTTCTGCCCTTGTGCATTCGGCAACCATGGTGGCTGCGGGTGTCTACCTCACAGGCCGTTTCTATCCGGTGCTGACGCCGGATGTGCTTGTGGTGATCGCTTACATCGGTGCCATCACGCTGTTTATCGCTGCGACGATCGCCCTGGTCTGCACGGATATTAAACGGGTGCTCGCCTACTCAACGGTGAGCCAACTCGGCTACATGATGCTCGCCCTCGGCGTTGGTGGATGGGTGGCTGGCCTGTTTCATCTGGTGACACACGCCTTCTTCAAGAGCCTGTTGTTTATGTGCTCGGGCTCTGTGATTCACGCCTGTCACACCAATGACATGCGTCGCATGGGCGGCCTTCTGAAGAAGATGCCCTACACAGGTTGGACGATGCTCGTGGGCTGCCTGGCGATCATTGGTGCCGGTGTGCCCTTTGTGATCGGATTCTCGGGCTATTACTCGAAGGACTCGATCCTCGCTCAAGCTCTCCTGTTTCGGCAGATCAACCCGTCGCACGCCATCCTCTGGTATGCCGCCGCTGGCGGTGCTGCGCTGACCGCCTTCTACATGTTCCGGCTGTGGTTTATGACGTTTATCGGCGAGCCCCGGGATCAGGAGGTCGCCGCCCACGTGCATGAGTCGCCGTCGGTGATGACAACGCCGCTGGTCGTGCTCTCGGTGATGGCCGTCGCAGCTGGCTGGTCGCTCGGTTCGCTCGGGGTTGTGAATCTGCTGGAGCAGGCCCGGCCGCTCGGTACGGCAGCGGGCATGACCGGCGGTGGTCTGCTGACCGCTGCCGTGACGGTTCCGGCTGAGGCGGCAAGCCATGCCGAAGCGATCCACGTGACCGCCACCTGGACGGCATTTGCCACTGCCGGTCTGGGCGTGCTGCTGGCAGCTGCGTTCTATGTCTGGCGTGTGGTGAACCCCGCGGTGATCGCGACAACGCTACGGCCTGTGTATGTCTTCCTGGAAAACAAGTGGTACTTCGACGAAATCTACAACTGGATCTTCGTGAAACCCGCCCACGGAATCGCCATGCTGGCTTCGGCCAATGACCGTGGGATTATCGACTCGATTTTGCATCTCGCAGCCTGGTTGTCTCGTCAACTGGCTGCGATTGACGCCTGGATTGACCGCTTCCTGGTCGACGGGCTGATCAACACCCTTGCGAATGTCACCTGGACGATGGGCCTGCGACTGAGGCACGTCCAGACCGGTCGACTCCGCCAATACGTGATGTTCATCGTTGTCGGGACGGTGGCCATCTTCCTCCTGGCAAGCATGATGCTCAGCGCGACCGTCGCGATTCCTTGACCTCATCATCCACACGCAATCTTCGATCTACACACTGGCATCGATCTACACACTGGCATCCACACACTGGCTGGAAGCCCCAGCCGCTTGCCATTCCTGAGGCCCGCCTGTTCGGAACTTTTCCATGTCGCAACCAGCCTTCTGGCCACTCACGCTGATTCTCTTCCTGCCAGCGATTGTGGCCTTCGTTCTCTCGTTGCCGATCATCCCCAAGGCTCGCGAAGAGTTGATCCGTTGGATTGCTCTGGCGACCACAGCAGTGGTGTTCGTCATTTCGCTGATGCTGGCGGTGCCTGCGCTGGGTGGTTTTGGCGGTTCGCAGTTTGCCGTGGGTGACCCCGCGATGCAGATGGTCGTGAAGATGCCATGGATTGATGCCTTTGGAATCGAATACCTGCTGGGGGTCGATGGCATCAGCATGCCGCTGGTGGTGTTGACGACGTTTCTCTCGGTGCTGGCCTGTGGGGCGAGCTGGAATATCTCCAAGCATGTGAAGGCCTACTTCGTTCTCTTTCTCCTGCTGGAGACGGGAATGATCGGCGTGTTCATCTCCTTGGACTTCTTCCTCTTCTACGTGTTCTGGGAGGTGATGCTCCTGCCGATGTACTTCCTGATCGGCATCTGGGGTGGTCCTCGTCGTGAATACGCTGCCATCAAGTTCTTCCTCTACACGCTGCTCGGGAGCGTGTTGATGCTCTTGGCGATCCTGATGCTCTACTTCAACAGCGATGTGAAGCTGCTCAGCGACGATCAGTTGATCGCTACGCAGGTGGTCAGCCCACTGCTGGATGAAGCAGGTCAGGCTGAGGCGATTGCGGAAATCAAGGCGGCCGACTCCGCGGTGCACACGTTTAATCTGATGGCGTTGGCTGCGATTGGGCAGCTCCCAGACTCGCCGTTCTCGCAGGTTGAAGTGTTTGGCACCCGTTTGGAGGTGCTGGCGTTCCTGCTGTTGTTGATCGGCTTTGTAATCAAGGTGCCGGTGGTGCCTGTGCATACCTGGCTGCCCGACGCCCACGTCGAGGCCCCCACCCCGATCTCGATGATCCTGGCTGGCGTGCTGCTGAAGCTCGGTGGCTACGGCATCATTCGGATCTGCTATCCGATCTGCCCTGGTGGTGGGCTGGAACTCGCCTGGCTTGTCTGTGGCCTGGGTGTGGTCTCCATGGTGTACGGAGCGTTTGCCGCCCTCGCGCAGAAGGACTTCAAGCGGATGGTGGCCTACAGCTCGGTGAGCCACATGGGCTATGTCATGCTCGGTCTCGGCGTCTGGAGCGCGGTTGCTGGACGTGAATATGCCTGGGAGTCATGGGCTCAGGGTGTGAACGGTGCGATGTTCCAGATGCTCGCCCACGGTATTTCGTCCGCCGGCATGTTCTTCATGGTCGGTGTGCTCTACGACCGGGTGCATCACCGCAACCTGGAAGAGTTTGGCGGCATCTTTGGCCGGATGCCTGTCTATGCGGGCATGGCTGTGGCCGTGTTCTTTGCAGGGCTGGGGCTTCCCGGGCTGTGCGGCTTTATCGGCGAGGTCCTGGTCACCCTTTCTGCCTGGAACTACAGCTACACGTTGGCGGCCATCTCTGCGTTTACTGTGATTCTCACCGCAGGGTACATCCTCTGGGCCATCCAGCGGGTTTACCTCGGGGCTGAGTATCGTGGCCCACACGAAGAGGCTCTAACGCCAATGAACAGCCGTGAACTGGCGATCGCCACGCCTCTGGTGTTCCTGGCAATCGTGTTTGGTGTCTATCCCCAGTCGCTCTTCGATTACGTCACGCCATCGGTGAATCATCAGGTGGAGACGTTGGCTGCGTGGACACGCGATGTTCACGATGCCGATGTTCGCGATGCGAATGGTGAGTCAGACATCGAGCAGACGGCTCATCAGGCTGCTGTTGACCACGTGGCTGACAACTCGGGGGTAACGACACCGTGAATCCAGCCTCGTTCTTAACGCCGGTTCTTCACGACACCCTGCAGGTGTCGCTGCCGCTGTTCCGTACGGAACTTGCCTTGGCGGTGACGGTCGTGCTGGTCTTGCTGGTGCGGATGCTGCCAGGACTGCGTCGGCTCGACTCGGGCGTTGTCGCGCTTGGTGGCATCCTCTTCGCGGCTTGGTATGCCTGGAGTGACTTGCGTGGCCTGCCGGGCTCGCCCTGGATGCCCGACGCCGTCGGACCCGAACGCGTGGAGCTCTTCACTGGCCTGCTCGTCTTCGACCCATTGACGGCTTTTCTGCGGTTTCTGCTGACCGGTTTTCTCGTGTTGTTCGCAGTGTTCACGCGGATCACGGGGATTCCTGACCGGGAAGATTCTGCGGACTTCAACGTGCTCGTGCTGGGGGCCACGCTCGGCATGTGTCTGATGGCCTCGGCGAACCATCTGCTGGCGGTGTTTATGGCCGTTGAGATGGCCAGTGTGCCGAGTTATGCCTTGGCTGGACTGCTTAAGGGGCGTCGCACAAGTTCTGAGGCCGCCTTGAAGTACGCCGTGTATGGGGCGGGAGCTGCCGGTGTGATGCTCTACGGCATCAGCCTGTTGGCAGGTTCCCTCGGGACCTTTCACCTGCCTACGGCGGCGGCTCGTTTGGCTGAAATGGGGATCCTCGGCTTCCCTGAAGGTGCCGCTCTTGTGCTGGCACTCGGCGGGCTGATGGTTGGCGTGGGGCTTGCGTTTAAGCTGTCAGCAGTGCCGTTTCACTTCTGGGCTCCAGACGTGTTTGAAGGGGCATCGGCTGAAGTAGGTGGGTTTCTGTCCGTTGCCAGTAAGGCGGCGGCGGTTGCGTTGCTAGTTCGGGTCGCTCTGGGCTTGAGCTCGCCTGTCGCCCTTGAGGCTGACATGGTGCCTGCGGCGAGCGTTGTGCTCCATCACGCTGACGAAGCAGCAGCCGAGACCGCTGAGGCCGGATCTTCTGCG
>Ga0181601_10001479_pt1 | contig 20070 bp, 9 predicted proteins | sample 041ome_8_FD_133020 | JGI IMG/M metagenome (GOLD analysis project Ga0181601, IMG submission 133020) | Coastal salt marsh microbial communities from the Groves Creek Marsh, Skidaway Island, Georgia - 041407BS metaG (megahit assembly) | ecosystem: Environmental > Aquatic > Marine > Intertidal zone...
GAGAAACCGCACAAAAAAAAGGAAAAAGATATACGTAATGGTGGGCTTCCGTCGGTCGAAGAAGTCGAAGTCAGGGAAGAGCGCGGGGGGTGCTCCCGCTGCTACCGCCACGAACGACACCAGCACCAAGAACAGCAACAACTACGACTTTGAGTACGACGACGATATCAGCAACAGCAGCAATAAATTAGGAAGAGAAGAAGAAGATAAAGAAGAAAACGGAACGCGGGTAGTTGGAGCAGAAACCAACGACGACGACGACGAGAGCGACGCGGCGATGAGGACGATGCGAGCAGCGGAAAAAGAGAATTTGATGCATGGTGTTACAACAACAACAACAACAACGCAGAAGAAGAATACCACTATCGCGACGAATGGGAAAGAGAATGTCATCGGCGAAAAAGAGGAGCACCGAATGGAATCACTACTGCTGCTACAGCGAGAGAAGGAAGAATCAGCGCTGCATCGAAGACTACTCGCCGTCGAACGAGAAGCGCAATCTGAAATAAAAGAGGAACTCGTCGAGGAGATCGCACGGCTGCGACTGTTTAAAGAAGAAGCGACGAAAACGGCGACGGCGCTGAACGAGAAGAACGAAAAACAAATCGAGGAGATGAAAATGGAGAGAGAAAAGTTACGGAACGAACTCGAGGGCGCGCGACGGGAGAAACGAGAGGAAATCGAGAGCGCGTGTGTATCGGTGAAAGCGAAAGAGGAGGAGGAGAAGGAAAGTTTAAGAAAACGCGCGGAGGCGTTGGAGAAGGAGAACGAAAAATGGAAGAAAGAGATGGAAGAGTGGAAAGAAGAGGCGAGGAAATTGAAGGAGAAGAGGGAAGAGGAGGAGAAGCGCGACGAGCGCGACAACGAGGAGAACAACAGTAGCAATGATAGCAACGGAAAGAACACAACGATGGAAGGAGAAGGAGAGAAAACAAAAGCAGAAAATGGCGACAACAAAGACGGCGGCGGCGATAACGACGACGACGACGACGACGTGCGAAACAATCCGTTTCATATAGAAATGATGGAAAAGAAAGCGAAAGAGATTGAAGATCTCACGAAAAAGTTGAAAGAAGCGGACGAGGCTATTCAATCCGTGGAATCTTTTGCAAAAGATATGGAGGGCAAGTTTAATTATTCTGAAAACGAAAAGAAATATATTCACGAAGATTTAATGCAAATGAAAAGAGAGTATGAGCTATTGGAAAAGTTCACGCGAGAGCGCGGCGCGAGCGCTATGGTGGCTTTTGCAAACGCGCACAGAGAACGCGAGAAAATTGAGCAACGACTGGAAGAAGCGGAAACGCTTTTACTACAACAGGAGGAATATTTTATAGAAAGCGCGGCGGCAACGGTAGCAGCGGCAGGAGGAGGAGTGGAAGATGGAAAGGCACTGGAAGAACGACAGCAGCAACACGTTCTCGTTCTCAAAGAGTACCAAAAAAGAGCGATAGAAGCGGAAGAGCAACTTTTTTCCGCCACGGCGCAAGCCGAAAACGAAGCCACTCAACATCTCGAAAATCTCAAAAGCTCCGAACGCGAAAAGCAAGTCGTGGAAGACCGCTTGCGCACCGAAGAAAAGAAAGTTGAATCTCTGCGCCGAGAACTGAACGAGTGCACCTCGAAACTTCTTCTCCTCGAAAGGTCTTCGAGAGAGTTGAAAGACGAACTCGAGGACAAGGAAAAAGTAATAGAAGGTTTGAAAAAAGACATCGAGGTGCAAGACGAAATCTTAATCCAAAAAGAACTTACCATAGAAAAGAACGAGGAATTATTCAACGACAAACTAATGAAAGAAGCTCTCGTGGCGAAAGAAATCGTCGACGATGCCGTTTTGAGGTGCACCGAGGCGGAAGAGAAGATGGACTTGGCCGAGTTGAGAGTGAAAGCGCTCGAGAAACAACTCGAAGCTGCCGGCTTTGAAGAACTCGAGGAGTAGAAAAAATAAAAGAAGCAGCGTTGCTGCCGGTGAGCAGAAGCAGCAGCAGAAATCGCGCGTGCGCGCGATGAGAATAGCAATCGTTTGTTTGTTTTGTAGAGGACGAGATGTATTAGTATTTTTTTAATGTAAAATCGATATCAAAAAGACGCGTTGTAGTATCTCATAAATATCTTGTTGCGATGTGGATTCATTGTCACGATTGTGGGGGAACACCACGCGCGAGTTAAAAAAAGAGCAAAAAAAAATTCACGCACGCGCGCCCGGCGCGTGAAATCTCTTCATATTCAAACGCACATAAAACAAAATGCGCGGGATCGCGCCGCCGCAGCTTCTCTCGTCGTTCTCTTCTTCCTCTTTCCTTTCGGCGTCCTTTCGGCGCGGGGAGAGAAGGAGAAGGACGAGAACGACGACGACGACGACGACGACGACGACGAGAGCAGCGGCCGCCAGAAATCGAAAAAGACGTCACGAGCAACAAAAACGCTCTAACGGTCTTGCGGCTTCATCGTCGTCGTCGCCGACGATCAAAGGCAGCAGGGAAAGTGCAGACGAACGAGAAGAAGAAGAAGACCAAGGACAAAAAGAGAACGATAGGGAAGTGATAATCCTCTGGGATTTGGACAACGTGAACCCGGGGACGACGTGCGAACGTTTCGCGATAAACGCGCAAAGAATCAAAAAAGCGTCGAAAAAGTTTGGCAGCATCGTTTCTTTCAACGCGTTTGCCGGTATGCAAACGTCTCGAGATTTGAGCGAATGTTGCAACAATGATAATAATAATACTAAGGATGAAAAAGGATTCAAAGAAACGTTCAAGAGGTTAAACTTGAAAACGGAGTTTTATTTAGATGGTCCAGACGCCGCGGATTTGAGGTTAGGTCGACGTTTGATGGAGTTCGCCAACGAGTGTCAAGGGAAGGAGAGGGAAGACGTTCCCGCGTTCATCACGCGGCGGGCAGAGGAGGCGTGTTTTCTTTCCGACGATGAAGACGATGACACTCGCGATGAAGACGACAACGACGACGACGACGACGACGACGACGACGCCAATTATGATGATCATGATGATGTTATTCGTAACGATTTGAGGATCAACAGGAACAATAACGATGACGGAGATGATGATGACAACAATGCGACTGGTACCGTTGCTTGTAACCCAGAACTTAAAAACGTTTCCTTTTGCGAGCAAACGAGAAGAGAATACAGAAACTTGGCCATGGCGAAGCAAGAATTATTAAAACTAGAAGGGGAAAAGATACACGCTGCGTGTTTGAAGGAAAAATGTTCACCAGACGAAACGAAACTGCGGCAGATTGTAAAGAATAGAAAACACGTAGCTATTGTCGTCACGAACGATCGGGATTTGAAGTTACCGCTAGATTATGCCATTTCGATGGACGTTTGCGTGGTATTGATTGGCAACTTTGTTGACAACTCGTCAAAAAAGATCAAGAGTTTAGTCTCATCGTCTTCAAAGAAGAAGAAGACCTCGTTCAGACGTTTAGGAGGAGGAGGAAGAGGAAGACAAAAAGACTCGCTTAATCAAATAAGTTGGGATGCGTACTTGGACACGGTTCGATTGGCGGCACAGAAGCGACCCATTGGGCGATTGAAGTTATTGGAAAATGCAGACGCGGCTTTAATTTGGGATTCCGCGCGAAGATTTAGAGTGAGTCAAGACGAAAGAGACGTCCTGGCCGATGCGAAAACGAATAGTAAGGAGTATGAGACGAGTTGCCCAGGGGACGTGGTCGGAATGTGGCGCAGGCACAAATCGGGCGTTGGCGCCTGGTTTTCGTCGTTCGATGAAGATCGGTAGAGGGGTAGAAAGAAATATGAATGAGAGATATTTATTACATCTTGTGCGCTCGCTTGCGTGTATTATTACAGCTGTTTTACTACTACAAATTATTTCTTTTGTGCTTGAGCTTTCATTCGCTTTCTCTTTGCTTTGCGTTCGGCAACTTGTTTCCTCAAAACCTCCTGGGTAATCACCTCGCCATTTTTTAAAACGCGCGGGTTATTCACCTTGCCGACACCCTTAACATTCTTCTCATCTTTAGACATGGGAGCAAACATCTTTTTTAGCTTCGCCTTCACTTGCTGCTTCGACGGAACAATCTTTTCTAAAGATGCGTATATTCGCATCGGCGACAAGATTATTCGGCGCGGAATAGCCACAGCGTTTGATACGATCAACTTCGGCAAAGATAATAGGATTGTCGCACCTTTCGACGCCTTTGATTTGACCTTGATGTCCGCTATCTTCATAAAGTCTGGCTTCTCTATGAACTCTTCTTCCATTCCTACCACTTTCGCATTCTTTTTCGCCGATGAGTCCAGCGTATTTTGATTGGGATTCTTGATGAAAAACTTTTCAAGCCTCGACCGATGCAATTCCTGTCTCGCCGTGAGCGAACGACCAATCAGGATGCCTAAAAATTGCGCCGGATTCGAAGAAAATCCTCTGAGCGCGCTAGTAGCTTTCATCTTTCTCTTTTTGAGTTCCGCCGCTTTCGCCACCAAGTATTTTTTCTTCCTCTCTTGGAAAAGTTCGTCTCGAGCTTTCTGGCGTTCTTCCGCGGTCCCTTCGAATAATTTCGCGACTCTGCCTTTCGTCATTCTATCAACCTCTTGAATTGAACGCAAACACACCGCGGGGACGTGAATGCCGCTCGCAGAGATGTTGTACTGAATTGCATTCTCGTACATAACGACGATTGGGAACAAACACGCTTTAGAGACGTGCGGGATTAAGAGTACGACGCCAAGGAGCCAGACGAAGAACCACAATCGCACTGGAGAATACAAATCTATGTAGTATTGAATCTCAAATGCAATTTTCAACGCAATACTGGATACTATCGCGATGAATATCATCAATATCGCCGAATAGTGCGATAAATTATCATCTCTCCAATCGAAAACACCAATAATTCTCTCCAAAGGCTGCGAAATCAAGTTCAAGGGCACAATGATCGCTAAACATGGTCCGGATAAAATTTTCGGCGCTTGAACTTGATCGAGCGATATTGCCGTTTTAGTGATTGTCTTCACTACGTTTAAGCAAAATGCCAACAGTTTTTTGACTATTTTCAGCACGGCGTCCATTGGATTAGATTTCGACGAAAGCGATTTAATCACGTTCATCAACTTCTGCACAGGATTGTTACCCGAGAGCTCGGCGTTTTCACGGTCAGCCTTGATTCTTTTCGCGGCTCTGTTTCCAACAATTTTCGACGATTCTTTGTGTGATTTCCCCATCTTTATCAATCTCGAATATTCGTACAAATCTTCTATCTCTTCGTCGATATCTTTTTCAATCGCTTTGGTCTTCGCAAACTCGTCTATCACCCGCACTCTTAAAATTTCCTTCTCCGAACCATCCTCATTAACTCCAAAGCACGATACCGGCGCGTCGTCTTTATCTTCTACAATTCGCGACGTATATCCGACGAATAAGAGACCCAAAACACACATGAGGGGTAAGAATGCACCCAAAATATCGCCTCTGAGATAAAAGCACAACGCCGTATGAAAAATTGCAAAATACATCCTCAATGCGAAGGTTTCACTCAACGGCCAAAGAGATAACCACGCGAAAGATTGCATGATAATGTGTGGAAATCCAAGAATGGCAATCACTACTCGAGATATGGCATGTATGATGCCGATTACTGTATCCTCTGGTTTTTCTTTCGGTCTTTCCAGCGGAGCTTGACGCAAATACCAGGAACTCTTTTTTATTACCGGAGTAAATTTGAACACGATTCGGCAATATCCTTGCCATTTCTTTGTCACCGTGTTCTTATTCCTTTCACGCATGAACATTTCACGCTCCGCATCGACTAAATCTTGCGCAGAGAGGCCATCTTCGTCCGTTGGAATGACATTAGCCCACACGTCGAGTTCGTAATTTTCGCTTTTCAAAATATTTGAAATCGGAACACATGCGACGCCAACCGGCTTGGTAAATGCAGTCGTCACCGGATCTCTCGCGAACAAAACGATGCGAATTTCACCCATGATTTCGGTAACGGGAAATGTGGCAGACTCGAAAGCCGTGCGAAAATTTTCTTCGAAGCTTTCTAAGATGACTGCGCATGAGATGTGCGTTCCAAGTAAGCCTTCATCTTTCTCAATCGCATTCTTAAGTACATTCTGTTTGTAGTGTATATCCTTGACTGGGTTCCCTGAATTCAACACACCACCGATTACAGATTTGATTTGAACGCTCAAATTTCCAATTCTTGGTCGAGCCGCTCCAAACGTATTCTCTAAATCTGCGGGCGGAAGCGAGCGACGACCGATGGAATACGCAACTTCAACGTGACCGAGTCGTTTTCCAGCTTTATTCAAAAAGCCATAAACTGCGGTGTTTTTCAATGGTACCAACTTTGTCCACGTCTTTCTCATCTCTCCGATAGCTAAACCAGAGGTGTCTACCGTAAATTCACCTATTGTAGTGCCGCCGACGTAGAATTTCTTCAGGGCCAAGAAATCTTCCGCTTTTATCGTGAGCGCTTCGTCTGGATCGTCGAGTTCTCCATCCCCGTCCTCATCGATAAAACTCATACCGCCATCATCAGCTCCATCTTTTCCGTAGAGATATTTTCGAAACTGCTTCCAAGCTTTTACGAGCGCGATGCCAAAGTATACGCTCTTAAGCTCAGCGAGTAGGCGAACCCGAAAACTCGTGGTCATTGGATTCATCGGTAACGAGAAAACTTCTGTATCGAATGTAGCAGTAGGCTTGACATCTTCCTGCACTTTACCCTTGACCGGTATTAAGTTTGTGTTTGTCGTCAAGTTGATGCGCATGTCCGTGGTTTTACGGTACACCGGAAGTGCTATGTTACGAACCCGTAAAATTTGAACGTAGAGATACAACGAGGGATCGTGAACGTTGAGCATCTTTTTATCCGCGTCAATGATGGGTGGTTCCATAATTTCCGCAAATGGAGGACGAGAGAAGGATATCTCAACAGATACTAGACCTGACGGAATCATAGTTTCTTTATCTTTTGGATCTCGTCGATATATCGCAACTTCCGAGCTCGTCCAATCTCCATTTGCCTCGACATTTAATAAATTGACGCATCCTCTCCCCATTTCAACTTGGCCTGAAAAGTTTCTATCGACGCAACACACAATCAATTCTTTCGCCCCAGGTCTGACTAGAAGAGTAAACGTCTCTCCTAGACTTTCATTCCACACAGGCGTGGAGGTATCGTATACCACAGATGTTGCAAAGCGCTCAAATTTTGGCGCATTATCGACTTGGACCGTGACGCTGGGATCGCACAAATCTTTACTCGTATTTCCAACTGGTAACAAATATCTCGCTGCCAACACCCTGACGTGACATCTCCGCGCATACTTTGTTAAATTCCCGGAATCTTCCAACGTTATAGAACCGAATCCTCCGCACGCATTTAAAATTTTATTTTGTATTTCCAAAGGTTCCATCATTTTCGCCACAGAAACTTTTAAATATCCAACGTCTAGTCGCCGTTCATGATCTTCAAAAACAACCTCTTCACCGGCACTTCTTGAACTAATTCTCGTTCCGAGCGGTAAATTAAACGTCCTGTAGGAGCCGTCTTGCGGTAAACACTCTAATGGAATACCGCATGCGCCACAGAAATCATCTGCGTTTCCAAAATCACGATCAAACACGGTAAACACGAGTGCAGAATCGTTGTTCGTGAGATCAACAAGATACCTTTCGTTCCAATGCGGGAAACACGTGTCATTTTTAACTTTTGTCCTGTATCTCTCTTTAGCTGGCATAGAATCACCTCCGATTTTTACGTACGCGTCAGATCCCGACCATCCATCCATCGGCGTAATGTTTGAAGCTTCCATAACATGAACATAGTATCGACCGCGTCTCTCGTTCTGCATCGCGCTTCGTTTTGCCGGTGTGAAAGATTTAAAACTTTGCTTCAATCGCTCGTCAATTGCTCTTTCTTTCGCCGAGAAACTGATATTCTGATCTCGTCTTCTCTCGTCGTACGTAGAGGATGTTGCGCTGTGCTTCGCCGCAAACGAACCCGCAATCCAAGGCTCCAACGGATCTTCGCTACCTTCGCCCACTTGCAAAGCGTGCCAATTTCCATTCACGCCGAGCGCTGGTAGCAGTTTCGGCGGACGTCTAAACGCCATTTTCAACGTACCTTCGCCACCGCCTTCTTTGTTCTTCTCCATCCGCTTTTTAGACATCAGTTTTTTTACCTCTTTTTTCTTCGCGTTTTGGTTCAAACCTTCGAGTGTTCGTAAAGATTCGGGCGAACCGGCTGGCTCCACATCCAAAGTAATTTCTCGCCAATGTCCATCGAGTGGACACAGCTCAATGGGTACCGAGCACGTCCCGATGAGCGATTTCTTAGAATCAATTTCAGACGGACCTTTCAAATCCCAAATCTTGAAGACGATTTCCTTCGAACACCAAGAACCTTCATCATCATCATCGCTTTTTCTCTCCTCCTGGGGAGCATTGTCTTCGTTTTCTTTCTTTGACGTCTTCTTTTTTGTCTTCGGCGACAAGGACGCAAACATTCGTCTCCTCTCTTTTTCCTCCTCTACTTGTTCGCTGAATATCGGAAATGAAAAAGACTCGCCCTCTCCGGCGTTCCACACCGGATCCACTGTATTCAAAATAGGTCTCGTCACTCCAACATACTCGCTTCCGTCCTTCTTTCTCACGTGCACAGATACGACTGGATCGACGGTACCTCGCCCGGCTTTCTTCGCTCTCGATCGTGATAACCGTTTCACGTTGTATTTTTTATACAGTTTCTCGCACTCAAATATCTTCACCTCTAAATCTCTGGACACCGAGGATGGATTGATTGAGGCTGCTTTTTGGCTCATCTGCTCGATCAAAACCCCCGCGCCGAACGACGAGGACTTCTTCGCGTTGCCGTTTTTACTCGCATCGTTTCTACGGTCATCCTCGTCGTCGTCGTCGTCGTCGTCCGAGAGTTCTTCTATTTCTTCAAAGTTCTTCAAAGCGTTGAGTTCGTTGAAGTCGTCTGCTGAGATGGTGTTCAACTTTTCTTTCAGTTTCGATAATTTGTTTTTAACGGAGCTTTTCCCGCTCTTGCTCGTCTTCTTGTCGGCGTTATCGAAAGAATCGTCGGCAGCGCCGATCGACGCGTCGGTGGCATCATCCTCATCGAGCGTCGTTGTGTTCTTCTTCTTTTTTGCCATCTTTAGCTTCACGCGCGCGTTCCTCTCTCGCGCGCGACGAAGGGGGGGACTCAAAGGTCGAGAAAAAAAAATATCGCGTTACGAGCGTACGTAAAAAATTAAAAAAAGATTTCCTCTCGTGCGAGCTTGGTTTTCTGTTTAGGGTCTCAAATTCTCAACTTTCATTCTCGTGCGTTTTCAGCGTCACACGGGACACACACACCAACTATTTAAAGCAGAAGAGAGCGCGATGACAAGTTCAATGATACCAATGATAGTATATATAGTATAGTAATATTTTACAGCAGTTTTCGTTTTAATGTACGAGAGTATAATGGTATCAAAGGCGGCATCCCATCATCGCATCCGCTTGAAGTTTTGCTCGTCTTCCTCCATACCGTCTTCTCCTTCTTCTCCTTCCTCAACGATCCCGAAATTTCCCCTTTCGCTGTCTTCTTCAAGCTCTTGAACGCCGAGCTGCGTATCCAGCTTGGCGAGCTCTTGCATGACGGCGTTCATTTCCGCTTCGATGGCTTCCATGTTTGCGCGGATAGTTTTTGTATCGGAAACCACGAAGTCGGTGCTGTCACCGACCGCTTTATCGTCGTCATTTTCATCGACACTGTCATTCCTTTCATCAACGATCTTTACGATCGAGCTATCCGGTTTAAAGACGACGGTTTCTTTTTCTTTCTTCACATTCGGTTTCTTCATATTCTTTCCGACGCCTCCGAGCAAAGAGGAGAGCACACCTACACCTTTATTCGTCTTTTTACTCTCGTCTGTTACTTCATCTTCGTTTACAACGGAGACATCGGCCGTAGCACCATCTGCATTCTCGGCAGAATCTCCTTCGTCCGACGATGACGCTTCATCGCTTTCGTCTCGCGATTTGAGTATTTTCAAAACGGCTCCAGTCGCGGCGTCCCCTATCCTTCCCGCTTGTTTACTCAAATTCTGAGCAAACGTTGAAAGATCCTTCTCAAGCACTTCTCTTGTTTTGAGACTAATCATGGATCGATCGAAAGATTCTGTCGTGTCCACGTTTTCTTTCTTGGCTTGCTGTTTGAAGGAGCTTGCCGCGAGGATGATTTCTGTTCGAACTTGCGTGTCTTTGAACTGCAGCGATCTGAACATGCTTTGCAAACCAGCTTGCATCTTTTCGAGGACGGCTTCTTCTTTTTCAATTTGATCGAGAGGTGCACCTTGTGCTTTCAATCTTTGCACGGTCCCCAACTGTTTCTTAATGCTCGTTTGTTGTCTCTCGATGCGTTTCTGCAAACCAAACATGTCCGAAAGAATCGCTCTCGATTTGTCCAACGATTGACCGATGCTCTGACCAATCTTAGCGGCTCCACCTTGTTCGACTTCTAATTCAGCTGGATCTACGCTGAAGAATTCGTGCTTCAAACACTCTAAAGCCGATGGTCGATCTGTGTTGTTGCCGCTCAGCTGCTCTCCGCTTTTAGCGGCTTTCTTTTCCAACCAATACGGACGCCCCTTCAAAAGTTCGGCGGCTAATTTCCAGCCGGCATCGCCTCCCGCATCTAAAAGAGCTGTTTTAGAACGCCCGAGCTGTCCCTTGTTTTGCGTTCTCCATAAATTCAAATCGTAGTTGCATTTTTTCAGTCCGCGGTTGAAGCTCGACAAGCCTCGATTGGTTCGTAAACTTGGCAACGCCAACTGCATGAGGATGACACCCGCTGAGTACGAATCAAATCGATCGGGTAAGTGCTTTACCCACGCTGCACTACCCGCAGCGTACGCCAGAGGACCGAGTAGCTTACGTAAATCTGGAGCGTCTTCAGTCGGAATCAAAAACTCTTCCGGCGGCGCGTACTTTGGATCCATGATGGTTTCATCCGGGGCAAAGTTCGTTCCCGTGCGAAAGCATGCGCATGCGCCTAAATCGATGAGCTTGAATTCCGGTTCTTCCATCAAGACGTAATCCTTCACTTTTCTCTCGTACATAGCGCCACCACCACTTTCTCCATCTCCGTCTCCTCCTGCGCCCTTATTCCCGCCTCTTCTGATCGAGGATAAACTTTCGCTAAGAAATTTCCCGGTGCCTTCCAAAACGTTCTTCCCTCTGTTTTTCTCGTCGTACGCTTCGCAATCTGCCAACACGAGATTGTGCGGCTTGATGTCTCGATGGACTAAACCAGCGCTGTGCATGGTAGCTAGATTCGTGAGTAATTGTTTCATAACTTTCTGTGCAATCTCCAGTTCACACGCCGCGTCACCTTTGCGCACCCCTTTTCTCTTCAAAAGGTTCTTCGCCAAGCCAGATGGATAATCCGACTGAGCCATAAACTGTGCCAACGTCCGATCACCTTGGTACTTCCACACCAACCATAACCCTTCCTTCACGGTCAAGTCATTCATTTGATTAGTGTCCATCAACTTTTGCCACTCGTCATACGTCACCCGATAGCTGCCTAAAAACTCCGCGCAAGCGCCTTTCGCGTCTCGCGAAACGCGATCATTCATCCAGTTCTCAATCTCTTGAAGCTCTGCCGCGCCTTCTACGTTTAGTTTTGGTCTTTTCAACACCACCCTTTCTTTTCCCCTCCAGATTGCTTGGTATACGATCCCAAACGATCCTTCCCCTATTTGTCGTTCTATTTCGAATTCGTGGCGTTTGAAATTTCGTCCCGCTCGTGCTTTTATTTTCATTCTCGTCTTCGTGCTTCGTTTTTTTATTCCACCTCTTCCTCCTCCTCCTCCTCCAAAAGGAGAAAACGACGACGAAAAGCTATCATAGGTGGTGGTGGTGGTGATGATGTTGACGTTGCTCGTCGGACCGAATGATGCCCTCATGATCGTCGCCCTTCCTCTTTGAAATCCTCCGGAGGTGTTCTCGTCGTCGTTGTTCTTGTTGTCGTTTTCAAAGAAACGACGACGAGCTTTTCTGTTCCCGAAAGCACCACCACCGCCAAAATGTTTTCTCGACGCAACCGAAACAGAAGAAGGAGAAGAAGAAGTTCCCGCGAAACCAGCGACCGAGGCAGTCGCCACAGAGCGCATGACGATTAGACCTGTCTAGTTTACGTCCGATCTCTTTCGCGCGCGCTCCCGTTCTCTCTCTCTCTCCCTCTCTTTTGTGCGGGCGGAGCTGCGCTCGTTTTTTTTTAAATGGCGTCAGCAAAAAAAGGTTTTCGGTTGTTTGTGGCTGGAAAATGCACGGCGATTGGGCAAAATGATGTGCGGAAAAAAAGCAAAAAAAAAAAATGTGTTCTGGGTGAATGGACTCTTCTGCTGTGAGTGAGTGCGTGTGATCCCTCATTTTTCTTCTGTGAGCGAGAGAGAAAAGCAGTTTTCGAGAGAGAGAGAGAGAGAGAGAGAGAGAGAGAGAGAGAGAGAGAGAGAGAGAGGTACATCAAGCAAAATGGCTTCTTCTTCTTCTTCTTCTTCTTCTTCTTCTTCTTCTTCTTCTTCTCGCGCGAATGCCACAAAGAACGAGAGAAAGAAGAAGAAGAAGAACGTCGTCATTCCTTCACCGTTCTTGATGTTATTCGGAGGAGGCGAACCCAAACAGGAGACGACAAAAACGAAAACGAATGCGTTGAAAACGCCTCGACGGTGGAATTTACCCGAACACGGAAAACAAAATCGCGGTCCTTCTCCGAGGAGACGAGCACAAAACAAAGAGCAAGAGTCAAAGAGAAGATTTGATGCTGATACTACCGTTGCTACCATCGGTGATGGCGACGGAATTATTAGTAAGAAGAAGAACACAAATCGGAACAGAAACAGCGCGCCTTTCTTAGCGGCGGCGTCTGTCGCCAGCAGAGAAGGAGGAAGGGAAGCTTTACGAAAGTCGTGGCGTTCGATGAGGGGTTTAGGAGGAAGAGGACGAGAAGGGGGAGCAGACAGTAAGAGTAGCGAACGTAGCAACAGAAATAGTAATAGCAGTAACAAAGAACTCACGCAGAGAGAAGAGATCAACCGACGCTTATTCGCCGGGACGATGTCAACGATTTGCGTGCGAACGCTATTAGCGCCGCTGGAAAGATTGAAAACGGAGTATCTTTTCAACAATTCCAAAGAGGCTTTGTTCGTGACCTCTAAGATTGTGTTTAAAAATGAAGGAGTCATTGGGTTTTGGAAGGGGAACTTGGTGAACATCGTGAGAACGGCGCCGTTCAAGGCAATTAATTTTAGCGCGTTCGATACGGTTCGAACGGCAATCACGAAGACGTTCGACGTGAAGGAAAATACCGTGGCGGATGAAGTTTCTTTGTTTTTATCTGGCGCATTTGCGTGCGGTACCGCGGTGACTATTTGTTACCCGATGGACGTCGTCCGGACGAGATTGGTCGTCCGAGGCGGGACGCAAAAGTATAAAAATATCCTTTCGTGCATTCGCATTTTGTACAAGGAAGAAGGGTTGGCGAGTTTTTATAGAGGAATATTACCAGCCATGGCACAAATGACACCCAATGCCGCCGTGTACTATTCCGTGTATAACAGTTTAAAACAGTATCGCTTGACGCAAATGAAACACGAAGAAGAGGAAAAAGCAAATAATAGAAGGAAGAACAACAGAGGACGTTGTGAGAAAGGTAACAACGCCGCGGGAGAACTCAATAACAAGAAAACCATCGAACCGCAATACATGATGCTCTTTGGCATGGCTGCCGGTATAGCCTCCGAATCTTTTACCTTTCCGCTAGAAGTCGCCAGGCGTCGCATTCAAATGAACACCGGTCGCGTTGTCGCCAAAGATATACTCGGATCGAAAGAGCTCAAAATGATGTTAGAAGTCACTCAAAAAGTGTTGCGAGAGAACGGTTTTGCAGGTTTATATGCGGGTTTAGCGCCATCCGTGTTACAGGTCTTACCCAGCGCCGCGTTGGGGTATTACTGCTACGAGAGTTTTAAATTAGCCGTAGGGGTTGATTGATCCGATGCTCTCAATATTTAGACTTGTAGTATCAGTAGTAGTGTTAGGTAGCGTTTGTTTGTCGATCGAGTCGATCTGTGCTTTTTCCATTTTCCTTCTCATTCGACTGCTCTGCCTCATTCTTTGCCTCTCTCTGTTTGCGCAGGAGGACATCAATAATAAAACATCCAAACATGTCTCATCAGCCACCTGATGGTAACAATACAACTACTGCTCTCTTCAGTCGATCGGATGGGACTTCTCTCACGCAGACGAACGCTAACGCCATGTCCATGATGGAAAAGCACGTCCAAGAGACGAAGAATAAGAAAGAAAGCGAATGTTTAACCGCCTTGGCAAGTTGGTTTCTAAATCGGAGACGGAAAATAGTTTTGACGATGAAGAAGAAGATGAAGAAGAGCAGAACAAAGAAGACTTCGAGTAAAATAGTGACGACTTTGAGACGAGAAACGATGGCGATTGCGTTGGAAAAGACGGGGTGGGACGTAGAGAAGTCTAAAGCGATTTTGGAGCGGTTTTTACTCTCAGAAGAAGGAGAAAAAGTAGCAGAAGGTGAAGACGATGGTGACGCTTCCTCGGGGTCGAGCAGCGAGAGCGAGAGCAGCAGCAGTGAAAGTAGTAGTAGTAGTAGCAGTAGCAGCGGCAGCAGCAGCAGCAGCAGCAGTAGCGGTGGAAAGAAACGGAAACGCAAAAAAGAGAAGAAGAAGAAGCGCAAAGAGAAGAAGAAGAAAGAAAAGAAGAAGAAGAAAGAGAAAGAGAGGAAGAAACGAAAGAAAGACAAGAAAGACGACGATATCATCGACGACGTGGACGCGGGTACGTTTACGTTTGAAAACGACGAGGAGCGACGTAAACGTGAATTGGAAATTGAGAGGCAAAACCTGAAAGAGCAACAGCGGAAGGCGCTTTTGAACAAGATGAAAGTTTCCGGGGATTTGCAAGCGTACAAAGAGCAACAGATGTTGAAGGAAGAGTTGAATTATGCGTTGAACATCGGCGACGTCGCAAAAGCGGAGAAGCTGAGGAAAAAGCTAGAAGAAGCCGGGGATAAAGGTGGCGCGATGGATAACTATGGTTTCAGACCTTCCTAGAGGATGTAGAGAACATTGTCAATTTATAAAAGAAATTGTACGTTTTCAAAGTTGGAAGATGTGCAAGTATTGTGCCTTGCTCAATGATACATATTCATTCAAATTTCATTTCTGATGTTACTTCATCTTCTCGGGTAGAGTTCGATCGAGCCAGGCAAACACAGCCGTCAACACGGTTCCCAGAATGTGCCCAATAATCGCCAGACGCACGGAAAGTGTGGGATATTTGTGCCATTCAGTGCTCCAATCTAAAGGTGCTAATAATCCTCCCACCCATGCAAACACAACCGAGCCAATTAATGTCGCACGAAAGAACGCATCAAAATCGCTTCTAAATCTTCTTTCTATGATAACTCGATGGAAATTTCTTTCCACGAGCTTTACGAACGCGATGACACGTAACGCTGGCATGAATATCGCTTCAACCGTCGTCGCAGATGTAGCAGCTCTTCTCCTCCGGTCTTGTTGCCGTTGTTGTTTCCTTGTGTTTATCGTTCGCACCAAGGCTTGCGCCGACGCCGCGTGGGTTCCTGGCAGTACAGTTAACGAGGACATGAAATACGCAAACGCAAGCGTCGCTCTCTGCGTCTCGCTCGTCACTGTTGAGATACTCGCAAATAGAAAGGCGAGACCAAACCACGCCGCCGTACCCAATAAAAGCGCGAATACGCGCAACACCACGCTCACAATCGCATCGAAGGCGTTTTCGACGTAATTCTTCTGCGCCAAGACGTCTGAAACGAGCACGAATAGTGCATGCACACTTGCGACAGCGATTATGCTCTCAAATTCTTTTTTTCTATCACTACTACTGATGCTATTACTACTATCCTCTGCTGTCGTCGTTTCCGTCAATTCTGAGTAGTTGCCCAAGTCGTAAAACTTAGCTGCAGCGACGAGAAGCGCCGAGCGGGTAAAATACGTAAAGTCTGCCAAGCCGAGCAGCGATAACGAAGACGAAGACATCGTTCGTTTCCTTCTACTCCTCATCCTTCTCTCGTTCTCCTCTTCTTCTTCGTTTTCTTCTTGTTCTTGTTCCTCATCAGGAGGGGAAATACCTTTTGCGTATCTTTTTCGTCTCCCAACTCCATCGACACCACGACCGACGCGCAAAAGCTTCCTCGACCTAGGCGAGACGAACCCTTTACCTTCCCCTTCTTCTTCTTCTTCTTCACTGCCATCTTCTCCTGGATTCGCGACGACAGTTTTGGCCGCCACCGCCGCCGCCGTCGACGACGACAAGAGTTCAACTTCCATCGCGAATTGTTCCGCTTGCATTTCGTGCCTTTGCAAAGCGTCTTGATACATTTTTAGATATTTGCGCACCCTCGTCGACGCGGGGGAAGACGACGCCATCGTTCTTCTCTCTCTCTCTCTCTCTCTCTCTCTCTCTCTCTCTCTCTTTTCGTCACTTTTACGAACGTCCACTTTTGATCTTTTTCTTCTTCTTCCTCTTTGGTGGTGGTGGTGGTGGTGGGTAGTGGTTAATGATACATAATATAGAATAATGACGCGAGGAAAAGAACAACACAACACAACAACACACAACACACTTTTCAAAAAAAGAAAAAAAATATGCGCGGCCTGCACACAGTAAGCAGGAAAAAAAGAAAGACACGGGAAAGAGGAGAAGAAGAAGAAGAAGAAGAAGAAGAAGAAGAAGACGACGCGAATCGATGTGCTTCGGATGGTGTCTACCTTCCCTCTGGTTCGCGCCTCTTTCTTTTTCGAAGAAGAACAGGAACACGACGAGAGGAAGAGGAAGAAGAGGAACAACAACAACAACAACGACGACGAAAACAAAAGCGAGCGGTGGAGGAAAGCAAAATAAAAGAGGAGCGATGAGAAACTTTGAGGAGGAGGAAGAAGAAGAAGAATCGATGCACTCGAATCTATCGGCGTTCACGGCTTGCACGGATGGTCGGCCGAGCGAAGATAATGGAATAGGAATGGCGAGGCCGATGTTGAGGAAGAAAACGACGTTGGAGATGGCAGAGAGAAGGAGGCAGCTGAGAGAAGAACAGAGAGAAGAAGAAGAAGAAGAATATCAAGAAGATCGAGACGAAGGACAAGGAGAGGTGGGGTTTGCTCTTCCTCCGAAGACAACGTTACGTTCTGCTCGCCAGGAGGAAGGAGAGAAGGACGACGACGCCGACAACGATGACGCGAGAGGAAAAAAAGGAGAAGAGAAAAACGGTAAAGACGATAACAACAGCAGCGTCGTCGCGAGAATCGAGTCCGCGAAGTCGTCTTCGTTGTACGGCGCTGAGATTTCGTACACCGGCGAAGAGATTGTCTCGAAAGAAAAGAGAGAAGATGACGAAGACGAAGGAGAAGAAGGAGAAGAAGGAAACGAAGTGGAGAAGAAGGAACTTCAATCGGAAAAAATTCTTCGAATGCTCAGAGAAGACGGCGTGTTGGATTCGATAGAGAGTTCGACTGCGAAATACTGGAAAGAGTTGGCCGCGAAGAGAAAGAAGACGAAGAAGGCGATCGGAAAGAGATAGGATATACTAGTGCGAAAAACACATAAAGAAACCCAGAAAAAGAAGAGTTGTTTGAGAGAAACGCATACATCATCCGCTGTAATTCAGTCTGTAATGAAATGTTGTATACTTATACTATCAAACGCAAATCTTCTCTTCTCTCTCTTCTTTACGTCTCGTTGAAACGAATACCTCCAGAGTTCCACACGACCCAAAACGTTCCAATCATCAACCCGATAATCGTTGTGAACGATAACACGATGAAAATTTGTCCAAATGTCACTTTTGGGATTTCGAATTTTACTTCTTTCGGTTTATCAACCTTCATCGGCTTGACACCGTACGTCGCGGCATCCGGTTCGTTGAATGGGTTTTTCACCTTCGTAGCCGGCTTCATCGGTGCCATCGGAGAAGGACTCGCGTTGCTTGTAGCGGAAGCTTTCGCAAACGGCGAAGATGGCGTGCTAGAAGAAGAAGAAGAAGAAGAAGAAGCGAATGGAGATTTCGTCGCTTTCGGCGGCGACACGTTGTCGAAAGGACTCCTCGCCGCAGCCGCAGCCGCAAAACTACTACTGTCCCCTGCCGATGATGAAGATGACGACGACGGCACATCCTTCCCTGCTCTATCTGTGGTTTGGTTGAACGGTAAATTCTGTTTCGCCCCGGCGGCTCGATCGGACACGCCAAACTTACTCGGTAAAGGTTGTATTCTCTTTCTCGAAAAAGGCGAATCGGCGACGGATTTCTGAAATTTTTCCTCGTCTTCTCCCGGTGCGCGCTTGAATTTTCCATCGCTCTTTACTTGTTCTCCTTCGTCATCTCCATCCTCCGTGGCTCTCAATCTGAATGAAACGTTTTTTCCTCTTTTCTTCTCCGCTCTGTTCGGGGTGGATGTCTTCGACGTCGTCGACGAAGATGATGATGTTGCTTTGTTCGTCGTCATCTTCGAACAACGAAACGCGCGCGCCCCCGCGTGCGCGCGTTGCCCAGAGGACGAAGAGGACGAGGAAGACGCTCGCATCGAGATTGCGTTGCTATTGTTCTGCGCCGCCAACGCTCGAGTAAACGACAGGCTCGCAGTCGTCGTCGTCGTCGTCATCATCGTCAAGGATACAAAAATATGTACTAATAATAATACGACGCGTTGATACGTGTGTAAAGTTGTTCTTTGTGACACCGCAGAGCAGAGAGAGCCGACGAGGGGAGATTTTCTTTTTTGTTTTGTTTTTGTTTTTGCTTTTTTGGATTTTTTTGCGGTCCAAAACCAATCTTTTGAGTCCAGAGAGAGAGAGAGTGAGAGAGAGAGAAAGAGAGGACTACTAATCTCCTCCCTCGCCTTCACTTTTCCACACACTTACACACACACCTCATTCACATCATCATCATGTCATCTGCTGTGAGTACTAATCCATAGAAATACCGAGAGAGAGAGAGAGAGAGAGAAGACGTCTTCTCTTTCCTTTCGTTTCGCATCGTCCGCGGAAGCTTTTTTTCTTCTCGCTCTCTCTTTCTGCGTGCGCGATGGAGAATTTTGATCCCACCTGGATTTTATCTTCAATCGCGTCTCTCTCTCTCTCCTTTCATATTTTGTTGATTTATCGTTTTATGAGCGCACACGAACAAAAGCGCGTTTGAACAGAAACTGACTCTCTGTCGTGACTCTTTTTTCCATAACAGATGCAACAAATTTCCATGCGCGCCGCCGTTCGCTCTTCTGCGGTCCGCTCCGCGAAGAAACAACAAGTGCAAAGAATTCGCACCGTCACCCGGAGCGAATACGGGGCCTCTGGGACGTCTTTTTACACGACGACGGAGAAACAAGACTCGTACCCGTCTTTGGAGAACATCTTGGACAAGCACTGCGCGGACGCTACTTTGAAAGCGTGCATCAAGGAGCTCTTGGATGGCTGCGCGGACATCACGGAAGCGTTGAGATCGGCTTTGGTGACGGTTGAAGGCACGGACAACGCGTTCGGCGACAAACAGTTGTCCGTCGATGTCATCGCGGATAACATCATGTGGGATTTGGTTAAATCTTCCCCGACGATTGCGTACGGCGCTTCCGAGGAAGAACCGGTGATGGTCAAGTGCAGTGGCTCCGATTACACCGTGTGCTGGGATCCGTTAGATGGTTCGAGTATCGTCGACAACAACTGGGCGGTTGGTACCATCGTCGGCGTGTGGCCGAAGAACACCGGCACCGGCGACGATGGCATGTTGGGCGCGACTGGCAGAGACCAAGTGTGCTCCATGGTCGCGTTGTACGGCCCGAGAACGACTGTCATCGTCACTTTGGACGACGGGGTCTACGAATTCTCCTACGGTTGCACGCCGGAAGGCTGCCAATTGCCGGACGGTTCCTTCGAACCGTGGATTTGCTCCAGAATGAACATCAAAATCAACGAAGACTCGAAGATCTTTGCGCCGGCGAACATGAGAGCCGCCCAA
>Ga0181601_10001483_pt1 | contig 20060 bp, 37 predicted proteins | sample 041ome_8_FD_133020 | JGI IMG/M metagenome (GOLD analysis project Ga0181601, IMG submission 133020) | Coastal salt marsh microbial communities from the Groves Creek Marsh, Skidaway Island, Georgia - 041407BS metaG (megahit assembly) | ecosystem: Environmental > Aquatic > Marine > Intertidal zone...
AAATGCAAATGAAACTCGATATGATGGATGAAGATATCCTTGAACTGATTGAAGATATGCATAGCTGTACAAGCGACTTGACTATTCAAGACTTATCAGTTATATCAGGTAGATCAATATATGAACTTAACCAAATCAAAATGGAGATGCAAGACAATGGATAGAACAACAGCAAAAATTCTTCGTGAAAAACTAAACAACCTATTTACTGAACATGGCATTGAAGGTTTTGAAATTGACGTAGGTAACGCAAGCTATGATGATGTGTCTGTAACATTCAAGGTTGCCTTGACCGAATCAGGATCAGGATCAAAAGAGGAACGTGACCTCGAAAAATATGCAGGTTTGTATGAACTCGACACAACAAAAGTTGCAGACATGAGGGGTAACAAATACAGCCTTGTAGGATACAAGCGTAGTGCCAGAACTAAATGCTGGATCATTCAAAAGCTGGGCGTTGGTGAAAGCAACAACAGATATGTCACTGACACTGACACCGCCAAAAGATTATTCGGAAAGGATGCTTAACAATGAATGTACTATCACTGTTCGATGGGATGTCTTGTGGTCAGATTGCACTAGATAAGCTAGGCATAAAGCCTGACCACTATTTTGCAGCCGAAGTGGACAAGTACGCCATCCAAGTAACAAAGGCTAACTATCCCAATACCATACACCTTGGTGATGTGAGGGATGTTATGTGGCCTGAGACATTTGAAGGCATCAAGATTGATCTATTGATCGGTGGTAGTCCATGCCAAGGCTTCAGCTTTGCTGGCAAGCAATTAAATTTTGACGATCCCCGAAGCAAACTATTCTGGGAATATGTACGCCTACTGAAAGAATGTAAGCCTAAATATTTTCTGCTTGAGAATGTACGAATGAAAAAGGAAAGCATGGACGTGATCACTGAGGCACTAGGTGTCGAGCCTATCTTTATCAATAGCAGTCTTGTGTCTGCACAGAACCGACAACGATACTACTGGACAAACATTCCATTCGATGGTGTGCCAGAAGACAAAGGTATTATGTTGCGTGACATACTAGAGGATGGTGTTACAGATAGAGACAAGGCGCACTGTATTGATGCTAACTATTTCAAGGGTGGCAATCTCAAATCATACTTTGAAAAACATAGGCGGCAACTTGTGTTTGATTTTGACCTAAAGAAATCTGGCCTTGTGCAGGTTGGTGAGACAGAAGAGTACCAACATTATAATAACAGCCAGATCAAACGTGTGTATCATCCTGATGGCAAGGCACCTACGTTGCTTGTCAGTCAAGGTGGCAATCGTGAGCCAAAGGTTGCCACTCATGACCCGAAGGGTGGACGCATAGTAAACCGTAGGCTGGACGAGAATGGTACACGCAAAGACTATGACAAGAGCATACCCTTACAGCCTCGCATTGAGGTTAGAGAGGACGATAAAACAAATTGTTTATCGACAGTATACAAAGACAGTGTGGTTGTCGAAGACATGACGTGGCGTAAGCTGACACCTCTTGAATGTGAGCGACTGCAGACTGTACCTGATGGGTACACTGCACACGTCAGCAATACACAAAGATACAAGATGCTTGGCAATGGTTGGACTGTGGACGTTATCACACACATCATGAAAGGAATGGAACTATGAGTGGTACAGTAAGCGAGAAAATGAAAGGCCGAATTGAAAAGATCAATGAGCGTGACGGAACAAGCTGGAAGATTATGCCTGTTCAGGTTGCTAGTGATTGGGTTGCACCGTCTTTCATCGCCAAGCCTTGGGATGTGATCAAGGAAGGTGACGTAGGTTTAGGAAGGTTTCGATTGTTAGAGTACAAGAAGCTGCGGAGACATGGAAAGGCAGGTATCTTTGGTGTAATTGGTGGTAACTTGTACACATCTATCTCATTCAAACGTCACGTTTGGAAGATTAGAATTTCCAGGATTCACAAAATTGCAAAGGTAACTAAGTTTATGATCGAAGGAATGGAAGATAACAAAACATATTCTCGTAAGGAAATGAATGAGTTACTGCATACTATGGAGAGGTTGGGATGAAGACGATAGAGGAACACATGGAAGCACCAACAAAAGAAATCTTAGATCAGAAGATCACAAGTTACTTCAACAGTTATCCTCGACTAGGATATGACACAAGAATTATCAATGAAGGGGTTGACAAACGTGATGGTTCTGATGTATACACAGTGATTATTTCAAGACAAACATCGTGTGATTAGGAGACACAGACATGGATATTAATAGTAAAGTATTTGATGCACCTCGTGAACAAATCCAAGAGGCATTAGGGTTGTTACCTCATTGGGTTCTTGAGTATAACTTTAGTTTAGAATCAAGAGTATCGGATGATCTTGTACAATGGATGGCTGATCGCTACGGCTTCGGTGAACTGTACAAGTTTGGTGGCTATGTGACTGAGGATGGCAACTACTGCAGCGAACATGAAGATGACGATGACCTTCCTTGGATTGCCAAGATGAAGACAAGGGATGGTGACGTATACTTCTATGAGTACGCAATCACTGCACTGCCTACGACTGACGGTTACTACATTACAAGGATGGATTGATATGTCTAAAACAACAGTAACAATTTACATAGAGTTCGATGACATTGGACATGAAGAAGACGCATTGAAGGAATCAATCCATCAATACCTTACGGATCTGATTGACGATGATTCCTTAGTGTACTACATCAACGAAGAAATGAGGTGAGCCATGCCTATGTATGATCCAGAAATTACTGTTGATGATATCAGGTTTGCATCACAAGTATATCTAGGAGAGACCATGCCAGAAGATTTAGCAGAAGAACTGTGGTCTAACAAATCATACGAATTTATTAGACAAAACCGTACACATTTGAGCATAACACCAACAGATACAAGATGTGCAATACATGACGTTGCTTACGCTGTTAGAAATTATATTGACCACGGACTACAGGAGTAACAAATGAAACGCATTAGCCCTATCAATCCTATCGCTAGAGCAGTTGCCCTATCAAGGCGTAGGGCTAGTGTCGTGCCACCTAAGAAGGGTAAAGGTTCTTTCAACAGGAAGAAACTCCCACCCGTAATAGAGGACTATAAAGGTTATAAAGGATACAAAGGTAATTAATATTATCTTTTATTATCTTCTTTCTTTCTCTAAAGAGGATTATACACCTGGAAAATTTTCATGTCAAGGAGAAAGATAAATTGACATACTGGATTATGTATTGTATGATGCTATTTATGTTGGTGTTCGCTATATTAGGAACGCTAAGTTTAATTTTTGTCAGATAAAGAAAGGGTAATGTCATGACAAAAAGAAAATATAATAATCACTATGAAATATCTGCAACCGATCTTGACTATGTAGAGACAGTCGCAGCCGTATCTGCAAACGAAATCGACATTGATGAAATCAATTCCTTCCTCAATGATACTGAAGATTACTTAAAAGATTTCGATGAGATAAACAAACATCAATTAAAAAAGGAACTAGGACTATGACTGTCAACCTATGGGAAAAAGATCGCAAGCGTTTGTTTCGGGATTTGTATCAGCAATACATTGACGAAGGATACGATGCGAAGGAAGCAAAGAAACTTGCCAAGGAAGAAGCAGAAGATATCATGGCAGATACAAACGACTATGTTGATTCAATAAACAAGGCACTGTGGGATGACTGAAGTTATTACAGAAAAACAAATACTTATGCAGAACATACATGAGCTGCAGAAGAGCTTGCAGGATGCATACATTCATATTGCAGAACTGCACGAGAACCTAGAAAAATGTTTAGCTGAAAAGGATAAACAAGATGGCTAAGAAATATGAGAACATGTCGAGTGATGAACGCATGGCCTATTGGGAAAAGAAACGTGAGCAAGAAAAGAAAATCAAACAGAAGCACGTTGATCTTCTTGAGCCTTCACAGTTGAAAGCATTAAAGGATATGGACAAGTTACTTACTTCTGTGTTACGGACTGCAATGTACAATGACATGGGTGGCATGAGAATGGTGTCAATGGTTGAGATGCAAGACCTAGAAGAAGCACATAGCTTAGTTAAGTTCAAGTTTAATTTAGGAGATGAAGATGACAATTAAGGTAATGAATAAGATGGAAGACTTCAAGAAAGTTAAGAGTGCAATTGACAAAGCTATCAGCGCATCAAACACTTTGTCCTTGACAGAAAGTAAATTACTTGATAACATTCACGACAGCTTAGAGAAAGCACAAAGCGGTATTAAAAGGTTCATTAAAATTGTAGAGCGTAAAGGAGATGTTGAGTAATGTTATTACATGAGTTCTATAGTGATGCAGATTGCTCTAGGGGTGATGGCTCCTATAGAAAAGCAAGCATCTTCAAAGAGCCTGATGGTTCCTATACTATAGTAAAGATACAAGACGCAGCCATCATTGAAGAACTTAATCTGGCTGGTCATTCAGAACAGTACATGGAAAACATGGCAGAAGATTGGGTCATGGGTGTGGAAAGATGAAAAGATATAAGGTATTCAAAGCATGGTATGAACTATCTGAACAACTAAAAGCATCTGAAATTCCAGGAAGAGACTTCAGAGGATCAAAAGAATATCACATTGAAACATACCGTAACAATAAACTAACTGGTTTCTTTACAAGACCTACACACAAAGAAGCAAAACAGTTTGCAAGAGAATGGATGGAACCTGATTATGTCGGACGATGAAAATAAAATTATCAATCTTTTCAGTGTAGTAGATGACAATAATGAAAGAGAGATTGATCGTAGTGTAGAGGAAGCATTCAGTAAGGCACTAGAGCAAGACATTAGAGATGTAATGATTCTTGGTTGGACAAAAGACGATCAGTTGTTTATGAGCCTTGCAGTTAATGACGCACCTGACATGATCTTTATGCTTGAACTTGTCAAGAAGGAGATACTAGATGCAGCGAGATCATAAGATTTATTTTGAAACAGCAGAGAAAGTATCAGTCATTGAAGGTGTGGACAACATCAAAGAGTTCATGGAAGACAGGGCATACTTAGCCAAGACTATGGGATACGATGCCGTCATTGTAAATGATATGTTACAAATCTTTGATGAGGGTGAACTATACGGAACTTACTTTCAACATAAGCATATGAACTAGGAGAAAACAAAATGAACATGAATGATTATCAAAAGTTGGCTATGAAAACTGCTATCTTTCCAACAGACATGGGTGTATACTATGCCACCCTTGGTTTGGCAGGTGAGGCAGGTGAGATTGCTAACAAGGTAAAGAAGTTCATTAGGGATGGTCACTCAGTTGAGAAGGAAAAAGAACTCATCAGTGAACTTGGTGATGTACTTTGGTATGTTGCTGCAGTGGCAGATGTAATTGGTGTAAGCCTTGAGGACGTAGCTAAAGATAATATGTATAAGCTGGCAGAGCGTCAGCGTAAGGGAACACTACAAGGTTCGGGAGATAATAGGTAATGATGACGGATCGTAATGCATCTGACATAGAAGTAAGACGTGAAGCATGTGATTGTGGATCGTCTGATGGTAGGGTTGTGTTCCAAGATGGACACAAGCATTGTTTCGTATGTGATAAACATTGGAAGGCTAACAGTATGGAATCGACAGCACAACAACAGATCATACCAGTTCAGAAGAACTATGTACCTGTTACAGATAAGGGTGTGTTCGCACCTATTGCTGACCGCCGTATCAAGAAAGAAACGTGTGAGTTCTTTGGTGTCAAGGTAACTCTTGGTGCTAATGGTAATGTCATGGCACACCACTACCCATACTACGATAATGACAAGAGTATTGTCGCTAACAAAACAAGAACAGTCGAGAACAAAACATTTCGTTGTGAAGGTAACGTAACTAACGCAGCCTTGTTTGGACAGCAAAAGTTTAACAAGGGTGGTAAGTACATTACAATCTGTGAAGGTGAGGTAGATGCTATGTCTGCCTACGAACTGCTTGGTTCTAAGTGGCCTGTTGTATCTGTTAAGACAGGCGCACAAGGTTCTGTTCGTGATGTTAAAGCACAGTATGATTTCCTAAACTCTTTTGAAACTATTGTGATCTGTTTCGATAATGACGGTCCAGGAATTGAAGCTGCAAATAAGATTGCACAAATCTTTGAGCCTATGAAATGTAAGATCATGGACATGAAACTCAAAGATGCTAACGAATACCTGAAGCAGAACCAACGTGAAGAGTTTACTCGTGGCTGGTGGGCAGCATCACCTTACACACCTGCAGGTATCATTCGTTTGTGTGATCATATTGATTCACTATTTGAAGAAGATGATAATGAAACTGTAATGTATCCCTTCGCTGGACTAAATGAAAAGCTATATGGAATGCGTACTGGTGAACTCGTTACCATCACTGCAGGTACAGGAGCCGGGAAGACGAGCATGATGTACGAACTAGAGTACCACATGCTAAAGAATACAGATGCAAACATTGGCATCATTCACTTGGAAGAAAACAAGAAGCAGACTATGTTCCATCTGATGTCCATCCCTGCTAACGATAGGCTCTTCATTAAAGAAGAACGTAAGAAGTATACAAGGGATCAGCTTCAGCCATACATTGAGGATACAATCCAGAACCCACGACTAATATCCTTCAACCACTTTGGATCTATCACAACTGATGAGATCCTGTCTCGTGTACGTTACATGGTCAAAGCTATGGACTGTAAGTTCATTGTCATTGATCACCTATCTATCTTGGTGTCAGGTTTGGACGATGGTGATGAGCGTAGGAACATTGACATGCTGATGACCAAGCTACGTTCCCTTGTAGAAGAGACACAGTGTGGTATGCTTCTGGTATCACACCTACGCCGTGGCTCTGGTGATCAGGGAACAGAACAAGGTAAAGAAATATCATTGTCTATGCTTCGTGGATCACATAGCATTGCCCAGCTTTCAGATGCTGTCATAGGGCTTGAACGTGATCAACAGGCAGATGACCCTGTAGCAGCCAACACAACGACTGTGCGTGTCCTGAAGAACCGTTACGCAGGTGAAACTGGTGTGGCTACATACCTTCTTTACGACAAGACTACAGGACGTATGGCAGAGATTGATAATCCTTTCGATGCCAAAGCAAATGAACCAGACATTGGAGATTATATATAATGTTACAGCCGATCAAAGGTGCAGTGAACATACCGTTCTCAAAGCACAGATACCAACTCGCAGATCAGTCAGCTAAAGATGTGATCATGGCCTATCTAATTAAGAATGGTCATACAATTACTGATAGTGAAGAAGATTTTTCTGTTGACATTAAATCAGAAAAGAATTATAATTCGTACTTCAGTGAGGTTGAAGTTAAGTTCTCATGGAACGGTGATTGGAATCCTAACTGGAAAGAGATACGAATACCTTATCGTAAACACAAGCTAATCAATAAGGTTAAATCAATTGGAAAAGATAACTCCTTCTTTAACTTTTACATTCTTCGTTCTGACCTCAAGGCTGCATGGCGTATCAAAGATGATGTAGTTGCAGCGTCAGAAGTTAAAGAAGCTAAAGGAAGATACATTAAAAAAGGCGAACACTTTTTTCACATCCCTTATGAGAAAGCGATACTGATAGAACTATGAAACGTATAGCACTTGACATTGAAACAGATGGTATTGACGCAAAGATAGTACACTGTGTATGTGGTCAAGATGTAGACACAGGAGAGAAGTTTGAGTGGTATGAAAATAACAATGGCTTTGACAGCCTGCCTAGATTACTATCTACATATGATGTTATTGTTATGCACAATGGCGTATCATTTGATGCACCAGTATTAAACAATCTTCTTGATACTAAGATACCTCTGTCTAAGATACGTGATACTCTTATACTATCACAGATTGTAGAACCTTCCCTAGATAATGGACATAGCTTGAAAGCTTGGGGTCAAAGACTAGGGGAATACAAAATGGATTACTCTGACTTCTCTCAGTTTAACATGGAGATGTTAGAGTATTGTAGACAGGATGTTGAAGTAACTATTAAGTTATACAAACACCTGTTGCCTAAACTACAGAAGTTCTCTGCTAGGTCTATCAAACTAGAGCATGATGTTCGTGCAATAATAGATCGACAAGAGAAGAATGGATTCAGTCTTGATATACCAAAGGCTTCTATCCTTGTAGCTAAACTTGCAGAAGAAGCTGCGGATATCGAACAAGAGATGCAGGAAATCTTCCCGCCCATTGTTCATGAAAGATATTCGGAGAAGACAGGCAAGAGGTTGCAGGATAAGGTTGAGGTATTCAATCCAGGTTCTCGCCAACAGATAGCCTTTCGTCTGATGGAGAAGGGCTGGAAGCCTGAGAAACATACACCTACTGGACATCCAATTGTGGATGAAGGTACGCTAAAGAATGTGGACATACCTGAAGCACAAAAGATTGCAAGGTATCTTCTCCTTCAGAAGCGGGTGTCACAGGTTAAATCATGGCTGGATGTAGTCCAAGAAGATGGTAAAGTTCATGGGCGTGTGATGACATTGAAAGCCATCTCTGGACGCATGGCGCATCACGGTCCTAACATGGCACAGATACCTGCCGTTTACTCTCCCTACGGCAAAGAGTGCAGAGAAGTGTGGAAGACTACTTCACCTTCGTACAAACTGTTAGGTTGTGATGCGTCAGGTTTAGAACTACGATGCCTAGCACACTATATGGATGACCTTGAGTTTACTAAAGAGGTAGTAGATGGTGACATTCATACAGCAAATCAAAAGAATGCCGGACTAGAAACTAGAGATCAGGCCAAGACATTTATCTATGCATTAATTTATGGTGCAGGTCCTGCAAAGATTGGTTCCATCGTAGGCGGTGGTGCCAGAGAAGGACAAGCAGTCATGAATAAGTTTATGTCAAACATGCCAGCATTGAAACGTCTTCGTAATGCAGTGGACAAAGCTGCACAAGAAGGTTTCATTCGTGGTCTGGATGGCAGACTATTAGTTGTCAGACAGCAACATGCCGCTGTTAATCTCCTACTACAAGGAGCAGGTGCAATCATATGTAAGGCTTGGCTTCGTAAAATAATACTACTAGCAGAGAGAGAAAAGATAGACTATAAACTTGTTGCTAGTATCCACGATGAATACCAGTTTGAAGTGAATACATTACATGCAGATAAGCTTGGAAGGATTACAAAAGATGCAATGAAGTTTGTTGAAGAAGAACTCAAAGTAAACTGTCCCCTAGATAGTGAATTTAAAATAGGAAATAATTGGGCAGAGACACATTAATTGTTGACATTAATATTTTAGTGTGGCATAATACTTAAAATCAAGACGGTGATCGTTGAATCACATTTAACAAGGAGAATAAAAACAATGAGTGTTATTTCTGGTAAAGCATACTGGGCATTTGTTCATGAAGCGAATACTACTTTTGAACCAACCTGGTCTATTGACGTTTCTTTAGATGAAGCTAATAAAGCTATCGTAGAAGCTGATGGTTTGAAGTGGCGTAACAAGGGTGACGAGCGTGGTGATTTCATTACAATCAAACGTAAGGTTACTAAGTCTAACGGCAATCCAAACGAGGCACCTGAAGTTGTTGATCACAACAAGCGTATCCTAGCATCTGATAAAAACTTTATTGGTCCTGCTTCTGTTGTTAATGTTCAGTACAGAACATATGAGTGGAGTTATAAAGGTAACGCAGGTATCGGTGCAGACCTACAAAAGGTACAGCTTCTGGAGCTAGAAGAGTTGCCTGATCCATCAGACGATGAGTTGCCTGTTGTGGAATCAGGTTACTCTGCATCAGACAGTATCTCTGAAGAGGTTCCTTTCAATAGCTAAGTAGTACCAAGGGAGCAGCATCATTGTGAATGGCTGCGGTCTGGCTTGAGTTTGCGGTGGGTACGCCAGATTTTTACAGGGAGAAAAACATGAACGAATATACAGAAGAGTATGAACTTATTCAGCGTGATCCAATCATGGGAACCGAAACAGTTGTTAAGGGTTCTGCTCTAACATGGATGGAACTACAAGATCTACTACTTAGGTTTGTCCATGCATCAGGATACTATTACATTACTGACATACAGTTTTTAAAAGATCAAGATGAAGAGGAAGAGGTATGAGGCATGAAGCATACATGAAGAAGCTTATTGAGAATGGTGCTAATGTTGACATGGTAAACAATCCACCTCACTACAATCATGCAGGTATAGAATGCATTGAAGCAATTGAAGCCGCACTAACCCCAGAAGAGTTTCGTGGTTACTGTAAAGGAAACAATATCAAGTATACATGGCGTGAGAGTTACAAGAATAAAGATGAAGACCTCGCTAAAGCAAACTGGTACTTGACTAGGTTACTAAAACAAAAGGAAAGCTAATGGCTCATATTGACACACTAATAGATGATATCTATAAAACACTTGAAGACGGTATTGATAACGTAACAGTTAAGAAACGTGATGCAATCTATAAGTGTGGTACAGAAGTAATGGAAGCAATAACTAGGGCTGTCACAGAAAAACGTGACAACTCTAATCCAACATTACGTATGTCACAGATTGGAAAGCCTTCACGTCAAGTATGGTATGACATGAAGAATACAAACCGTGAGCCTATCACTGGTCAAACAAAGATTAAGTTTTTGTTTGGTGATATTCTTGAATCATTGCTTCTGTGTCTTACACAACTAGCAAACCATAAGTATCGGAACAACAAAAGACTGTCGAGGTGGACGGTATCAAAGGCCACACAGACTGTCGCATTGATGGAGTATTAGTAGATGTCAAGTCAGCATCGCCCTATGCTTTTAAGAAATTCAAGGACAGTACCTTGTCTACTGATGATCCCTTTGGTTATATTGCTCAGATTTCTGGGTATGCAGAAGCCCAGGGTGACGATGAAGCAGCGTTCTTCGCAATAGATAAATCATCTGCAGAGCTTGTTCTGATGAAAGTTCATTCAATGCAAATGATCAATGCTAGTGATCGTATCAGTGAACTTAAATCAGTTGTTGGTAAGGATACTCCACCTCCACGTTGCTACACTGATGAGGCTGACGGAGCATCAGGCAATCGTAAGCTTGCTATTGGTTGTGTGTATTGTCCTTTTAAGAAATCATGTTGGGCAGATGCGAATGGCGGTATGGGGTTACGTGCCTTCCAATACTCTAACGGTGTTCGTTATCTTACAGTTACTGCCAAGCTACCAAATGTGGAAGAAGTTGCTGCATGAAGAAGGCTACCAAGAGACAGAGAAAAAACTCATACTCACATAAGTATAGAAGCAACTCAGAACTTTCCTGCAGTGAACAGTTAACTAAGAATAAAATTGACTTCAAGTATGAACCATATCCCATTGCATATGAATGGTTTGAGAACAAGAAATACATACCAGATTTCCTGTTACCAAATGGTATTATACTTGAAGTCAAAGGCAGGTTCATGCTAGAGGACAGAAAGAAACATCTGTTTATTCGATCACAACATCCTGATATTGATATACGTTTTATATTTGATAACCCTTACCGTAAACTTTACAAGGGTGGTAAGATGACGTATGCAGATTGGTGTGATAAGTATAAGTTCAAGTTCTGTAAGTTAAACGAAGAGATACCACAGGACTGGCTTACCTGATGATGGATACGGAAATTAATCTCGTACTGTCTAGTGATGCCCAAGTAAGTATATCATCCCCAGAGAAAACTTTATATCTGGCAGTTATCCTTCAAGCATTACTAGACGCAACCAAGCCTTCATACAACGGAGAACCAGAACATGCAGTCCTAGAAAGAGACAGGGCTATAGCATGGTTCTTTGCATCTGTTGGTGTAACTGCAGAAGACTTCACTGAAGTGTGTGATAGTGCAGGTGTAAACCCTGAATACATGAGACAATTTGCTTTTCGTGTACTTAAATCTGGTGAGGTAGACTTTGTTCGTAAGAGAATAAATGCTATTCTTGGTCACTAGATCTATTGTAATTCATATTCGTTTGTGATACTATTATTTTTCGTCACACTATAATCCCGGAGAGATATACATGAATAATATTTTACCTACAGACTACCAAAATTTTATTGCGTTGTCACGATATGCACGTTGGAAAGAAGATGAACAACGCCGTGAGACATGGACTGAAACAGTAAGCCGATACTTTGATTATATGCAAGATCATCTAAAGAAAAATTATTCATATGATATAACAAAAGATCTACGTAGCAAGCTAGAAGAAGCAGTATTAAACCAAAACATTATGCCAAGTATGAGAGCATTAATGACTGCAGGTCCTGCCTTAGATCGTTGTCATGTAGGTGGATACAATTGTTCTTACGTACCAGTTGATAGCCCTCGTGCCTTTGACGAAACAATGTACATTCTAATGTGTGGTACAGGTGTAGGCTTCTCTGTTGAAAGACATATCGTTGACAAACTACCAACAGTTAATGAAGATTTTCATGACACAGATACAGTAATTAAGGTAGGTGATTCACGTCCAGGCTGGGCTAAGTCATTGAAAGAACTTATCTTTATGTTGTACTCTGGTCAGGTTCCCAAGTTCGATGTCAGCGAAGTGCGTCCTGCAGGTGCAAGGCTCAAGACATTTGGTGGTAGGGCATCAGGTCCTCAACCGTTGATTGAGTTGTTTGAGTTTTGTATTAAGAAATTTAAGGGTGCAGCAGGACGTAAACTATATCCTATTGAATGCCATGATATCATGTGCAAGATTGGTGAGGTTGTAGTGGTAGGCGGTGTACGCCGATCAGCCCTTATCAGCCTGTCCAATCTTAACGATGATCAGATGCGACATGCCAAGTCAGGGCAGTGGTGGGATGAGCCTGGAATTAAACGTGAAGGTCAACGTGCCTTGGCTAATAACTCTGTAGCTTACAAAGAAAAGCCAGAGATGGGTACGTTCATGCGTGAGTGGTTGTCACTTTACGAATCACATTCAGGTGAGCGTGGTATCTTTAATAGACAAGCAGCTATCAAGCAAGCAGCTAAGAATGGTAGACGTGATACTGATCATGACTTTGGTTGTAACCCTTGCTCAGAGATTATCCTACGTCCTTATCAGTTCTGTAACTTGTCAGAGGTTGTGGTACGAGAGAGCGACACAGTTGAAACACTTCGTGAGAAGGTTAAGCTTGCTACCATCCTTGGTACATTCCAAGCTACACTAACTAACTTCAAGTATCTTCGTAAGATTTGGCAGAAGAACACAGAAGAAGAACGGTTGCTTGGCGTGTCTTTGACAGGTATCATGGATAATAAACTAACATCTCAGATCGGTGGTACACTGGAAACTGTACTCGAATTACTACGTGAAGAAGCAGTAGTGACTAACAAAGATATTTCAAAGAAGCTTGACATCCCACAGTCAACTGCTGTTACTTGTGTAAAGCCTAGTGGTACTGTGTCTCAGCTTACTGATGCTGCATCAGGCATTCATGCACGTCACAATGAATATTATATTCGTACTGTTCGTGGTGACAACAAAGATCCACTAACACAGTTCTTGATTGCTGAAGGTATCCCAGCGGAGCCTGATGTAAATAAACCAGAAAGCACTACAGTGTTTAGCTTCCCAATGAAGTCACCTCAAGGTGCTATTACTCGCACTGCAATGACTGCCATTGAACAGCTAGAGTTGTGGCTTACCTATCAACGACATTGGTGCGAACATAAGCCTAGCGTAACAATTTCAGTTAAGGAATCGGAATGGATGACCGTGGGTGCTTGGGTGTATAAACATTTCGATGAGGTGTCAGGTATTAGTTTCCTTCCTTTTGATGATCATGTTTATGCACAAGCACCTTATCAGGACATTGATTCTGCTGCATACAAAGATTGGTCAGCTAAGATGCCAAAGAATGTTAACTGGTCTAAGCTGAGTGACTTTGAAAAGGAAGACACTACATCAGGTGGACGTGAGTTGGCTTGTACTGCAGGTGTCTGTGAAGTAGTTGACTTGAATGCGGCATAAAAAAAAGCTTGACATTGTAATTCAAATGTCATATAATATATCTTTACAACCAAAGGTGTGTTATGTTTAGCAATAAGAAGCCAGTTATATACGTAGGATATGATGATCGTGAGTACCAATCATATGAAGTTCTCAGAGAATCTATCCTACGTTATACAGATAAGTATGATATTATTCCTCTTGTACAAACCTCACTAAGACGTGCTGGCCTATATCGCCGTACAGTAAGACTTGATATTGCAGGTGGTGAGAAGGTTGCAAGAGTAGACGAATTTGATTGCCGTCCTTTTAGTACAGACTTTACCTTTACAAGGTTCTTAATACCTGCCATGAATCAGTATAGTGGGTGGGCTTTGTTTATGGATTCAGATATGTTTGTTCGGACTAACATCGAAGAGTTATTTGATGAGTATACTAAGAACTCTCAATATGCTATTCAGTGTGTACATCATAACTATAATCCAACAGCAACTGTGAAGATGGATAATCAAGTTCAACAGAACTATAACAGGAAGAACTGGTCTAGCTTTGTTCTTTGGAATTGTTCTCATAAGTCTAATCTTAATCTTACTGTTGACGATGCCAACTTAAAACCAGGTAGCTGGCTTCATGGCTTTGGTTGGTTACAAGACGATGAGATTGGTGCCATCAGTGAAGAATGGAACTGGTTAGATGGCTGGTCTCCTGAAGCTATGAATGCTAAGAACGTACACTTTACAACAGGCGGTCCTTGGTTTGAACCTGAGTGGGAACCAAAGAGACAATCTGATATTGCCTATGCTGCAGAGTGGAAAGAATTAAAGAAGAAGACTTTTATTTTAGGAGAAGATAATTAATGTATACTTTTGTTACATCATTTAGTGAGGGCGGCTATCACGAGTACGCTAAGAACATGCTGGAAAGCGTAGTTGATAAGTGGAACCCTAAAGAGTTTAAACTCGTGGCATACTACCATGACTTTGATATTGAAAGTGTGTCTCCCCCTATGGCTGACAACATTGAGTATCGCAATCTTAATGACGTAGAAGAAATGCTTGAGTATCGTGAGCGTATGAAGTTTCATGATGGTACGGAAGGTGGTAAGATGCAGTACAATTGGCGGCTTGATGCAATCAAGTGGTGTCATAAAGTGTATGCAATGACTGACCTTGCCTTTGAAATTATGGAGCAAGATGATCACGAGACTTGGATGATCTGGTTAGATGCAGATACGGTAACAACAAAACGGCTTGATGTAAAACAATTTAAAAAATGGTTGCCTGAAAAAGCAGACCTCGTACATTTAGGAAGAACAGATGCAGACTACAGCGAAACAAGTTTCATGGGCTTTAACTTGGGCATTCATAATACTTGCAGTCTCCTTGCTGACCTTAGAGGTGCTTACACTATTGGCGAAGTAGTTGCTTATCGTGAGTGGCATGATGGGTTTATCTTTGAACGTCTGCTTAATATCTACAAAGCACATGGCATGGTAACTAACAATCTATCTGAAGGTGTCAAAGGTTTGGCAGCGTTTGCTCAGTCACCTTTGTCAGAATACTTTGATCACTTCAAAGGTAATTTAAAATCAAAGGTTAGCAATACAACTGTGGCACCTGATGTTAATGGTCCTAAACGATACAAGCAATTGCTAGATCTTATTACTTTCTACAAGCCTAGCAATATTGTAGAGACTGGTACATGGAATGGTGGACGTGCTATTCAGATGGCAGTTGCAGCATTTCAATACACAGATAAAGTACATTACACTGGCTTTGATTTGTTTGAAGAAGCCACCCCAGAATTAGATCACATTGAATTGAACAGCAAGCCACATAACTCTAAGCAAGCTGTTGAAGCCAGACTAGAAGAGTTCGCACGTAAAATGAAACCAATGGGTAAAATCTTTACGTTCAAGCTACATAAAGGTGACACAAAGAAAACACTCAAGGCTTGCAAGTCTATCAAGAAAGCAGACTTTGCATACATTGATGGTGGTCATTCATATGAAACAGTCAAGTCTGACTTTGAAAATCTAAAGCACGTACCTATTCTTGTGTTTGATGATTACTTTTCTAAAGATAAAGAAGGACGTATGCCAGACAACGATGGTGTCAACCAACTTATGAAAGAGATTACGGCATATGGTAAGGTTGTTCTACCTTCTTCTGATGCAGTCCTTGGTGGTGGTGTAACACACCTTTGCTTTGTAGCTATGAAGCAGGGTCTACCTAAGATACCAGATGAACTGACACGTGTTCCCATTGTTGTCACACCAAAAGATTCTCGTCCTAAAGAAGAGATCATTAATAATGTTCTTGAAAATAAGAAACTAATTAAAGATTTTGATTGGATCAAAACAAGTAAGATCAACAACGAGACTGCCATCATTGTCTCTGGTGGTACTAGCACAGATTGGTGGGAAGTTAAGGATCGTATTGCCAAGACAAATGGTAAAGTATTCTGTGTTAAGCATAGCTATCCAAAACTTTTGGAGCAAGGTATTCAACCATTCGCTTGTGTAATTCTAGATCCACGTCCTATTGATGGAGTTAGTACACACGGTGTAGTTCGTAAAGATTTGTTTAACAAAGTAGATGACCAGACAATTATGCTTGTTGCATCTATGACTGATCCTTCAGTTACTAAACATCTTATTAAGAAGGGTGCTAATGTAAAAGGTTGGCAAGCTTACTCAGATGCCTTGCGTGATATGTCTGTTACAGATAAGATTGTAGTAGATAAGTCAACAGGTATTGAAGAAGGTTCTACTCTTATCACTGGTGGTACTTGTGCAGCTATGCGTACCATTGCCATTGCACATACACTAGGATTTAGAAACTTTGAACTGTTTGGTTTTGATTGTTCTGTTGGTGAAATAACAGAGGAAATGAAAAAAGAAACAACAGATACAGAGAAGCAACGACCTAAGTATATGCAAGTAGAAACAGGTGGTAAAAAGTTCTGGACTACAGGTGAACTACTAGCTATGGCACAAGACTGTGAGAAGCTATTTGATAATGATCAGATGGACATGGGAATTAATTTTCATGGTGAAGGTACTCTTGCCGCTGCAGTTTGGGAAGCATCTAAACGTGGTAAGGAAAAGTATTACACAGAGTTGTTAGATGTCGCTGCTTAATGATAAACAAGAACGGTTTTGTCAAGCCTATATCCTGCACAGAAATGCTACAAAGGCGGCAGCAACTGCAGGATATAGTGAGACCTCTGCCCATAACCAAGGCCATAGGTTATTACAAGATGAACGAATCAAAGAAAGGATTGACGAACTCACAAATGAGATCTCAACAGATGTTGATGTCATCTCAGAAATCGAAAAGCAATATGAGGTTGCTCGTAATGCGGGTAATGGTAACACTGCTCTCAAGGCTCTTGAACTTCTTGCAAGGGTACGAGGAAACAATGCAGATGAAGTCAGTACAGATGAAGAAACATTAGAAATGGAAATCGTCAACGCTATCAGAGTAATGGGTGTTGAAAAATCGTTTCAACTTTTTGAGTTAGCGTTTCCCGAAGAATTTACTAGCACTACGGACACCGAAGCTGGCAGCGACAATGACACCTAGTGTATACTGATACCAGTCAGGCATAGTTGCCAAGGCACCAAAGCCATCAGCTACAATTGTCCTGCCCCAGTCACCACAAAAACTAAGTATCAATGGTGCTGAGAAAATTAATGTAAGCCATTCATCTTTCCAAGAAGACGCAGAAGCATCAGCCATTTTAAGGTCCCAGTCTATTTCACCTGTGGCCTTCTTCTGCATGACAATAGCTTCAGCTTTGGCGTGGGCTACCTTTGCATCTGTCTTGGCCTTTGATGTTTCTACTGAACCTTTCAGCCAAGTACCTGCTAATTCTGCAATGGGTCCTATTAGAAGGTTTAACATAAGCTTCTCCTGTTACTTGTAATATTTGTCCAAACATTATGGTATAATATTTTCAATATAAATAATTTCAAAGGTAGCGGATACACGAAGCAAAGCATTAGAACTACTACCAATACCCCTGAACTCTATGTCTGTCTTTTCTGTAATAGGTAACGGATATGCATATGTTCTTACAATATCTGCGTTTTGTGCAGAAAAACTATCTTGTGTACGAAACACTCCACCCGATTCTCTTGTTATTAAACGTACATTACCATATTTATTATTAGCCTCAGTCAAAACTGTTACGTCTGTCTGAGTTAAGTAAGCAGTATAACCAGCAGGAACTGTCCACAAAGCCATTAAAGATTGGTTGTCACCATTTATATAAGCATAGGTTGTACCACCATTAGCAATTGTTATAGCACCTGCAGGAGCAGTTGAACCTGATACAAAGGCACGAAAGACACGAATAAATGTTTCTGTTGTTGTTGCTGTACCAGAACCAGCAAGAGTTATTTCAACACTTTGTTCATTATAGTCAGCATCTAAACCTTGTATAGTAATCTTAACACCATTGTCTGTAGCACCTGATGCACTTGTTGCAGTCATTGCCAAGGCAGAAGATGGGTATTGATATATACCACCGGCTTCCCATATGGTTTCTTCCGTATCGTTAATAAGAGGATTAAATCCAAATTTTAATAGACGTTTATGGAAAGCAATTTGACCCCTAGAAACCTGTAGTTCCCAAGGTTCATGCTTACCAGTACGTGTCATTGAACTAGGTGTACCCATTTAACCACTCCCATTCTTCATTGTTATATGGTAACATCAGTACAACCTATTATGGCTACACTTAATACGACCACCTTTTTTAAATCCAATCTGTTCCGCTATGCTTTTACCTTTTTTATCTTCAGATTTTTCAGCAGGACCTAAGTATTCTCTAGCCTTTCCGCTATCATATACTTTATACATACCTCTACCTATTTTTTTAATAGTATATCCCTTACCTTCAGACATTAAAACTCTCCTGACTTCATAGCTTCTGACAAAATTTTGGCTCTGCGTCCTACCTGCCTAGCCCATCTCGAATCTAACATTTCTCTTGATGCGGCTTCCCAATTTTGTTCGTGTATAGCATTCCACATAAGTTTAAACTTACATAGACGTGGAACTCCCATATTAAATGCCATGTCCATCAGTATAAGTTGACGTACACTGTCTAGATCTTCTACACATTTATGTACACGACATAATTCATTCTCTACTATTGCAATGTCATTGAGGGCTAGATACCTTGCATCGGCTTCAGATATTCCATGTTCATAGATCACCTCCATACTAGGGATGTCAAGGTAATCTAGCTCCTCTTTACTGATACCACGGTCTTTTAAATTTCTACCTATGCCGATGGTATCAATTCCTAATGTATCTTTATAAACTGTAAGCACAAGACCCTCATGCTCTACAAGCTTATCTAAAAAATGTGAACGATTGTATTTCATTTTACCGTCCTTGATTCAGAAATCCTATGGTTAGATGTACCAGGATTTTTACCTTCGTGGTTCATCCACACGGCGAATGCTCCTGTCATTGCCCCTGTTACTACAGATACTAAACCAGCCTGTGCTGCAGTTGGATCTGGTAAGGTCATAAACCATTCGACCACTCGCCAACTCATTGTTGTCATGACAAGCATCATTAATCTTGGTAATAGTTTCCATTCTAAAATCTTCTCAGCAGCCATTAAAAATATCCACGCATTAAGTCTTTAAGACTATCGTTAGTTTGATAGCCTACCATACCACCTAAATTAAAGTGTGCGTCTGCGGCACCGCCTCCACCTACGGCACCACCGCTAGTAGAACCAGAAGACGATGAAGACGATGAACCAGATGCTTCGTCAGCTTCTTGAGCTTCAGCCGCCGCCATTTCCCCTAAAGCATCCATTGCGTCAGATGACATACCACCACCACTCTGAGTAGGTGAAGTACCTGTAGTTGCCTGCGATACTTGACTTGCAATTGGACTTAAATCCATAGTCATGTTTGCAATATCAGTACTGATTCCAGGGATATCTCCTAAACTTAAACCTTTGTTAGACATACCCGGTGGTGATCCTACAGAAGCTGTATCAGTAGCTAATCCTTTTGGACCGCCTGTTGCTGTAGGTGCTGTAGCTTGGTTAGCTTGTGAAACAGCCCCTGCAATACTAGGTGTACTAG
>Ga0181601_10001487_pt1 | contig 20053 bp, 11 predicted proteins | sample 041ome_8_FD_133020 | JGI IMG/M metagenome (GOLD analysis project Ga0181601, IMG submission 133020) | Coastal salt marsh microbial communities from the Groves Creek Marsh, Skidaway Island, Georgia - 041407BS metaG (megahit assembly) | ecosystem: Environmental > Aquatic > Marine > Intertidal zone...
CTCTCTCTCTCTCTTTTTCTCTCTCTCTCTCTCTCTTATAAGAAGTAACGAACACGTTTTTGTTTAGGGTTTATGATAAACCCTAAACCTTTTTTTTTCCCGGGAAAAAAAGGACGTTTTGGAGAGCACTCTGCCCCTGCGCCGCGCTATTAAAAAAGACGAAAAGAGAAGAGAGAACGTCTCGAAAAGAAGAGGGAGAAGAAGCGCGCGCGAGAGAGAGAGAGAAGAGCGGTTGTTTTTCTCCGATTTTCTCTCTCTCTCTCTCTCTTCTGCGGCGTTTTGGATCCACACAAATCGCGAGCATCGGATTTTTCTGATTATTGGGAAAGAGAGTGAGAGAGACACACTTACACTAACACAAAACGCTATCATGTCTTCTTCTTCTCAGAGACTGCTGCGTCGACTGGTTGGACGATCATCTTCTCCTTCTCTCGCCGCCGCCGCGGTTGCCGCCACGACGTCGTGCGCCACTTTGGCGTATCATTATTCGGACGACGATAGCGTCCACGCGGTTCGGAGGGTGATGACGGCGACGAAACACTTGGTGCCTGTGTATTTCGATTATCGAAGGCACGTGGCGAGGGTGAATAAGATCAAGAGCGAGTTGGATTCTTCTTCTTCTTCTTCTTCTTCTTCTTCTTCTTCATCATCATCTTCTTCTCCTGCAATGACACAATCGTCGTCGTTATTGGAAGAGTTGCAGCGCGAATCGAGGCAGGAGCTGTGGAGCGACGTCGCGGTGCGCTTGCGAGACTTGGCGAGAGAAAACGGAGGCATTTACGTGAAAGCCGGGCAGCATCTGTGCGTGCAGCCGGTGGCGCCGCTGCCGTTTCGGCAGATTTTGCGGGTTTTGATGGATGACGCGAGTTCGAGGCCGTTCGAGGAAGACGAGAAGACGTTTAGCGAAGAGTTTGACGGTTTGAAGCCGAGAGACGTGTTTTTAGAGTTTGAAGAGAAACCGATAGCGAGCGCGAGTTTGGCGCAGGTGTATAAAGCAAAGACGAAAATGGGGGAAGACGTGGCGGTTAAGATACAGCAAAGACCTGTGGCGAGGTTTTTGTGGGTCGATCTGGCGACGATTGAAACGTATTACGCTGTTTTGGGGTACTTGATTCCAGGTTTACGCTTCGCGTGGCTGGCGAAGGAGACGCGCAGGCACATGACGGAGGAGTTAGATTTTCGATTAGAGGCAAAGAATTGTAAAGATATGGGGAGATTATTGAAAGAGGAGTGCGGTTTTAAGGAGGAGGAAGTGACGGTCCCAAAAATACACGATAGCTTGAGCACGAAACGAGTGTTGACGATGGAGTTCGCGGACGGAACGAGAGTCGATAACGTGGAGAAAATGCGAGAAAATAAAGTGGACGCGTATAAAGTCGCCAAGACGATTCAGGAAGCGTTCGCGACGTTGACGTTTGAACACGGATTTGCACACGGCGATCCTCATCCAGGAAATTTGTTAGTCGATAAGAACGGAAAAGTGACGATATTGGATCACGGCGTCGTGAGACGATTAGACGAACCGACGAGGGAAACGTGGTGCCAAGTGTGGTTGGCGTTGATTCGAAACGACGAAAACGAGATGCGAAACGCCGTGGAAAAGTTAGGTATTAATCCAGAAATGCACAAGTTTTTCGGGATTATCTTGGCTTTAGCGCCAGCCAGAGTGATTGAAGACCGGTTCAAGAAAGCAGATTCTTCTTCACCTTCTTCTTCTTCTTCTCGTGCCGATGAAGTTGTCGTGACGGAGAATAAGCGAGCCTCGACCGAGCCGACGACGACTCGAGAGAAAGAAACGAACAATGATAGTTTATCCATGAGCGACAAACGCGAGATTTTCAGAACGGTACTCAAAGTGAAATTGGAAGACCAGAGTAAGCTATTCGAGTCGCTTCCTAGAGATTTGCTCATGGTGCTCAAGGCGAACAATTTACTGCGATACGTCAACGAACAACTCGGATCGCCGGTGAATCGATATCGCATCATCGCTCGAAGCGCGAAGAATGGCCTCGAGAAACGCGAACGGATGAAGAACGACGCCGAACGAGAGTTGGAAATCAGCAGCGCGAGAAAGAAAGGGTTAGGTTATCGAACCAAAGAGTGGGCACGAACAGTGAAAGATCGCGGATACGACAACGTCATGGTGATGCTATTACCCGCGCAATTATTCTTCACGAGAGGCAAGCTCGCGTGGGCGTTTTGGCGTTCCTCGAAAGCGGCAAAATCGTCCGCAATTCTCAGCAGTAAGTCAACAGTAGCATCGACAACGACAGCGGGGACGACGACAGAAAGAAAATCTAGTTAGTTACATAGCAATAGCAAGTCATTTAGTAAAAGTACACGTAGTGAATTTTAGGTTCTATACACACAGCACATTTTTTTGTTTCGGAAGTTGTGAGCGCGTTTAAGCGATGCTTTCCGCCGCCATCTTCTCCAAAGCCTGGCGCTCTATTTCCTCCAAGTCAAAATCCTCATCTTCTTCCTCGCTCGCTTCTTTATCTCCCTCTGAATTATTATTACTATTATTGTCTAACGATGCTAACTCGCCGTTCGCTTTCTTTTTCACTAACTCGTACACGCCCAAATCGCTCGCCGACGTACCGTTCGCGTCCCTCACCTCTGGGTCCGCCCCTGCTTCCAGCAAAACTTCTGCCACGTCTACTTGCTCGCAAATCGCCGCGTAATGCAACGCTGTTTTTCCTTTCTCATCTGCTGCCCCTATATCTGCATCCAATTGCATGAGCTGAATCGCGATCGCCACGTCGCCGGTATCGGCGGCAAACATTAGGGGTGTTCGCCCCTTCGCGTCCCGTTGATTTGCATCCGCTCCGGCTCGCAAACATTTCAGCAACTTATCAAAATCACCCTCTTTCGCGGCTTTAATCAAACTCGTCTCCTCTTCCTCATCTATTTCCCCATCTTCGCCTTTTAATCGTCTCATCGTCGATTGACTCCTCCCAAACGCACCTCCTCCGCTTTTACTTGCACTACCGTCGCTCTTCTTCGGACTCGGCAACAACTCCAAATCGTCCAATCGACTCTCCAAAACCTGCACGTACATCCTACACGCGTCCACTTTCGTCATCCCTTTATGCTTCATCCACTCGGTAAACTTCGCGTACTTTTTCACGTCCAACCGAGTCGGTCTCACCTTCACGTCGCAATCGCCTTTCGTCGCTTGCTTATAGATGCCGTACAGTTCTAAGATGCAATCTTCCGGAACGGCGCCTTCGGCAATCCTCGTCGCCGCGTACGCCGCCGCCGCTTCAAACCCCGCAATGGCTTCTAAATCTTTTCGTGCGGTAGTAGTTCTAGTAGTAGTAGTAGAAGAAGAAGAACCAGCCTGACCTCCTCCTTCGCGTCTTTCGTTTTCCATCACGTCGTCGAATCGGTCTCTCGTTTGTTGAAATCGAACCGAAGATTCGTTCAATTTCGCGCCGTTATTTTTGCTCGTCCCCCACGCGAGAAGCGGGAACTCTTTCTCTTTCCTAAAAAATCTTTGGGTGATTTTGATCGTCGCGAACGCGCCGAGGCAGGCGCACGCGAACGAGGTCAGCAGAGAAGATGCGGAAGTAGCAGACCCTCGGTTTTCCATTTTATTTTTACTCTGCGCGTACTTGAAAAAAGTGACGCGCGAGCGAGCGAGCGAAAACTCCTCAGAAAAAAATAATAATACTAATAATAAGCGTAAAATAACACACGCAGTAATACTCAAATACCGAACAAACCACCGCGCGAAATTCTCGCGGAGATACTCGCGTTGGATTCGCGCGTGGGGGTCCTCGAATTGTTGTTGTTGTTGTTCTCGTTCTCGCGCTGTTGTTGGAACTTTTTTTCTTTCGCTGTTTCTTCCTCTTCTTCTTTTGAAAAGTGTATTTTTTTGAATACGCGGAAAGAAGAAGGAAGAAAAATGTCGTCGTTTTCGCGCGGTCGGAGAAACGCGGTTGGTGCGAAACCGTCGCGATTCGCGATGGTTTGCGCGATCGCGATGGTTTTGTTCGCATCGCGGGTGGTTTCGGGCGCGACGGGTGGTCGCGTCCTTGTCGACGAGCGCTTTGGGAAGGAAGAGGAGGAGGAGGAAGATACAAAAAAGTTTTTGTATCGAAGAGGAGAGGAGAAAGAAGGAGAGGTGAACGGTTTCGACGCGCCGTTCGGGGACGTGAGCGCGAAAGACGTGCCCGAGGCGGACGTTGGTGGGATGAGCAACAACTGGTTCGCGCCGAGGAGGGCGTTGCAGGTACGCGCAAGAAAAGAGAGCGCGTTTCGATGAGCGTTTTCTCTTCTCATCTCGCTCTTTCTTTTTGTTGTTAACAACCCACACGTTCGTATCAAAATGTTTTTTCTCTTGGAATTTCCAAAACCGCGGTTTACACATCGAAATGAATGACTAACCTTCTTTTTGCTTGTTTCATAAACCATAAAACAGGATCCGAATGTTGGCGAGGATGCGAGCGCGTGCGCCGATCTCGCCAATGGAAACCTCGCGTTTAGCGTGCACACGTGGTCGTCGTCGCCTTCGGAAGAGGTGTTGCGACTCGGTGCGATTGCCGGGAACGTCGTGGACGCGGCGAGAGAGACGTACGTTTCGATCGTCGTGACGAGAACGAGTGGAGCAAACGTGAACGATCCAGTATCGTTGGCTGGAGTTACGTTGCCTTTTGAGTGGTCGAGAGCGGTCGCAGTGGAGGATGACGTTTCCGGCGAGACGACGTACGAACCGAGACCAAAAGAGGAGTTCGTCTTCGCGTGTTGGGGTGGGCAAATTCTTCCGAAACGTTTCTCTTCTGCCTCCTCTTTGTCGTCTGACGAAGGCAGGAACGATGTATCATGCGAAGAGATATCGCTCACGATGGACGACGTTGGACCGAGAGTTACTTTCGGCGCAAACGTCGTTTTGCTCCCCGGCGAGTTTCTCGTCGGCGGGTACTCAAACTTTCTTTTTTCTTTTAAGCACGTCGAGAGTAAGAAAATCGAATCGTCGATGACGCTACGAGCGCCCGTTTGTGACGTTGAAGCGATGAATACGCTCTCTTCGTCGGTTGCGGTGGTGAGTCCGAATATGGTGTTCGGGTGGAACCCAAACGTCGGTTTGGATTTGAACGCATGTCCGTCACTCGTAGACGTTGCGTTTACGACGGTAAAGCCGCGACGATTGACGACTACTGGTGACGCTTCATCGTTGGCACTATCTGGAGTTCTCGGTCAGAGAACGTGTCTCACTTTGGATCTCACTGATTTAGTGCTCGAAATTGATTTACTTGAAGGCGAAGACGTGTCAACTACCGCAACGTCAATTACATGCGAAGGTTTATCAATCGCGACGCCTCCAGAAATGCTCGATATGCGAGAACAAATCACAAACTTTTCGTGCGAAGACGCGAGATTTGAAGTCTCGCTCGACGGGACAAAGCTTCGAGTTCTCTTTAACGAGAACGTCAAGTTATGTCCCGGTTGCTTCATCGTCGGCGGTATCGACAACGTCTGGGCTAGGTATGAGACCACGACGACGACGACGATGGCGACGACGACGACGACGACTGGAACGACAACTGAAGAAGTATCTCCATCTTCTCCTTCTTTGTCTTTTCCATCTTCTTCGCTGTACTGCAGTGGCGACGTGGAACTCGCACCTCCGATTCGTGCGTGCAACGCCGAAGATAAAGCAAACTACAACGGCGAGGATATTACCGAAGGTGTCTTCCTCGCCTCTTCAGCAGACGCTTGCTGCGTGGCGTGCCAAGAAAATCCAAACTGTAACGTTTGGACGTATTGCACAGACGATGCTGGCGGATGTGGTTTGAATGAGTACGTGTCATCGTATTCGCAGTGTACTTTGAAGGTCTTGGACCAAGCGATAATTTCTGCGAGCGCCGACACCGGGATTCCGGGATCTCGAGGCGAAGAAGTCACATACACATCTGGAATTTTGCTCGATAAAATCGTCGAACCGATCGCGAGAGATACGAGCGACGTGAAGTTCCCACCATGCAACGCAGAGATGAACGCCAATTATATCGGCGATGTCATTGCAAACGTGACGGTAGACCTTGCGGTAAATGCTGGGGCGTGTTGCGCGGCATGTTTAGCCAACGCAAACTGCGAGATTTGGGTATTTTGCGATTCGGAAGGCGGTTGCGACGAGTACTCCTATCGCACGTGCACTTTGAAAACGTTTCCTTTGAACATAGCAGAGGCATCTTTAGAATCTCCTGCCGCATACGCCAGAGGTCCTAACGTCAACTGGACTTCTGGCGTTGTCACCTCTCGCATTGATGTTGGCGAGTTGCCCGAACCGACCAGCGCGAGCTGCGAGATTGAGCAACGCGCGAATTTCAAAGGCGATCCTCTCAACGTTGGCACTAATTTGATCGTAGATTCCGCTGAATCGTGCTGCATCGAGTGCAAAAAAAGATCTGATTGTAACGTTTACGTTTTTTGCGAAAACGAAAACGGTTGCTCCAACGCCTATTTCGATTACGGTTTCGGCGAATGTTGGCTTAAGAAAGCTCCTGCTGAATTTTTAATCTCTGAAGAATTCCCAGCTTGGGAACGCGGCGAGGGCGTTCCGTGGACGTCTGGGCGTGTTTCTCCTAAACCGATCGGACCCTTTGAGATTCCAAAATCTTGCGTTTCCAAAACGAACGCGTTGAGAGATGCGTGCACTCCTTTGCTTGCGGAACCAGAGGCCAGATCTGGCGACACGACTAAGTGCTGCCAGTTAATGGAAGCTTCAAACGCGGATCGCTGCTTCTGCGAAAGCGACGCTTTAGCAGAACTTGGCGACCGAGAAGATGCGCTGTTGGTTGCTGAAGCCGTTTGCGATTTGACCGGTCCACTTTTGATTGGAGAGAAGTGTGTTCCCGTGAAGGAAGTGATTACTGTTGAAATTTCTCCCCCGCCTCCTTCTGTGTCGCAGCCGTCGCCGCCGCCGCCGCGCGCACCGTTCGCAGTTGTTTCGGTTGAGTCTCCACCACCTCCACCAACACCATTTTCCCCACCTCTAAATCCAATGCCACCGCCTCCATTGGTGGTCGCGTCGCCTCCTCCTACATTTCCCTCGCCACCACCACCACCACCACCACCACCACCTTCACCGGTTTTAGTCGTCGCTTCACCGCCACTGCTTCAAACCGCGGCTCCCAATCCACCGCCGCCGATGCCGGATCCTCCACCACCGATGGCACCTCCTTTGTCTCCGCAACCACCGCCACCTATTCCAAATCCTCCTCCACCACTCAGTCCCAGTCCACCACCTTTTGCTCCCGCATCTCCTCCGCCATTGCCGTTCCCCCCGACTCCTCTGTCTCCGTTGGCACCACAGCAGCCTTCTCCTCCTCCGCCGTTCGCTCCTCCACCGATTCCTCGCTCGCCGTGTGTTCTTCTCATCGAGTCAATAAATACGGATTGTAGCGCTCTGTTTGTGGAAAATGGTCAGCAAAGCACAATATCGCAGACTTGCTGTAGTCTGATACAGACGGCAAACAACGATCGGTGCTTTTGCGACGGGGACGTTCAAAATATTTTGGGGCCGTCTAAAATCGAGACGATTCGATTAGTCGGGCCGTTCTTGTGTGGAACGGATTTACGCATCCGCACAACGGTAGAGGAGTGCGTCGAAGAAAAGCCGCCGATCGTGGTTGAAATTTCACCGCCTCCGCCTCTGCCTCCGACTGCTCCATCCATTCCCTCACCTCCACCGCCGTTGCCGCAATCGCCCGCGGTTGAGATTGTTGAAGCGTCACCACCATCACCACCACCTCCTCCTCCTCCTCCTCCTCCTCCTCATCTACCACCTCCGCTTCCGTTATCACCGCAAGCGCCAGTCGAAGTGATCGTGCCACCACCTCCCTCGAGTCCGCAACCTCCACCACCGCTCTCACCGAAAGCTCCCGTGGAAGTTGTTGTTGTGGCTTCGCCTCCACCCTCTCCTTCTTCACCGTTGCCGCCGCCGCCGAGTCCTCCTCCACTTGCACCACCGCCGCTATCTCCACCGCCAACACCACTCGACGAATTTCCGGACGATTACGAAGAGTCTCCACCTCCGTCTCCCCCAACTCTTCCACCGCAATCTCCTCCGACTGCACCATCACCACCACCATTTCCTCCTCCACCAGTTTCACCCTCACCTCCTCCACCTCCGCTCCCGGTATCTCCGTCACCACCTCCTCCTCCGATTCCGGTTTCGCCTTCACCGCCGCCACCTTCACCACCGCCACCATTTCCTCCGCCTCCGGAAGCACCTCTACCGCCACCTCCGGTTCCAGCAGAACCATCGCCGCCGCCGCCAAGTCCATTCCCGCCTCCACCAAATCCATCACCACCACCGCCAAGTCCATTCCCTCCGCCGCCGAGTCCATCACCGCCACCTCCTTTTCCCTCTCCTCCACCGCCGAATGTGTGTCCATCACTGACAGTTCTTGGTGGTTCTGCTGCGACACAAAATGAAATATTGGTTTCTGGCGTATACGTTGAACAAGGTGCGACTGCGTTCGACGAAGAAGATGGCGATATCACCTCGCAGATTGATATCGACAACTCATCCGTCGACACGTCAACTCCAGGTATTTACCCGGTATCATATCGAATCGTCGATTCGAACGGGTGCGAAGTCACTGAGACTAGATTTGTGAGAGTCATTGCGCTCGTCCCAACTTCTGATGCTGCTGATATTCTCGTTGCGTGCAGAAGACGGGTCAACCGAGTCGATCAGCTGTGCGACGTTGGAAACGAGAATCCGAATCCAGCCAGTTTCCCGGGATGCTGTTTGGCGGTTTCAGATATGGATAGTGCTTCGTGTTTCTGTGACGACGAAGTGCTCGATACGTTTGCAAAGCGCGACGACACGTTTGTCGAAAAGCTCGCTGACTTTGTTCCGCTCGCTTGCGGGTTCCGAATCAAGTACGGCGATGAAATTTGCGAAGATCGCGACGCGCTTTCGGCGTTCTTGAGACTTCCTGCTGAACGGGACGTGCGCGATAGATCGAACGCGTGGAAACGTGTCATCGATGAAGACTCTGGTCGATTGAAAGAAGACTTGACGTGCGGTGAAACCGTGCAAGCGACTCGTTACATATGCCGCAAAGTCACCTCGAGCGACAGCATCACGCCGGTGATTGCAGATATCGCCCCGTGTTGCGACGCGGCGATCGCTCTGAACCGCTCGAATTGCCTTTGTGATGCCGTCATAGACGAACGAAAAGGTAAAGAGCTCTTCGAGGAAACGGCAGGAGCGAAATCATTCTTGCGCAAGCTGGTTGGCTTTACGCCTTTGGGATGTGGATTCGACATCTCCGAGCAATGTCCGGAAATTCGTGAGCGCATTGGCGTTCCGGTCACCGAGACGGTTCGAAACGTCACAAGGTTTATCAACGAAACTCGTTTGATTCCAGTTGCCGTCGGTGTTCCTTTATTGGTTGGCGAGGACGAAATATCTGGAGTTGAAGTAATCGAAAAAGGCGTTTTAGAGCAACTCAGTGGAGGATTATCCGCCATCGATCAACGCGGGAATCAAATTCGCGATGTAATGTTCAGAGAGTTCTTCGATAGGGCAAACTATCGAAACTGTTTGAATTATACAGACGCCATCGAACAAACGTGCGCAAGAGTCGTTGTAAGCGATGGAGCTGTAGAAGATAACGATATCGACACAACCACTTACGATGTCACGGCGTGCTGCGGTGTTTTGTATTCGCTCTGGACCCGCGGGTGTATTTGTCCACCGTTCGCTGAGCAGTTGCTGTCGACCAACCTCTACTTGTCTCTATCCAAGATTGCACCAGAAGCTTGCGGTTTTTCGATGAACGAGATTCCAAACGACAACGAAGGCGTTTGCGTTAACGATTTATCTGAAACGCTCGAAGGTTTCGTCGAGAGCGATATCGACGCTAGATTTGATTGGAGGATCATCGAAGACGCCGAATCGTGGGTCTCCGAAAAGTACAGCGCCACGAAGCCGAGTGATTTTCAGAATATATTCTTGGTTGAAGGTGGTTCAACAATTGGTGGCTTTGGAGTTGGTTTCAATTTCGAGGCATTCACAAACTCCACGGCATGGTGGATACCGTCGTCGTTGTCGTCGTTTCAAACGAACGTATCGGTGGCTATTCCTTCTGCTTCGACGTGTTACGCCGCCGTGCGAGCCGCTGAAGATTCGTGCGTGCCGAATCTTGCCGGTGCTTCAGAAATATTCTTTCAGGACCTCGACTGGCAAATGTGTTGTAGGCGACTTCGCGTCGTCGAAAATGCGAAGTGCTTCTGCGACGGTTTCGTATCTCTTCTTCTCACGGCGGATTCTCCTATCAACGCGAGTGGCTCAGATGGAGATATCGTCTCGAAAATTCACGCCGCGGTACTTTCTGAAGCGCCATCGGCGTGTGGTTTCGTACCAACGTACGGCCGTGCATGCCCTGCGGCTGAATTCACACAAACGGTGGAAGAACCACTCACCGTAGACTCTCGAGAACTTGTTGACGTGGAGACATTTTACGCTCAAAAGAATGAGTTAGATTACTCTCCGTTGGTGTACATTTCGGCGCGAATGTTCTACAGCGAAGACCCGAATACGATGATTCGAGGACTCATGCTCTCAAACGGCGGCATGCTCATTTCCGAACTTGATATTATTGGCGGCGAAACAGGTCGCGAGGCAAGTTTAGTTATCGTGTCGCCACCGCGTTTGAAAAATCAAGGCGTTACCGTACTTCGAGACGCCGCGGATGGACAAATATCTTTCGAATACACCACATGGAATACTTCAAGCACATATCGAGTTCTCGCTGATCTGAGTGATGCACCCGGGACTTTTTTTCTAGATTCAACAACGCAGTTTGTGCGCATAGGTGACGGCACAGCTGATTTCGAAGCTGGATTGTTCTCTAGCGCAACGAGCACTACGATTGGCGCGTCTGAATCCGCGCTCACGGTGGCGTCCAGCGGAAAACTTTTCTTGAGAACGTTCGAGTCTCCGGAAGGCATTGAAGTTGAAGGTGACGAAGTGACTTTACCAGACGGTACGGTTGCAAAAATCATACGCGTGGAATATTTCAACGAATCAATGCTATTTCCACTCGTTCGTACGTCTGCAATTCTCATCGCAAATGAAACCCTCGCGGTGGAAGAAACGCCGCCGACGACGACGACGATAACAACAACCCCTATAGATATTCGTCGAGGCGTAGTAAAGAGATCTGGAGTCATCATTCCCAAAGCAGAAGATGGTGGCATATGTTCAGACGCACGAAGCGTGAAGAATTTCCTCGCGATTGCGCTTGAAAGTCCTACGCTGTCGAAAAAATACTCCGTCGTAGGTGCACTCACCGTCGCCGACGATACCAACAAGGAAACAATCCTCGTGCCGGAGATTAAAATTCCGATTTATTACGTCCCAAGAGGCGGCGAAGTAGAAACGGAGTCCACGAGTAGTTTCTACGACGAGTCATCGTTCGTAGATCCGTTAACACCTGGCGTTGGAACGTGCTTAGGTCTTCAAATCATCGATGGTTTTGGTCGTAGGTATTCCGACGAGGATCTTTGCGCGCGAACAAGGAGCGAAACAACTTCGTTCGGCGTGCAATTTACCATATCGGACGTGAAAATGTGCAGAGAGTGTGCGTTAACGGGTAGAGAATCTGACGGTGCCTTGTTCGAAGTCTCACACGGCGATGGTGATGACTCCAACGCTTTAGCCGTTTCCGAACCTTTCATTCGACGTCCATTTTGCGATCTTGACGATTTTGAAGAAGCCGCGACGGAGCAACAAAGACGCAGAAGAAGAAATTTGCTACAATTCTTTGGAGGCGTCCCGTTCTTTCAATCGCCTCGAGTGATCAACCCGTCCAACCAAATGGCTGGACGAATGCCAGGAGGCGCCAACAATCAGTTTGCGGCTGGAAACTCCGGAGCGGGTAGCGATGCTCTCTTTCCTTCCAGCACGGTGAACGTGAGTCAAGGCCCTCCGTCGACGACGCTCTGCTCAGAAGAGGCTTTAAACGTTATCGAAAGTAGCATTTACTGGAAAGACGACCGTGGTGCAATCTCTTCGTCAACAAACGGAGGTAATAGTTTTACCGAGCAATACGAATCGTACGCGTTCGCCGGTGACATACGAAATTCGAATAAAGACAGCGCGGTGAGTTTGAAGAACGCTCTGACGCTAATCGCGCTCTCGCCATGGCTTCGCGAGAATCTTGGCGAAGGCGCGTACGGGGCGTGGAGAAGAATCAACGATCCGTCCCGAGAACTCAAATTCACATGCTATGGTTATAAAATAGTATCGTACAACGAGCGAGGCGACGAGATTGTACAGCTTTCTAATCCTCGATGCGAAAATGTTCAATTCTATGCGTCATTGAGCGCGCCTGTGAGCTTATCCGGCGGCGGCGATAGTGGATCAGAAGGTACCAACTCGCAACAAGAAGGAAGTGGGGGTGATAGCATCCCCCCGGCGTATGTTGTGTTAGTTGAAGTCGACTTTGGCGTCACATTATGCGAAGGATGTTATCTGAAACCTTTGTATGTCGACGACGATATTCTCTTCAGCGTCTTTCCAAACAACGAAATCATTTCGGAAGATGTTGTAGATGATGACATCGGTAGTTCTTCGTATACGTTCGATTTTGTTGGGCCGACTATAGCAGAGAGGCTGGAGTGCTCAGCTCCCAAAGGTGCTCTCGTTCCAGCTGTCGAATTGGTGGCATCAGAAACTTCGGCGATTACTACTCCGGAAGAAGAAGAAATCGAGGCGTCCGAAGAAGAAGCGTCTGTGCCGAGTGTCCGTAGGCTCCCGAATCGATACGCGTGTAACGCTCAAGCCAACACCAACTTCAAGGGCATTTTACTCAACGATGGTAACAAGAACATTCTTTCTTCAGCGGCGGCGTGCTGCGATGCGTGCGCCGAGACGGAAAACTGCGACATATGGGTGTACTGCGTAGGGGATTGCGTAGATTTCGCATTCCATTCGTGCTGGTTGAAAAGGTCCATGGAAGGTGGGTTTAATTCTACGGCATCTCCATCTAAAATTTCTGCGTGGGATCGCGGCGAGGGTGTGCCGTGGACCTCCGGATTTCTCGTCACAAAACAGGATGCATCGGAAGTACCGTCATCCGAAGAGGAAGTTACCGATACTGCGAAATATTTTACGCTCGAGCCGGGGAAGCCGACGGATATACCAGCGTCGACAATTACAGTAAAAGCAATCGATGCATCAGTAACTCCTCCTCCTCTGTTCGACAACGTCGATGAGACTATCGTTCCTTCAGAGACGCCTTCACCGGTAGGTGAGGAATCTGTCGTCGCCTCTCCGCCGCCGAGTGGATTCGGGACGATTCGTCCGACGGTTCCCGTGGACGTTCCAACTACTACTTCTCAACCGACAGAAGGAGTGATATCTCAACAACCGCCAGGGGTCACATCTACTCCTACCGCTACCACTACCGCTACCACCACCACCACCACCACCATCGGCGCCCCTTCTCCTCCTACCTCGAAATGTTCGAGCACCGACGTCGCCGCCTGTCCTCGCGAATCGTCGCAAACGCTCGAGGCGCTCGATATTCGCGCAAACTTTAGAGCATCCACCAAAGGAACCTCCCCATCAAGCGACGGACGTCAACTCACCGTCTCCGGCACCGTCGTAAACTTCGGCGCGCTCGGAACCGTCTGCCTCGCCGGCGTCACCTTCCGCGTCCCGTTCGATTTCACCGTCCTCCCGGAAGGAACAAACGACCGAGCGTCTACTCGGCGCGCGCCTTCCTCCGAGTTTCTCTTCGACTGCGCCTTCCTTGGCGTCCGCTCGCGCGCCGGTCCAATCACCGACTCGCGCGAATGCGCCGACCTCCTCAAATTCGCGTTCGTTCAAGAAGAAGAAGAACAACAACAAGTCGCCCCCGGTACCTCCTACGTCCAGTTCACGCTGCGCGACGTCGCGCTCTGCCCAGACTGCTGGCTCGTCGGCGGCAAAGGAGGCGTCATTTTCTCCGTCCGGCACGTAGAGAACTTGAAGCTCATCTCTTCCTCCTCGTCGTCGCCTGATGTCGTCGTCACCGTCGCGGAAGAAGACGCGTGCCGAGACGCGTTCTGAGAGTATTTTTTTGTTACCACCCCCTGAGAGACTTTGAAAAAAAGAGAGAGACACAGTTGTAATTTAGAAACAAATTTTCCATATACACAACACACTTTATCAACTAAATCAAGTCAGATCGCTCTCCTGGATCTCCTCGTCATGGGGTGCTGCGTCTCTAAAGCGCCGCCGCCGCTTCAGGAGGAGGAGAAAAGAGGAGAGATCGGCTCGAATAAAGCGAAGAGGAAGAGAGGAAAAGAGGAGAAAGATCCGATTGCATCGACTTTGAATTCGTTGAAGGAGAGGAAGAACGCGGCATCGATTAAGAATAATAGTAATATTAATTCAAACGCTTCGACGAAAATCTCTTCTTCTTCTTCTTCTTCTTCTTCACCTTCTTCTTCCTCGCGCTTAGAACTCATCCGCGCGTGGAGCGGAGAGACGCGCGCGGCGAGCGCATCGACAACAACAACAACAAGTACCGCTGCGAATGCAAAAACGGAGGAGGAGATGAGCGATTTTTTAATCGCCAAAATGCTCTTCGAGGACGATTTAGAAGACGAGGATCGAAGACGGAAAATCGAAGAGGACAGCGATTACTTACTCGCGCGTTCGCTCGACGAAAGTGAACGAATAGATGCAAATAGAGACGATGGTGCTGGTAGAAAAAACAACAATAACAACATTAATTATAACAACAACAACGGCGAGAACGAATCGTACGAGGTGATATTAGAGCGATGGAAACGACGGGTCGGTCAGGAACGGATAGAGAGTTGGTCGCGGAAGTTGGACGGCGTGGTGCGGGAGAAGGTTTCGAACGCGCCGGTGAACGGCAAAGGTAGGAGAGCGAAGAGGCAAATATCGGTGCCGATAACGCCGAGGAGGAACCAGGACGAGGATTTGCGTATCGCGTTGCAGCTGAGCAGAGAGGATAGCGAGAAAGTGGAGAGAGATCACGACGTGTTGCTGCAGAGATTAGACGCGTATGGGTTGAGAGAGAAAGTAGTTTCCGGGGACGGGAATTGTCAGTTTCGAGCGCTGAGCGACCAGTTGTTTCGGACGCCGGAGTTTTACGAAGAGGTGAGGAAGAACGTGGTTGGGCAGTTGAGGAAACACGCGTCGAGGTACGCGGCGTACGTCGTCGCGGCGAACGAGGGGGATGCGCAGGGAGAGATGAGCGGTAGTAGAAATAGTAATAGCAAAGGCGGGAGCAAAAACGCGCCTTCGTCTGCGAGCTCGCAACAATCCTCGACCGAGGAAGCCAAGTCCTCGTTTTTTATGATGCAAACGGCGTATTCGAATTATTGCGACGATATGGCCTCGGATGGCACGTGGGGTGATCACGTCACGTTACAAGCCGCCGCGGATCTATATGGCGCGCAGATTACCGTAGTCACTTCGTATTTAGATAACGGCGTCTTGGAAATCACGCCGACTCGAACGTCGTCTTGGAACAACAAAAGCGGCGATGCGTCACCTCCGGACGACGGAAAGAACTCCTCCTGGTCTGAAAAGTTTGGCGAGAGGAATTTATGGTTGAGCTTTTGGGCGGAAGTGCATTACAACAGCGTCTATCCGAAGCTAGAGTTTCGCACGCCGGAGAGCGGAAAGAAGAGCGGCGAAGGAAAAGGAGTCACCGCTGGAGGAGATCGCGGAAATGGAAGCACTGACGGGGATGCCAACGCCAGTAGAAACAATAACAATGACAACAACAATAACGCGAACACTAATGATAGCGTTGATAGCAGTGGCACGAGTAAAGGAGTTTCTCGAACGGCTATTCGCTCCCAAGCTTCGAAGCAAAACGACGCCGCTTTGCGCATCCAAACCTCGTTCCGAGGTGTGCAGGCGAGAAAGAAAGCCACCAATTCTCGACAGTTGCTGCAACGCTCCATTGAAATGTTGAAGATTCACGACGCGGCAGCGACCATCCAACGCGCCTATCGCGTGCATCGAGCTGAACGCATCGAGCGAAAAGAACAAGAAGAGTACGAAAAAGTCATGCAACGCATCGCGAGCAACACTCCGGAAAAGTTTCGCTCGTCAGAGTTCTACTCGTCTCCTTTGCGCGATTTGCGAGGCTTCGAGCAACGCGAACTTTTCAAATCGCCGAAAACGCCCGAGGAACGAAAACGTGATTTTCTAAAAAACCAGCGCGAGTTTGAGGAGAAGACGGCCGCGATTAAAATTCAAAAGGTATTCCGAGGCGTTTTGGAGAGAAAGCGCATGCTCGACGCCTCGGACGATCCGGCGAAGAAGTTACAAGCGTTAGTCCGAACTGAAATGGCCATGAACGCCTACCGAGAGTTGAAATCGAAACAAACCAACGCGGCGATGAAAATGCAAGCGTTAGTCAGAGGCGCGATTGCCCGAAAACGCTTGAGAGAAGCTAACGAAGCGGCTTTGAAAATTCAATCGATGGTGAAAATGCACGCGGCGAAAAAAGATTTGCGCGAGATGAAAGCGAAACGACTGGAAGCTGCGAAGAAATTGCAAGCGCTCATGCGAGGCACGATTGCCCGAAAACGCTTGAAAGAAGCCAACGACGCGGCGATTAAGATTCAATCGATGGTTAAAATGCAAAAAGCAAAGAAATCGTTGCAAGAGTTGCACATCAAACGAAACGAGTCCGCGTTGAAGTTGCAAGCGATGATGCGAGGCGTCCTCGCTCGAAAGCGCTTAGCCGAAGCGCAGCAGGCTGCGATTAAGATTCAATCGATGGTGAAAATGCAAAAGGCAAAGAAGGAGTTCCGAGATTTACAGGAGCGAAGGTTGCAATCGGCGTTGAAATTTCAAGCGTTTACGAGAGGCGTCCTCGCTCGCAAGCGATTCAACGAGACGAAATCGGCGGCGATTAAAATTCAATCCGTGTTTAAAATGACGAAAGAGAGAGAAGAGTTTCAGAAGCAACGCCGGGCGACTTTGGCGATTCAAGCGCGAGTGAGAGCGGCGCTCGTAGGTCGCAACGAACGCGAAACGTTTCGAGAGAAGCGAAACGCCGTTCGCAAAATCCAATCGTTGTTTCGAATGGCCATCGAGAAGAAGCGATATGAGGAAACGAGAGACGCAATCGTCAAGATGCAATCTCTTGCCCGCATGAATATGGCAAAGCGCGAGTTTGAGCTGTTGAAGAAACAACACGCGAGTGCCAAAAAGTTGCAAGCTATTTATCGTGGTCAGCTGGTGCGCAAACGGCAAAACGAGCTGAAACGCAGAGCGGTGGCCATTCAATCCGCGTTCAGAGGGTATCAAACGCGGAAAAAGTACAACTTGAAATCGTATTACGTCGGGTGGGAAGCTGCAAACAAGACGACGTGGTCTGGAAACTCATCATCGGACGAAGAAGACGTCGAGTGGACGAGAGAGTATTATTTGAAGTCGTACTCCAACAAGGAGGCGTTCGAGGAACACCACGAGAACATGGTCAAAGCTGGTATTTTACCGCCGAAAACGGGCGAACCGTTTTCACCGCGCACGAGTTTGGCGTTTAACAACGGCCTGAACCATCATCGCGATAACCTCGAATCGCATCCGGCGCCGATGTCGCCTCCGAGACGACGCAAGAGGGGGAAGAGAAACTGGTCCAGACGACTCATCGGTCGTCGACGAAACGGTCGCGGCAGTTTTGATTTCGAAAGCAGCGACGAAGAGGACGATTCCGCCGCCGAGAAAGAATTTCAAGAACCAAACTCCGTTTTAATCAAGACCATTTCGAAAAAGTCCGGCCACACGGTTCTGGTCCGCAAATCCATCGACCTCGAAGCGTCTTCGGCGATGAAGAGGAAACTCGCCTTTGAGTTTGATCAAATAGAAAAAGAGAGGAGAGAGAAAGAGTTGAGAGAGATGGAAAAGGAAAAGAAGCGGTTACGAAACGCTCAAAAATCAACACCGCGACGAATTAAAGACGCGCTGAAAAGCGCGTTCGTCGACAAACCCGCGCGAATGGCGCAAACGACTTTTAAAATCCTCACGAGCAAACACGCCATGGAGCTCGCGTTGAAATCCGCCATCGCGTTCTTTGCCTTTGACGCCATCAAAACGGTACATTCGAACCATCGAGAGCGCGTTCGAAGACACCGTTTCGGTCGCGAAGACAAACCGATTTTAGTGATTAAAACCTCCGCGGCTTTCGATGACGCGTCTTCAAAGAAAAAAAACCGCGGCGTCCGCTTTTTCGGCGCGACGACGAGAACCAAAGCCGTGTTACCGAGCGACGCCTTGTTGCCCGACTACGTCGCGAAAAGGAGCACCGTCAGAAACAGCCGCGCGCGAAGCGACGAGAAAATGTAGTAGCAAAAAAGGGAGCAAAGAAAACGTACCTACCTTGTATGTAAGTTAGTGTGTTGTATTTTAACGAAAATGTGTACAAAAGACAAAATCAGCGCGCGCGCTTTTAAAATCAAAACAGTGTTATTATTATTACATCGTTCGTTTTACATCCCTTTGCGCTTTCTACGCGTGCGCGGTAGTAGTCGCGCGTTACTTCTTTTCCTGCTTCTTCGTCTTCTGAATCGGCTTATTAAATATCGCCTCGTCTCTCTTGCGCATCTCGTCTTGCGCATCCGCGCCTGGTTTCAGCCCAAACGTGGTGGCCACGAGAAATCCCCCCCCTATTAAAATTGCCAGAGCGAAAATCGCTCCGGTCGGCGCCTCGACGTCGCCCGGATTGCTCTCGCTCAAGTCGCCCAGAAGTTTGTTAGTAAAACTGGTTAAAGTCGTTGATGACGAATTCGTCGTCGTCGTCGTCGCGGCAGCAGCGCTCGTCAAACCGATGAACGCGATGTCATCGAGTAACGAAATCAAGAATATCCCGAGCGCGTTTTCGCCCATCCCAGCTCTCGTCGTCGTCCTCGTTTTCGGGGCGGCGACGACTCGTCTCCTTTGACGCCTCGATGGTGATGACAATTGGAAAACGATGGCATTTTCCCGGCAAAGAATTCGCTTTTTTTGCGAAAGAGCAGAACGGGAGGAAAACGACGCAGAGGAGGACGGGTGAGCGGCGGCGTTTAAAAACAGCATCATAATCTCTCTCTCTCTCTCTCTCTCTCTTTTCGATTTGTACTCACGAGAGAAGACGCTCGATGATGGTGACGATGATATTTGTGAAAGAGGTTTTTAGGTTAAAAAAGTGCTCAAAAAGTGCGTCAGATATTTTCCCCCAACCCTAAACCCTAAACCCTAAACCATCATCCTTCGTAAATTTGAGAAGACGAAAGAGAGAGAGAGACGAAGAGCGCCAGAGAAAGACGCGTTTGCGCGCGGATTTTTATTTACGAAGAGAGAGTTTTATTACGAGCGTCGTCGCATACATGTCTGGAGGAGGAGGAGAAGAAGCTGCTGCCGCTGCCGCCGCTGCCGCGACCTCCTCCTCCTCCTCCGGGAAGAAAAGAATGTCAAACATCGAATCGCTTCTCGTGCACACGATGCCGCTCGTGCGATGCGTTTCGTCGAGAACGAAGAGCGGGAAGAAGAAGAAGAAAAAAGATTTCGCGCTGAAAGAACTGTGGCGCGCGTTTCACGAGACGAGCGCGTTCGGGTGCGAAGTGCCGCTGGAGATGCAACGAAGGAGCGGAAGAAGAAAGGATTGCGAAGAAGAAGAAGAAGAGGAAAACGTGGAGGTGATTGCGCAGTATTACGCGAGTTACATAAGCGCGTTTCAGATTTTCGAGAAGACGACAAAGAAGAAAGGAAAGAAGAAGAAGAAGAAGAGGGATAGCAGTAGGGGCAGAAATAAGCGTCCGCGCAGTACTTTGAGTCTTTGGCGCCGTATTCGAGACCGCCTTTGACGGACGTCATCGAGCGGCTCGCCGAGGAGAACGAAAAAGTGCAAAGTTTGAAAGCGTCGGAGATTGATCGAGAGAAGTCGTGGTTTTGTTTCGCGTGGTATCCGATTTATAGGATACCGCAAGGGACGAGTCGGACGGATATTCAGGGGTGTTTTTTAACCTACCACGGGTTGAATCATTTAGACATAGAGGACGAAGAGGACGA
>Ga0181601_10001490_pt1 | contig 20039 bp, 10 predicted proteins | sample 041ome_8_FD_133020 | JGI IMG/M metagenome (GOLD analysis project Ga0181601, IMG submission 133020) | Coastal salt marsh microbial communities from the Groves Creek Marsh, Skidaway Island, Georgia - 041407BS metaG (megahit assembly) | ecosystem: Environmental > Aquatic > Marine > Intertidal zone...
ATCGACATCGACATCGATCGTGGCGCTCGTCGTGGTGGACGCGTGCATGGTCTTCCCCGACCTCAAGCCCGTCGTTTTGCGTCGCGTCGCGGAACGCATCGAAACCGCCTTCGGCGTCGCCACCGCCTCCGACGCGGCGGCCGTTTTCAACCAAGACAACCTGTGCGTCTGCGCGACGCACACGCATAGCGCCCCGGGGGGGTACGCGCCGCACGGGCTGTACAACGTGACGTTCGGCGGGGCTGTCTCCGAGTCGTTCGACGCGCTCGCGCGGGGCGCGTCGGAGGCGTTGTTCGAGGCGTTCGCCGACGCGTTTCGCTCGGAAACGAAAACGCGAACCGTCGCCTTCGCGCGCGGCGAGTTGGTGGGCGTATCCGCGAACCGATCGCGATCGGCGTTTGACTTGAACCCCGAAATTGAAACCGCGCCGTTCGCGATGTCGGGCGGGGTGGACGAGACGTTCTCCGCGCTCGTCATCGGCGCGCGCGAATTTCGAAAAACCGAAAAACGCGGCGCGGGCGGGTTCGAGGCGCCTCGCGGCGTCGCCGCGTGGTACGCCGTGCACGGCACGTCCCTCCCTGGGTCGAACACGCTCATCAGCGGGGACAACAAAGGCATAGCCTCTTCGCTCACCGAGTCCGCGTTGCGTTCTGCGGTCGCGGGGGACGAATCGGCGGTGCGCGCGCTCGAAGCGCTGTTTCGGCGCGTCGGCGAGACGGAGGGAAAACCGCGCGCGCGGGGTTTGGCGGACGCCGACGTCGTCGCGTCGGCGGCGTCCGCCGCGGCGCGGGTCGTGACTTCGGGGTTCGAACGTCGTTCGAGCGAGTGTCAGTCTGATCAGTCTGACACTAAAAACACTCCATCGATCGTCGCGGCGTTCCCTCAGAGTGCCTCCGGAGACGTCTCCCCGAACGTCCTGGGCGCGTTCGACGCGCGCGCCGGGACGGCGTGCGACGGCTCGCGAGCGGAGTGCGACGGCGGGTCGGCCGGGGGCTTCGCGTTTCTTAAAAATCCGCGCGTTCGCGATTGCGTCGGGCGGGGACCTTCGGGGACGGAGGGCGACAGGTTCCTGAGCTGCCTCGTGACGGGAACGGCGCAGGCGGCCGCGTGCGTGTCGCTTCTGGACGGCGCCGCGCGCGTCTCGGGTCCGGTACGCGCCGCCGCGCGCTGGGTCCCGATCGGGAGGGAAGGCGGCGCGGCGGCGGCGGGGGCCGGGGATCGCGCCGCCGCCGCGGACCGAACGGCGACCCCGGCTCTCGGGTACTCGTTCGCCGCGGGCACGACGGACGGCCCCGGCGAGAACGGCTTTACGCAGGGCGACCGCGAACACGAAGACGACGCGACGGAGCAAACGAAGAAAAACAAAAACAAGCAGAGGTTTCTCGGCCGCGTCGCGACGTTTTTGTTCGGCGGCGGGTTCGGCGTTTCGAAAGAGACGCGCGTCGCGCACGCGCCGAAACCCGTGCTCGTGGCTTTTCCCGACGCGGACGAAGACGAAACCGACGAGACGCGGTTTTTTCCGCCGGGGGCGCGCGTTTTCAAAGGTCGGTTTCGTAGAAATCCGCCTCTCGGGTGGGTGCAGCGGGACGTGCAGGTGCAGGTGTTCAGAATCGGGCGCGTGTTGATCGCGTCCGTCCCGGCGGAGGTGACCACCGTCGCGGGGAAGAGGCTGGAGGACGCCGCCGCGCGCGCCGCGCGCCGACACGACCCAACGTCTCGCGGTTCCGGCGAGGAACAGACGTGGTCGGTGGTGGTCAACGGCCTCGCGAACGGCTACTCGGGGTACGTCACCACCGCGGAGGAGTACGCGGCGCAGAGGTACGAGGGCGCCAGCACTCTGTACGGGCCGAACACTCTGCGTCTGTACGAACGCGTCGTCGCCGAACTCGTCGCCGAGGTTGTCGCCGAGCAGCGCGAAGACGAAGCCGAAGACGAAACCGAAGACGAAACCTTTTCGTCTCGGTACGCGCGCGCCGATCCGAGCGACGTCTACGAAGATTTCAGAAGAAACGTCTTCAGAAGACACGAGTCCGTGCAGAGTCTCGTGTTTCCGTTCGACGCGCGGTGGCCGCCGGGCACGAAATTCGGGGAGGTGGTTCTCGGCCCGAAAAACAAAACCAAAAGCACACACGGAGGAAGAAAGAGACACGTTGTGATGTGTGTTCGCGTCGGGGCCGGCGGCGACGACGGCGAGGCGCGCGTCTCGTTTCTCGCCGGAAGGCCGCGAAGACTTTTTTCTACAGTCGGGACCCGTTTTCTGGTAGTCGAGCGCTTCGACGCGCGTACGCGCGAGTGGCACGTCATCGCGGACGACGACGACGTGTCCACGATCGTGGAGTGGGACGCGCACGGCCCTCTGTGGCTCGCCAGTCGCCTGACGCTGAGCTGGCGCCCGCCGGAAGGCACGAAGCCGGGGACGTACCGCGTGGGCGTCGCGGGCGCGGCGAGGACGGTTTCGAGCGCGCTCGCTTCTTTTTTAGGGAAAGTTTCCCTAAAAACGCCCGAGGACGAAAGCCTCGAGTTCTTCCGGGGTTTCAGCGAGCCGTTCGAAGTGCTCGCGGGAAAGGGGGGGGAGTGAGCGGCGTGTGGCTTCTGTGCGCTTCTGTGCGCTTCTGTGCGCTTCGCGACGGCGTATCGAGATGGTTTCATTCGGCGCGACTACGGCGACGGGTTTTTAGGAAAACCCGCGCGCCCCGGTTTTCGAAAACCGGTTTTCGACGACGGCGCGCGCGACTGTCTCCGGCGACGCCATGGCGCCGACGCCGACGTCTCCGCACGCCAACGTCTTCTCCACCGGGTCTATGACGTGCACGTTCGGGAACGCCGCGAGTTCGGCGAGGTGTTTCGCCGTGAACGGCGAGTTCCACATCGCGGTGTTCATGGCGGGCGCCACGAAGACGGATTTCGAAGCGTCGGCGAAGTCCCACGCGCGCCACACGCACGTCAACAGGGTATCGCACAAGCCGTTTGCCATCTTCGCCAGCGTGTTGGCGCTGAGCGGAGCGACGACTAAAGCGTCCGCCCATTTCCTGAGCTCGATGTGTGTCACGGGGTCGCCAACTTTGCGCCACTCGCGCCACTCCGTGTCGTCGGTGTACACGAACGGCTCATCCGGCGGGTGCCCATCCGGGAAACGCTCCGCGTACGCCGCGGAGCCCGCCGCCGCGCGAAACGCGGCGTAGCGCGTTTTAATGCGGCGTCTGAGCTCTTCGACGTCGACGAACCTCTTCGCGACATCCGTCACGATCACGCGCACATCGAAAGGCAAAGGCACACCGACGATGGTGTCATCGAGGGACCTATTCGTGCCATCGAGAAAGCCATCGACCACCTCGTACGCTTTCACGGACGCCACCGAACCGGTGAAGCACACGAGCACGCGATGGGCTCCCGCGCGCCTTCCATTCTTCTCGCTTCGCTCCATCTCGTCGTTCGAGCGCACGGACGACGCCGCGGCCGTCGCCGCGCGCTTCCCCGTTTCCGTACTCATCGCGCGCGTTCGGCGTGCTGTCTCACCCCGTGAACTTCCCGTTCACGGTGCTGTGGCCGTACTTCTCCACGCGCGCGCGCAGGCGCTCCTTCTCCGCGGTCGCCTTCTTGTTGTTCTCGCGGAACTTGAAGAGCTTCTGCTTCTTCAGGCACTCGTCCAGCGCCCACTTCTGCTCGTTGCACGCGCCGAACGACCGCGACCACGGGTTCTCTCGGTGGCACACTTTCAGCTCAATGACCACCTCTCGGCACAGGGGGTGGTTCTCCAGCGTCAGCGGAGGGAGCATCGCACTCTGAGACGCGGTGCCGAAATCGCGAGGGTCGGCGTTCGGTCCCGTCGTCTCCGAGTGGAACCAATCGAGAAGCCTCTTCTGACTGTTTGCGCATACGAGGCTCGCATTTTCTCGCTCTCGTGAGTGACGAGAAAAGGGAGGCACACTCTTTCTCCACGTCACTTGCCTTCTCGCTCGCCACCGACGCCTTTGGCACGATGGCCACGATGGCGACTCTGTTCGCTGGCGGTCGCATCTTCACACGGCGCTCCTCCATGGGCGCGCGCGCGACCTTCCGCAGCTTTAACGACGTCAAGAGCGCGCAGCTGGAGGTGCGTGTCGACGCGCACACGGGGACGGCTCTTATCTCTATCCGCCGATGCCATCTTTTCCGCGCGAACCGGCGTGCACGCGCGAGGCGCGAGAGCGCGTTCGCGATGGCTTTCCCGCGGTGCGCGGCATCGCGTTCGGGCGACACATCAGACTGACACCATCACATCCACGCGTGATGCCATCTCCCACGTACACCACAGCGCGCGCGTCCCGTTCGCGCCCGCGCCGGCTCGCGCAAGCACCTGTTCGCGACCGCGGCGGTGAAGGAGCCCGAGACGTCCACCGCCGAGACCCCCACGCTGTCGTGGCGCGCGGCGATCGACTTCAAGAAGCTCAAGGAGGACCCGGCGGCCGCGCAGGCGAACGCGGACGACCGAGCCGCGCAGTGCGACGTCGCCAAGGTGTGCGAGCTGTACGACGCGTTCCAGTCCCTGAACCGCGAGTGCGACGAGATCCGCGAGCTGCGCAACGCCAACGCCAAGTCGATGAAGGGCAAGCTCGAGCCCGAGACGCGCGCGGCTTTGATCGCGGAGGGCAAGGAGCTGAAAGACAAGCTCGCGGCGCTCGAAGGCACGCTCGGTGATTTGGAGTTCCAGCTCCAGACGGAGGGCCAGAAGGTGCCCAACGACACGCACCCGGAGGTGCCCGTCGGGGGCGAGGAGCTCGCCGCGCTGCGCAAGGAGGTTGGCGCGAAGCGCGACTTTTCCTTCGAGGCGGCGAGCCACGTGGATTTGGGCGAGAGGCTCGGGATGTTCGACTTCGAGACGGGCGGCAAGGTGTGCGGCTCACGGTTCGTGTACCTGACCGGCGCGGGTGCCATGTTGGAGCTGGCGCTCATAAACTGGGCGATGGCGAAGGTGGTGAGCAAGGGGTTCAAGCCCATGGTGGTGCCTGATTTGGTGCGCCAGAACACCATGGAGAAGTGCGGGTTCCAGCCGCGCGCGGAGAACACGCAGGTGTACAACATCGAAAACAGCGACCTGTGCCTCGCGGGCACCGCCGAGATTCTGCTCGGGGGCGTCTGCATGGACGAGGTGCTCGCGCAGAGCGCGTTGCCCGTGAAGATGGCGGCGTTTTCGCACTGCTTCCGCACGGAGGCGGGCGCCGCCGGTGCGGCGACTCGCGGCTTGTACCGCCTGCACCAGTTCTCCAAGGTGGAGATGTTCGTGGTGGCGACGCCCGAGCAGTCCGACGCGATCCACGACGAGCTCATCGCTATCGAGGAGGAGATGTACACCGAGCTGGGGTTCCACTTCAAGGTGCTGGACATGTCGTCGCAGGACCTGGGCGCGCCGGCGTACCGCAAGTTCGACATCGAGGCGTGGATGCCGGCGCTCGGGCGGTACGGCGAGATCTCCTCCGCGTCCAACTGCACGGACTACCAGGCGCGCCGCCTGAACATCAAGTACCGACCGGACCCCGTGGACGGCAAGAAGCAGCCGTTGCAGCACTGCCACACGCTCAACGCGACGGCGTGCGCGGTGCCGCGCATGATCATCACCATCCTCGAGAACTTCCAGAACGAGGACGGATCGGTGACCGTCCCGGAGCCCCTGCGGCCGTTCATGGGCGGCGTCGAGATCTTGACCCCGGAAGTCGTGAACGCGTAGACACACGCGGGCGCGAGCGCGGTAGCGAAGGGACACGGAGGCGCGACGTCGTAGCGTTTTTATGATGAGGGCGCGTTTTTATGATGAGGACGTAGATATCGCGCGGTTCATATTATCGCGTCGTTTACGCGCGAGCTGCTCGCGCGCGACGCCGCGGCGTACGCGCTCGTGTCTCTCACTGGCCCTTCTTCCACGCGTCGATCCACTTCTGCGCGTCCGCGGCCCGTCCCTCGGGCGTGTCCGCGGCACCGCCGCCCGACTTGCCGAAGTCGGAGGCGTCGATCCACGCCTGCGCCGACGCCGCGCGCGCCGCGGGCGTGTCGCCCCCCGCCGCCGCCGCCGGCTTCGCGGCGGAGGCCCCGGCGGAGGATCCCGAAGACCCGCCGCCGTCCCCGCGCGAGGCGTTCGCGGCGAAGACGCCGCCGAGCGCGACGACCGCCGCGAGCGCGCCGGCGGACCCGCCGTTGTCCTTCTTCTTGGCCGCCTTCTTGGCCGCCTTCTTGGAGGCGGACGCCTTGGGGGCGGACGACGACGCCTTGGGGGCGGGCGCCGCCTTGCCCAGCTTCTTGTTCTTGAGCGCCTCCGCCTCGGTGCCGGCGAAGCGCGACTTGGAGGCGCGCTGCGGCTCCACCTTCTGGTACAGCGCGGACGCGTCCAGCGCGGGCGAGCTGGTGGCGAGCGCGTCCGGGACGGCGCCGGCGAGCAGCGACAGCGACGCCGCGCCCGCGACGGCCAGCTTCAGCGCCGGCGGGCGCGACTTGGAATCGGCGGACGCCGCCGCGCGGGGGGCGGCGGCCGAGGCGCGAGTCTGCGTGCGTGCGAAGACGTGCGGAGGGTGTGGGCGTGGTCAGACGTTTCTTTTCAAGACGCGTGTGTTTGTCGGTTGGTCGACGGAGCCGGCGAGCCTCACGCGTAGGCGTCTCCGGAACCCGCGGCGACCGGTTCCCGAAATCGCGGGACGTTTTCTCGCCAAACGCGCGCGACGTTTTCGGGATCTTTTCTCGAATTCGCGGACTGAAGAACCACCCGAGGGTTGCCAGGTCACGGATGTTGGTTTTGCGGCATCCACGCTCGGGACGGCGGATCGAAGTGGCCCGGGGGCGAGCCTCGCGATGCCGGGACCGAGGCGCGCGTCTCGTTCCCTCGTTCCGTCGAGGCGGGCGAGCCGACCGGCGGTCACGCGGACGGGACATACGCGTATGTCCGGGCGCGCGTGCGGACGGGGTGCGATCCCGTGGGGGGCACTATCTCGAACGAACATCGCTGGCAACGGGTACGGGGGGGATCGCACCTTCACGACGGGAGCGACGACGACGCGCTGGCCGACGAAGGCGGAGGTGGCGAGTGCGGCGACCATGTTTTACGGACGGACGGGTTCGAACGAGGCTGGGGTTCTATGCTCGTGCGGTTATGATCGCCGTAAGTCGATATCGGGTCCAGCTGGACCCCGATATCCAGCTTTTGACCGATATCGAGTCAGATCGAGACCGAGTGCGCGCAGACTGAGGGACTGGTTCCGACCCGTCCGTCAGCTTTTGCTAGAAACAACAACCGAGTGGCGCGAGGCGACTTCACCAGATCGGCGTGTGGCATGGCGCCGCGAGGCGAGCGTCCTCCCCGCGCGGCGGGCGAGGGCGGTCGCGGTAGAGGCGGCCGCGGCGGCCGCGGCGGCCGGGGCGCCCGGGGCGCCCGGGGCGCCCGGGGCGAAGGCGATACGCGCGGCGCCCCGTCGCCGTCGGGCGAGGGCGATGCCGACTCGCCGGTGCCGAAGCCGAACGCGAAGCCTGCGCCTGCGCCTGCGCCTGCGGCGAAGCAGAAGAAGCCTTCGAAGGTGTCTGCTGCGCAACGCGCGGTCGCCGCGGAGCGCGCGCGCCTCGACGCGGCCGCCGCCGAGGAGGCGGCGCGGGCGGAGGCTGCGCGACTCGCCGCCGAGGCGGAGGCGACCCGAGCGCGCGAACTGCTCGCGGAGGAGAAGATGCGGGCGGCGGCGGCGCGGGCGCGGCGGAGCGCGCTGCGCGCGGAGAACGCGGACGCGGCGCGTCGCTTCACTTCCGACGACTTGAAGCGTCTGGACAGCAGCATCAAGAAGAACACGGCGTTGACGAAGAAGCTGGGAAAGGTCATCTCCGCTGATACTTTGGACGGTTTAGTGAGCGACGTCGCGTCGACGAACGCGTCCAAGTACGTCGCCGAAAACGCGCGCGCGATGGTTTTCTCGGCGACGATCAAACCGAGTTCGTCGGGCGACGTCCTCGCGGCGGCGGAGGTTGTGTCTTTGCTGCACAGGATGTACTTCCCCGAGTTCGGCGAGGCGCTGAGCTGCCTTCTGCCTCGCGCGATATGCCCGGAGGCACCCGAGCGCGCCTTCGCGAACCTTCGCGAACCGGAGAAGAGGTCGAAAGAGAAAGCGAAAGAGAGCGTCGAAAGAGACGCGTCGTTCGCCGCGGAGGCGTTTTCGCCGTCAGCCTCAGTGGAGGCTGCGATCGATAGCCCGGCGCAGCGGCGCGCGAGGCTCCGGTTGCTGGCGGAGGCGCACCTGGTGGGCGCCGTGGCGTCCGCGAAGCCGGCGTTCGCGGCGGTCACGGAGCTGATTCGAAGCGCCGATTTCGCGCGCGACAAGGAGCGTTTCGCGCACGTCTTGGCGTCGCTCGCGGCGTTCGCCAAGACGTACGGCGAGGCGTTCGTGCGCGAGGAGGAGGACGACGACGGGCACGAAATCGAGGCGAACGAAAAGGATGGCGAAACGTTCGCGGCGCGCGACGCGAAAGAAAAAGAAAAAGAAAAGCCGTACCGGCTCTCCCCCGAGCGAAGAGGCGCGTTTCGCGACGCCCTGCGCTCGTTCCACGTCACCGCGAGCGTGGCGCTGCTGGACGAGCGCCGCGCGGCGCGAGACGCCGAGCGCGAGACGAAGGCGGCGCTGGCGCGGACGGGCGAGCTCTCCGAGTCGCTCACGCTGCGCGTCGCCGAGCTCGAGAAGTCGCGCGAGTCTCTGCGCAAGAACCTCGAGGTTCTGACGGAGGCGCTCGGAGGCGAGGCGCGCGGCGTGCGCATGCCTCCCGACGTCGACGACGAGAAGGCCGGGGACGGGAAGCCGAAGGGTGACGTGCTGCTGTCGCGCGGCGTGGACGCGGGCGCGTCGCGGATCGACGCCGCGTCCTGGGACGACGAGGCCTCCCGCGCCTTCTACGAGAGCCTCCCCGCGCTGCGCGAGACGACTCCTCGAGGCTTGCTCCCGCCCGACCCGAAAACCGGCGGCGACGAAGCGGTCCATCTCTCCGGCGCGCGGAGCGATGTGGAGCCGAGCTCACGGACGGAACCGAGCGCGGAGACCTCCGCGCGTCTGGCTGAGTTTGACGCGAAAGTCGCGTCGCGGCTCCGCCGCTGCGAGACGTGGACGAGTCACGCCGACGCCGACGCGTTCGCGTCGGCGTTCTGCTACTTCGGCGCGGGTCCGGCGGCGAGGCGGCTGGTCGCCGAGGCGTTCGTCGCCGCGGTTGAAAGCGCGAGCCTCGCTTCCGAGTCCGACACCGCCACCACCCCGATGGCGCTCCTGGCGCGCGCGCTCGCGACGCTCGCCGGCGCGTCCGCCGCGTTCGACGCGGAGATCAAAGACTTCGTGGTGGACGCGACGCGCGCGTCGACGGAGAAACACTACTGGGACGTGAGACGCGCCGAGACGTCGAAAAAATCGGTGAGTGTCTCGTCGCGCGAGACGGAGAAGCGTCGTCTCGGCTCGGTGCGGTTCATGGGCGAGCTGGTGAAGTTCCGCGCGCTCGACCCCGAATGGGCGTTTGACTTTCTCAAAAAAGGCGTCGACGCGTTCGCGGGGCGCGCGCTGGACGCGGCGTGCGCGCTGCTGCAGACGTGCGGGCGGTACCTCGCGAGGCGCCGGGATACCGCGCGGCGCACCGACGCGCTCCTGGACGTGTTCCTCCGGCGCAAGGCGGTGAGCGCCGCGCGCCTGGAGCCCGGGCAGAGCGAGCTGGTGGACGCGACGGTGCTCGCGTGCCGCCCGCCGCCGGTGGCGGCGCGCCGCAAGCCGAGCCGCCACCCGACGCGCGCGTACGTCGCGTTCGTGGTCGACCGGCTCTGCCGCGAGTGGCGCCCGCCGCCTCCCGGCGTCGCCTCGCCGGAGGCGGCGCGCGGCGACGGCGCGGATGTCGCGAAGGACGCGAAAGGCGCGTCCGCGCTCTCGTCGCGCGGCGACGACGCGGTGCGCCGGTGCGTGCGGCAGCTGCGCAAGGTGCCGTGGGCCGAGCACGGGCGGTACGCCGCGTCGCGCCTCCTGAAAGGCGCGACGCGCTCCGGCCGGGTGGAGAGCGCGGCGGGCGCGGCGCGTGCGGTGGCGACGCTGGACCGGTTCCGCGCGAACGCCGCGCAGATGTTCGTGGACGCGCTTCTCGAGGAGACGGCGGTTTTGGCTGGAATCGACGACGCGAGAAAAAGAGCGCGGTTCGCGCAGCGGCGCGTCGCGCTCGGCCGCGCGCTCGGCGAGGCGTTCGTCGCGCGGCTCGTCCCGGCGACCGCGATGTTCGCGCAGCTCTACGCGCTGTTGGTCGAGGAAAACCGAACGACGGAACGAAGCGCCGACGGCGGTTCGGGACCGAACGGTCCCGAGCCGAGACGCGCGAACCGAGACGCGCGAACGGACCGACACGTCCGCGTCCGCGCGGCGCTCGCGACGCTCGCCGCGTGCCGCCCTCGTTTGGCGCCGGACGTTTTCGTTCCGGCGGTTTCGAAAAACGTCACGAAAAACGCGTTTGTCGAAAAAGGAAAAGAGATACGTCATCGAACGAGACGCAAAGTGTCGTTCGAAACTCGGCGGTACCTGGCGTACTTCCAGCGGTTCGCGTTCGTCGCGGACGTCGGGGCGTCGCCGGAGCTCTCGGCGGAGCTCCGCGCGACGCTCGCGGAGTACCCGGGGCACGCGGGGGACGAGCCGTTCGCGTTCGCCGCCTTCGCGGACGCGGACGCGGCGTGCGCGCGGCTCGAGGCGGAGGAGCGCGCGAAGCGCGAGCGGGCTCCTTGTCCACCCGAGGCGTCCGCGGCGGGAACCGCGGGGGGGACGTCCGACGAGTCGGACTCGTCCCGGGCTGAGTCCGAGGCGGAGGACGAAGACGAACTTCGGGAAAACTTCGAGGACTCGGGCAGCGACGCGGATGACGACGCGGATGACGCCGTCGGCGACGCGGATGACGGAACGGACGTCGGCGGCGGCGCGGCGTCGGACGCTTTGGAGGACTCCGACTCGGCGCGTAGTCAGTCGGAAGAAAACGACGCGTCCGACGACGACGCGTCCGACGACACATCCGCGTCGGAATCCGCGTCTGAATCGGACTCCGACGAGCGCGCGGGTTCTGCGGGTTTTGGTTTTTCCTCCGACGACGAATCTTCTTTCGACGACGAATCCGAGACCCGGGACGCGAAGACGTTCGGCGGCGAGCGCTCGCCACCGAGAAATTTCTCTATGCCCGTCGCGTCGCGAGAGGATGAGGCGCGATTCGAACGCGAGATGGCCTCCTTCCTCGGTTCCGCGAAGCGCGAACCGCGAAGCGTCGGCGACGGACAGAAAAACGACGGGAAAGCGTCATCCTTCGCCGCGCGCGGCGCGGACGCGCGGCGCGGCGCTCGCGGCGACTCGAGTCGAGAGTCGAGAGATGCGCCTCGCCGCGTCGCGTTCAAGGCGCTGGTTCGCCGCGACGGGCGCGCGACCGCGGCGACGGTGGGCATCCCCGAGGATGCCTCGTTCGTGGTGCGTGCCAGGGAGAAGCAGGCGGCGGAGGCTCGCGAACGCGCCGAGCTCAAGCGGCTGGTGCTCATGTCGGCGGAAGCCGCCGAGGCGATGGAGACGTCCTGAAGGGTCGTCCTGAAGGTATCTACGATACGATTGATAGTATCCGTCGCGCGAACGGGGCGTCTCTTTGTCTCAAAAAGCTTTTTGTATCTACGCGACGTTCGGCGCTTCTCCGACGTCGTCGACGACGCCCAGTTTCACGGCGTCCAGCCCGTCCCGCCTCTGGAACTGCGGCGAGTCCTTGTTCGGCGCGGTGAATACCAGGTAGCCGACGGCGACGGCCGAGGCGACGGCGAGCACGAAGGCGATCGCGAGCGACGCGTCGCTGATCTCCTCGACGTCCAGGTATCGCGTGCCCATGCCCGTCATCGGCGTGATCGGTTTTTTCGGTTTTTTCGGTTTCGAGGTGTTCGAGGACGCGGCGTTCTTCTCGGCGTCCAAAGAACTCGCGGACCGAGAAGGGCGGTCGTCCTCGTCGTCGTTCGTGGCGCGTCTCGCGACGCCGCCGCTGAACTCGCAGAGCCGAGAGCTCTTTCGGAACAGCCCTTTCGGGGTGGACGGTCCCGCTCGGTTCCCGAGACGAAGGCCGCGGCGATGGCTTCGTCGGGCGCTCATCGACGTCGTCGCAGGCGACGCGGACGTCGATGGTGTCGCCGTCGTCGGCGCGCGCCGCGGAGGGGACGTCCCCGGCGAAAGCGCGCGTGTTGGCGCTGCGAGCATCGATACTTTCGAAAGTATCGTCAGTCCACGCGGCGATGCGCTCGGCGAGGCGCGCGTGGGTTTGCGGATGACAGGGTGCCTTCTGATGGGTCGATCGTGTGGCCGCTCGAAAATCTGGTTTCGTCGTGATTTCGCGATTTCTCGGCTCGCCAGCTGTCACTCTCGTGGTCACGCTCGCCCGGGTACCTCTCGGTCGACACCCGCCGGCGGAGATGGCTTTGTCGACGGCGTCCGCGCGATGCGCGCTCGTCGCGCCCGCGGCGAACGCGCGCGGGCGCCTCAGCGCCGAGCGCGACATCTCCCCGGTCCGCCGCTCGGCCACCACCGTTCGGTCCCGGGACGCGCCTTCGATCGTCGGCACGACGCATCTGCGGTCGGCGCGCACGAGAAGGCACCGCGCGCCCCGCGCGGCGTTCCGTCCCGCCGCCTCGTCCTCCGCCCCCGTGGTGGTGTGGTTCCGCGTCGGCGACCTGCGCACGCACGACCACCCCGGGCTCACGCGCGCGTTCGAACTCGGCGCGCCGGTCGTGCCCGTGTTCGTGTTCGACGAGACCGAGCTCAGGGACTTCGCTCCGGCGACGGCGCGCGCGACGCACGAAGCCGTGCGCGATTTGCGGGAGGCGCTGCGAACGCGCGGGTTACGACTGGTGGTTCGAACCGGTGACGCCGCTGATATCGTCCGAAGCGTCGTCACGGAAACGCGCGCGTGTTCGGTGAGCGTGCAGATCGAGCTGGAGTGGGCGCGGCGGAGCGCCTACGCGCGCGCGATACAAAGTCTTTGTATCGGCGACGTTTCCGTACACGAGTGGTCGCTCGAGTTGCGCGAGGACACGGAGGTGGCGGCGCAGATGAGAACAACAGTGTTACACGCGGCGACGAAGGAGAACATCAAGAGTGCGCCCTTGACCGCGTTCGCCACCGCGGACGCGCGCGCGGCGTTTCGCGGTCCGATCGCCGCGCCGGCGCCGGCGCCGAAGTCTTTCCCGGCGGGCGGCGTCGCCGTCGGCGACGAACGCCTCGGCGACGAAGATTTGGAATGTGAAATGCCCTCGCTGGCGTCCGTGGTGGCGATGGCGCGAGCGCCGGACGACCCGGACGACGTGCGGCACGACGCCGCGGAGGCGGTCGCTGAGTCTCTCATGACTGACGCGTCGTACCGCAAGAAACGCGCCGCCACGGGTTCGGAAAACGCGTTCGTTTTGTTTTCCGAGTCGGCGACGAAGACGCGCGCGGCGGAGGAAGCCGCGCGCGCGGCGCCGCCCGTGCCGTTTCGCCTCCCCGGCGGCGAGGCGGCGGCGCTTCGGTTCCTGGACGGGTTCCTGGACTTCTACACCGCCACGAACGACGCCGACTACAAACGCATGTACGACCGGATCATCGAGGTGGGGAAGCCGGAGGCGTTTTTCCGCATCTTCGGCGACGCTTTACGCGTCGGCGCGCTCTCCCCAAATCTGGTGTACGCGCGATGCGTCGCGTGGGAGGCGTCGTCGAAGCGCGCGACGGATCTGTGCGCCAACGCGCGCAACGTCGCGAACGCGCGGGACTACCAGGCGTCCGTCGCGAAAGACGCGCTCGAAGCGGGGGCGCACGGGCCGGGCGTGCCGCTCGTGGGGGCGTACAACGTGTGCAGCGGCAAGTTGTAGACGCGAAGACTGTTCACGTGCACGTGTGATTATTTTGGTGAAAGCCGTTTTTGCTTTCGCCTTTCGGTGTCTGCGTGTCGTCTCCTCGGATCTCGAAACGTCCGAGGCACTCTCGCGGCGCGCCGCGAGAGTCCCGGAGTCGGCCATGTTCCCGTCGAGCGTCCAGGAGGAGGAGGCGCACCTCCGCGCCGCGCTCCGCGCGAGCGCGGCGCAGGCGTCGTCTTCCTCGGCGCGGGGGTCCGGAGTCAGCGAGCGCGGCGCGCGTCATCGACAGAGACCGCGCTCCGTCCTCGACCCCGCCCATCTCGCGGCGGAGCACCACGAGCGTGCCATGCGCGAGCGCGAGTCGGTGCTCGCGGCGACCGCCTCGCTGAAAGCCGCGGCGCAAGCGCGGCCGACGCACCGCGCTCGCGATGCGCGCGTTCCCGCGGCGACCGCGAACGCGGCGTTCCACGACACCGCGAACCATGGAAGAGACGTCGGCACGGCGTTTTACCCGACGCGAGCGACGGTTCCCGTGAACCGAAAGGCGGAGCGCGGCGCGCGCGGCGGCGGGAGCGCCGCGCGTTTCTCAAACAGCCGCGCTTCAAATCGTCACGACGGCTACGACGCCGCGCAGCTGCACGAGGCGCTGCGGCGGAGCAAAGAGGAAGCCGACCTCGCCGAGGCGCTTAGGCTGAGCGCGCTCGAGTCGCGGGAGTCGCGCCCGCGCGGCGGATCCCGCGTTTCAAAAACAACCGACGAAACAGAAACAGTCTCCGACAGTCTCCGACGCGAGCGTACGACGCGCGACGCGTTTGGGATCCGCGCGATCCGCCGCGGGTACGGCGTGTCTCCAGAGACACCGCACCACGAACCGTTCGTGTCGTCGTCCCGCGCCCAGGAGGACGACGCGCGCGACGTCGCCGCCGCCGCCTTCCGGGCGGCGGTGTTCGGCGAGACGCGCGTCTCCTCGGGGACCGACGAGCCCCTATCCCAGAATGCGGAGGATGACGAGATGGCGCGCATCGCGGCTGCGCTGGCGAGGCCCGCGGCCGGGTCTCGCGCGCGCGCGGTGCTGGAGCGCGAGGCGCTCGAGCGCACGTGGGCGGAGGCGGCGGCGGCGGCGGAGCGGAAACGCGCGCGCGAACGCTTCTCCGCCGCCGCGGCGGACGCCGCCGCGCGCGAGAAGCGTCGCGCGGCGCGGCGCGAGGCGGATCTCCTGGAACGGGACGCGGCGCGTCGCGAGCGCAAACGCGTCGCGGAGGCGGAGGCGGAGACCGCGCGACTGGAGACCGCGCGAAGAGCCGCCGAGAGCGAAGCCGCGTCGGCCTCGGTGGCGCGAACCATAGGGCGGCTCGATCTGCCCGGCGCGCTCGCGGCTGTCGGGTTCGCGCCGAGCGACGCCTCGAGCGCGGCGGCGGTGCGCAAGGCGTACAAGCGGGCGGCGCTGCGGTTTCACCCGGACAGGACGCGCGCGCTGAGCGTCGCGGAGCGCGCGCGAGGCGAGGAGGTGTGGAAGGCGCTGGGGAGCAAGATGGAGGCGTTCGAGAGAACGGCGCGATGAAAAGAAGAAGAGACTTTTCTTGAGCGGCTCCTCAAGAAACACCCTTCTTTGAGATGGGTCGTTACTTAGCTACACACGTTTACATCTTTAGATAACTGAAAACACATACGGTGCTTTTCGATGTGTTCAAACATTCCAGACTGAATACGCGTTGATGTGATTTTCATTCACCTCGATTGGAGACGTTTGGCTGCGCGCGGGGGCCGCGGGTCGTTCGGCACGCGCGGGGAGAGGTGTGTGCGTCTTGTCGCGCGCGCGCGCTCAGAGAGCGACGCGCCGAGGCCGTGCGGCGACCGCTGTATCGACCGCGGGAGTTCGTCTCGCGCACACCGTTTGCGGATCGGGGAGGCGGTTCGCCCCCGATCGGATCGCGATGCTGACCAAGTTCGAGGTACGCGCGCGACCGCGGAGACGCGCCATCTTTGTTGAATGGGTTTCCCCTCTCGGGGTTCCGAACGCGCCGCCCTGGTTGATCGCTCGCGTCTCCTTCCACCGCGCTGACCCGTCCACCTCTTCACCCGTCCACTCGCGTGCGAACGAACGCCACACCGCACAGACCAAGTCGAACCGCGTGAAGGGCCTCTCGTTCCACCCGAAGCGGCCATGGATCCTCGCGTCGCTGCACAGCGGGGTGATCCAGTTGTGGGATTACAGGATGGGGACGCTCATCGATCGGTTCGACGAGCACGACGGACCCGTCCGCGGGGTGTGCTTCCACAAGTCCCAGCCGCTCTTCGTGTCCGGAGGTACGTCGAGTCAAGCGTACGCGTCGCGAACCCTGTTTGCCCGGGCGGCGCGCGACCGCCCGTCGGGAGCGCGTCTGGCCAAAAAAACCCTACAATCGAAACCCGTCCAGTGGGAAACGGCGCCGCCGGTTTCTCGCGAGACGTCGCGTCGAGCGACGCGGCGCGGCGCGGCTCCACACGTGCGCCTCACGCCTGCCGCGCGCGATCGCGCGGTGTTCGCCCGACGTCGCGACGCGCGCGTCTCGACGCGCGCGTCGAACGCTTCGTTTTCATCGCCGCTGACCTCGTCGAACCCGTCGTCGATCCGTCCCGTCTCGCTCGCGCTCCAGGCGACGACTACAAGATCAAGGTTTGGAACTATAAGCTCCGCCGGTGCCTGTTCACGCTGCTCGGCCACCTGGACTACATCCGCACGGTGCAGTTCCACCAGGAGTACCCTTGGATCGTCTCCGCGAGCGACGACCAGACCATCCGCATCTGGAACTGGCAGAGCCGCAACTGCGTCTCGGTGCTCACCGGGCACAACCACTACGTCATGTCGGCGATGTTCCATCCCAAGGAGGACTTGGTGGTGTCGGCGTCGCTCGACCAGACCGTGCGCGTGTGGGACATCGGCGGTTTGCGCAAGAAGTCCATCGCCCCGGGGGGGGACGACGGCGTCTCCATGCGCGGCGCGCACAGCGCGAACACCGACCTGTTCGGCGGCGGCGACGCCGTCGTGAAGTACGTCTTGGAAGGGCACGACCGCGGCGTGAACTGGGCGTCGTTCCACCCGTCGCTGCCGCTCATCGTCTCGGGCGCGGACGACCGCCAGGTGAAGCTGTGGCGCATGAACGACACCAAGGCGTGGGAGGTGGACACGCTGCGCGGGCACGTGAACAACGTCTCGTGCGTCATGTTCCACGCCAGGCAAGACATCATCGTCTCCAACTCGGAGGACAAGTCCATCCGCGTCTGGGACATGTCCAAGCGCTCGGGCACGCAAACCTTCCGCCGCGAGCACGATCGCTTCTGGATCCTCGCCGCGCACCCCGAGGTGAACCTGCTCGCGGCGGGGCACGACAGCGGCATGATCGTCTTCAAGCTCGAGCGCGAGCGGCCCGCGTACGCGCACCACCAGGGCACGCTGTACTACGTCAAGGACCGCTACCTGCGCGCCTACGACTACCAGAGCCAGCGCGACGCGCCGCTCATCAGCATCCGCCGCGCGGGGGGCGCCGCGTCCGGCTCCGGCTCCGGCCCGCGCTCGCTGTCCTACAACCCCGCGGAGAACGCGGTGTTGATCAACTTCGACACCGACGGCGGCTCGTACGAGCTGCACGTGCTTCCCAAGGACGCCGCCAACGCGCGCGGCGAGGTGACCTCGGAGTCGCGCCGAGGGTCGGGGAGCAGCGCGGTTTTCGTGGCGCGCAACCGGTTCGCCGTCCTGGACAAATCCTCGCACGCCATTCTGATCAAGAACCTGCGCGACGAGGTGACGAAGAAGTGCGTGCCCCCGGACGCGCAGACGGACGCCATCTTCTACGCCGGCACGGGCTGCCTGCTGTGCCGCTCCGAGGACCGCATGGTGCTGTACGACGTGCAGCAGCGCACGGCGATGGCGGAGCTCGCCACGCCCGCCGTCAAGTACGTGTCGTGGAGCGCCGACATGTCGCTGGTGGCGATGCTCTCGAAGCACGCCATCGTGATCGCGAACCGCAAGCTCGGGCACGCGTGCACGGTGCACGAGACGATCCGCGTGAAGAGCGGCGCGTGGGACGACGCCGGTGTGTTCATCTACACCACGCTCAACCACATCAAGTACGCGCTGCCCAACGGCGACAGCGGGATCATCCGCACGCTGGACGTTCCCGTGTACCTCACCAAGGTTTTCGGCAACGTGCTGTACTGCCTGGACCGCGACGGGCGCAACCGCCAGATCCAGATCGACACCAGCGAGTACATGTTCAAGCTGGCGCTCATCCAGCGCAAGTTCGACCAGGTGCTCACCATGATCAAGAGCGGCTCGCTCTGCGGGCAGAGCATCATCGCGTACCTGCAGCAGAAGGGCTTCCCGGAGGTTGCGCTGCATTTCGTCAAGGTGCGCGACGCGCGCGGGTTTCGGTTTCGGTTTCGGGTTCGGTTTCGGACACTCATCGTCCGGCTCGACCCGCGCTTCGTGTCTTCGCTCGGCGGCGCTGCCGTGATTCAACAACCAATACGTCTCTTACATCCCTCCGAGGCGAATGCCTCGAGTTCGTGGGGAATTCTTGTTCGCTTTTTTGTATGAGCCGCGCCGACGTCGGCGAAGACGGGTTTTTGGTTTTTGGTTTTTCCTCTTTCGACGACGCCTTTTTAGTTGGTTCAAAACCGAGCGCCCCGCTGACGCGCGTCCGAACGCGAAACGTCCCCGCTTTTTTTCTACGCACACCCCACAGGACGAGCGCACGCGTTTCAACCTCGCGCTGGAGTGCGGCAACATCGAGGTGGCGCTCGCGTCCGCGCAGGAGCTGGACGAGAAGGAGACTTGGCACAAGCTGGGCGTCGAGGCGCTGCGCCAGGGCAACCACCAGATTGTCGAGTTTGCGTACCAGAAAACCAAAAACTTCGAGCGGCTTTCCTTCCTGTACCTGATCACCGGGAACACCGAGAAGCTGGCGAAGATGCTCAAGATCGCGGAGATGCGCTCGGACGTCATGGGCCAGTTCCACAACGCGCTCTACACCGGGGACGTGCGCGAGCGGTGCAAGATCCTGGAGCAGGCGGGGCACTACCCCTTGGCGTACCTCACGGCGGCGACGCACGGCCTCGCCGACGACGCGAACCGGCTGGCGCAAGTCCTGACCGACTCGGGCGTCCCCGTCCCGGCGGTGGACCCCGCGGTGGGCAAGCTCCTGACCCTGCCCACGCCGCTCGTGCGCGAGGACAACTGGCCTCTGCTCACGGTCACGAAAGGGTTCTTCGAGGGCGTGCTGGCGGGCGACGTGGCGGCGAGCGACTACGCGTCCTTCGCCGACGAGGACCTGGAGGGCGCCGGCGCCGGCTGGGGCGACGACCTGGACCTGGACCTGGGCGGCGACGAGAAGCCCGGCGACGCGGCGGAGGACCCGCTCGCCGCCGCGGGCCTCGCGCCGGAGGAGAAGGAGGCGGGCGAGGGGTCGGACGACGGCTCGGACGCGGGCTGGGACATGGAGGACCTGGAGCTCCCGCCGGCGGCGGAGGGCGGTTTCGAAAACGCCATGGACGACGCCGTCTCGGAGGTTTTCGTGGCGCCCACCGCGGGCGTCCCGGCGGCGCGCAAGTGGACGCAGAAGTCGTCCGTCCCGGGCGAACACGCCGCCGCCGGCGACTTCGACAGCGCCATGAAGCTGTTGCACAGACAGCTCGGCGTCGTCGATTTCGCGCCCCTGCGCCAGCACTTCGTGGACGCCGCCTTCGCGACGCACGCGCGCTTCGGCGCCGTCGCCGGCGGCCCGTCGCTCTCGGCGCCGCTCGGCCGCGGGTGGTCGGCGGAGGACGCGCCCGGCGCTGACCCTAAACCGGCGCTGACGGCGAGCCTCCCGATTCTGGAGGAGCGTTTGAAGGTGGCGTACAAAACCACCACGGAGGGGAAGTTTTCGGAGGCGCTGAAGCTGTTCCAGGGCATCATCCACGCCGCGTGCGTGCTCCTGGTCGAGTCGCGGCGCGAGGTTGACGAGACGCGCGAGCTCGTCGCCATCGCGCGCGAGTACGCGTGCGCGTTGCGCGTGGAGATGAAGCGCAAGGAACACAAGGAGGAGCCCGCGCGCGCCGCCGAGCTCGCGGCGTACTTCACGCACTCGCAGTTGCAGCCCATCCACCTGTCGCTGTCGCTGCGGTCGGCGATGACGCTGTTCTTCAAGCTGAAGAACTACGACACCGCCGCGGG
>Ga0181601_10001501_pt1 | contig 19989 bp, 18 predicted proteins | sample 041ome_8_FD_133020 | JGI IMG/M metagenome (GOLD analysis project Ga0181601, IMG submission 133020) | Coastal salt marsh microbial communities from the Groves Creek Marsh, Skidaway Island, Georgia - 041407BS metaG (megahit assembly) | ecosystem: Environmental > Aquatic > Marine > Intertidal zone...
TATAGGCCCATGGTCGAGCTGAGGGGTCACGCTGTGCACAGTTGCCCCATGGACGGCCACGCCATCATGAAGGGCGCGAGCATGGGTATGAAGCCCGGGGTAGGCAGGCAAGAGCGAAGGGTGAATATTGATGATGGGGCCACGAAATGCGCCAAAGAAGGCTTCCGTGAATACTCGCATAAAGCCAGCAAGAACGACAAGCCTGGGCCCAAACTGCTCAAGCAATCCTGCCAACTGAAGGTCAAATGCCTCGCGCGAAGCGAAATCGGTGTGCGCGAGCAGTTCCGTCGGGAGACCTTGGTTTTTTGCCCAACGAAGGCCCTGAGAATCTTTCCGATTTGCGATAACAAGCCAGTCGAGCGGAAACCCCTGCGCTTGAGCAGACTGGTAGAGGGCCTGAAGGTTGGAACCCCGGCCGGAGATCAACACGGCCAATCGACTCTTTTGCCGCCGAGGCCATGACCGGGACGGGATCTCTTGACTCGTTGACTCGGAAATCGACGAAAGCAACATATGCCCTTCATTCTAAGGGTTGAATTTATAATCGGAGGTTTTGACGAGTCGCCATGTTCAACCTTCGCAGTCTTTTGCTTGCTCCAGGCGTCACTAAGGGGCATCTCGGGCATAGGCTCAAGGTAGAGCCTAGCTCAGCAAGGGTCGTAGCCATTGGTAATTTTGACGGCCTGCACCGAGGGCACCTTGCCCTGCTTAACGAGCTGCGCGTGGTGCAAAAGCTGCTCGCGGCTGAGGGTCAAAACTGTCACAAGACCGTCCTTAGCTTCGAGCCTCATCCGAGGGCTTTTTTCCAGCCTGATCACGCCCCCTTAAAAATCCTACCCTTTGGCACCAAGGTTCTCCACCTGCAAGAGCTCGGGCTTGAGGAACTCGCCATACTGAAATTCAACAAAGAGCTTGCCTCCATGACCCCCGAGGCGTTTATTCAGAGAGTGCTCGTAGAGACACTGAATGCCAAGGCCATCGTGGTGGGAGAAGACTTTCGGTTTGGCTCCAAGCGCGCGGGCTCTGTCACAACCCTTCAAGAAATGGGCAATCGTATGGGGTTTCAGGTCAGAGCCGTGGCCTCTGTTAGGCATCAGCACGACAGGGTCTCAAGCAGCCTACTGCGAGATGTTCTTCAGTCCGCCAACCTGCTCGGCTACAAAGATCTTACGGGACGAGACTATGAGCTTTCGGGCCGCGTGAGCTACGGCAGACAGCTTGGTCGAACGCTTGGCTTCCCAACCCTTAACCTTGCAATGCCCGAGAGGCTTGCCATCGCGGGCATTTTTGCCGTGGAGGTTTTTGGTCTTCGGGCCTCTAGCCCTGTTATGGGTGTTGCTAGTCTTGGGCGGCGACCCACCGTTGAGACTCAGGGTCGAAACCTGCTCGAAGTCTATCTTTTTGACTGGAGCGAGATGGTTTACGGCAGGCGAATCTGCGTAAGGCTTAAGTCATTTATTCGCGCTGAGCAAAAATTCGATGATCTAGAGACAATGCGATTACAGATGCTGCAAGACATGGACCAGGCCCGCGACTTTCTTCAGAGAACAAGTTAAAACAAACCAATGACCGACTACCGAGCAACCCTGCAACTTCCCGAAACCCCTTTTCCAATGCGAGGTGACTTGGCAAAGCGCGAGCCAGGCTGGGTGCAGGATTGGCAGCAAAAAGGCTTTTACCAAAGGATTCGCAAGGCGGCCCTAGGACGCCCAGTTTTTACGCTCCATGACGGCCCCCCCTATGCCAATGGCGATATTCATATCGGCCATGCAGTGAACAAAGTTCTTAAAGACATCATCGTCAAGTCGAAGGGACTCGCGGGGTTTGACGCGCGGTATGTACCCGGCTGGGACTGCCATGGGATGCCCATCGAGATTCAAATTGAGAAGCTACACGGCAAGGGGCTCTCAACCCAGGAGGTGCAGTCAAAGTCGCGGGCCTATGCCCAGGAGCAAATTGAGCGACAGAAGAAAGACTTCATTCGACTGGGTGTTCTTGGCCAATGGGAGCAGCCCTACAAGACCATGGACTTCAAGAATGAGGCCGACGAGCTTCGTACGCTTCAGGCCATCGTCGAAAAAGGTTTCGTCTACCGAGGGCTCAAGCCTGTGAACTGGTGTTTTGACTGTGGCTCTGCACTGGCAGAAGCGGAAGTCGAGTACGCCGACAAGACCGACCCTGCCGTCTATGTAAGTTTTGCGGCAACGACTGCAACAGCCCAAGGCTTAATGCGCCTCCTTGGTCTCGAGCTTAAGGACCCCGACATTGCTGCAGTGATCTGGACAACCACGCCCTGGACGCTCCCCGCCAATCAGGCACTCAACGTGCACCCGGATGCCTCGATGGCCCTGGTTGAGCTTGACCAGCCCATGCACGAGCACCACACCACAAGGCGCTTACTTCTTGCCGAAGAGCGAGTGGAGGCCTGCCTTTCGCAGTGGAAGGTCTCGGGGCGGGTCATCGCACGCTGTAAAGGCCAAGACCTCGCGGGCCTTGGCTTTCAACATCCACTCTGGGAGGCTGATGCGGGCTATCAGCGTGAGTCGGTGGTTATTCCAGCCGACTACGTGGGTCTGGATGCCGGTACCGGAATTGTTCATTGCGCGCCAGCCTACGGTGTCGAAGACTTCTTAAGCTGGCGGGGGGCCGGGCACCCCGACGACACGGTGATTAACCCGGTTATGGGCAATGGCCACTATGCCGAAAGCCTGCCCTTGTTTTCGGGCATGTTCATCTGGAAGGCCAATGCCGAGGTCATCCGTCAGCTTACAGCCTGTCGGCGCCTGGTTGCCTCAAGCAATGATCGACACAGCTATATGCACTGCTGGCGGCATAAGACCCCCATTATTTATCGAGCAACCAGCCAGTGGTTTGCCAGCATGGACAAGCCTGTAGGCCAGAATGGAAAGAGCCTTCGACAGCTTGCCATGGCGGGCGTTGAGCAGACCGAGTTCTTTCCTGCCTGGGGGAAGGCAAGACTGTCTGCCATGATTGCGAATCGTCCCGACTGGACGCTATCACGTCAAAGGCAATGGGGTGTGCCCATGGCCTTCCTCGTTCACAAAGAAACTGGCGAGCTTCATCCACGAACATCCGAGTTACTTGAAATTGTGGCTCAGCAGGTTGAAAAGACGGGTATTGAGGCCTGGCAGGCGCTTACCGTAGACGAACTGCTCAAGAGCCTGCCAAGCACCGAAGTGGACCCAAAGCCTGTTGAACACGCCAAGGTTTACGAAAAGAATCGGGACACCCTGGATGTCTGGTTCGATTCCGGGACGACTCATGCCACCGTGCTGCGCGGCTCCCATAAAGAACAATCAAGCTTCCCGGCCGACCTCTACCTTGAGGGAAGCGACCAGCACCGAGGCTGGTTTCACTCCTCGCTTCTTACGGGCTGCATGCTCGATGGACGCCCGCCCTACAAGGCCTTGCTGACACACGGGTTTGTCGTCGATGGCCAGGGTCGAAAAATGTCCAAGTCGATGGGCAATGTCATTGCACCCCAGAAAGTCTCTGAGACACTTGGGGCAGATATTCTAAGGCTCTGGGTGGCCACCACCGACTATTCCGGGGAACTCTCCATTTCGGACGAGATCTTAAAGCGCGTGGTGGAGTCGTACAGGCGCATTCGCAACACCCTCACCTTCCTACTGGGTAACCTCAAAGACTTCGACCCTCAGACCGACCTTGTTCCAACGCAGGACCTGCTGGAGATCGATCAATACGTGCTTGTCTTGGCAGCCGAGATGCAGGCCGACGTAATGCGAGATTACGAGGCCTACAGCTTTCACCCCGTGATGGCCCGTCTCACACAGTTCTGCTCCGAAGACCTTGGAGCCTTCTACCTTGATATCCTGAAAGACCGCCTCTACACCTGCGCCGCCAAGAGTCACGCGAGGCGTTCGGCCCAGACAGGCCTATGGCACTTAAATAATGCGCTTATTCGGCTCATGGCCCCGGTCCTCTCATTCACCGCACAAGAGGCATGGCAGGCTTTTCACAGCCACGATGGAGACGCCATGGTCTTTGCAGAGCAAGCGGCCAGCCTGCCAAAGCCATCTCAGGCGGAAAACCTAAGTAGAAAGTGGGCCTTGATTCGAGAGGCGCGCGCGGAGGTTATGAAGGCCATTGAAAAATCGCGAGAGGCGGGTCAACTGGGCTCCTCCTTGCAGGCAAAGGTGAAAATCAAAGCATCAGCAGAGAAGACCAAGGCTTTGCTAAGTCTCGGTGACGACCTCCGTTTTGTCCTGATCACCTCCGAGGCGGAAGTGGAGGAGCAGAGCCCTCAGACGGGCGACGGAGTCGAGGTTGAGGTAAGCCCCATGGATGCTCCGAAGTGCGCTCGTTGCTGGCATTTTCGGTACGACGTCGGGTCTGTCGAGGACCATCCTCAGTTGTGCGTGCGTTGTCAGGCAAATTTATTCGGGTCAGGAGAGAAACGATTCGTAGCCTAAGGCCCTGGGTCGCCTTGGTTGCCGGCCTGCTGGTCATTGACCAGCTCACGAAGCTTGCAACCATTGAGTTTCTTGGCTATGGCAGCAGCGTCGAGGTCGCCTCATTCTTTAATTTTGTCCATGTGCGGAACCCAGGTGCCGCATTTAGTTTTCTTGCGGACGCCGCGGGCTGGCAGCGATGGTTTTTCTCGGGACTTGCCCTTGTTATTTCAGCCTGGCTCGGCTTTATGATCTGGCAGTCCCCAAAGGACAAGCTTTTTTGTACCGCAGCTAGCCTTATGATGTCGGGCGCGCTTGGTAACCTTATTGATCGACTTGTACATGGCGAGGTGATTGACTTTCTTGACTTCCATTGGGCTGGCTGGCACTGGCCTGCCTTTAATGTTGCAGACTCCGCCATTACCCTAGGTGCCATTCTTTTTGTCTTGGTTGAGGTTCTTCGATACCGAAAGGCCAAAGCAGGTTCCGAAAATCATGAGCATCCCCCTACCCAACCCTAAGCCTAAGGCCCATATCATCTTGGGAGTTACAGGTGGTATTGCGGCCTACAAGGCCTGCGAACTGGTTCGACTCTTACGTAAGCACGCATTCAGTGTTCAAGTTGTTATGACGGACTCGGCGCAAAGATTTGTGGGCCAGGCTAGCTTCCAGGCTCTTTCCGGTCGGCCTGTGTATACCGATGCCTGGGATTCCTCCATCGACAATCAAATGCCACACATCGAACTCTCGCGCGAGGCGTCTTTCATTCTGATCGCACCCGCCACTGCCGACTTTCTTGCCAGACTGGCACAGGGTCGATCAGACGATCTTCTAACAGGCCTTTGTCTTGCCCGCGAAATACCCCTGGCCGTTGCACCCGCCATGAATCGTCAGATGTGGCAGAGCCCTGCCACCCAGGCAAATGTGGCGCTTTTGCAATCGCGTGAGGTCGAGGTCTGGGGCCCTGCTCAGGGGGAGCAGGCCTGTGGTGAGACGGGTGACGGTCGAATGCTTGAACCCGAGGACCTCGTTCTTAAGCTCACCCAATTCCTTCAAAAAACTTATGGGGCTGATGCAGCGAGCAAAGGAATTCCCTTGCGTGGCCTTCTTGCCAATCGTAAGGTGGTGATTACAGCAGGGCCCACCTTTGAGCCCATTGATCCTGTTCGAGGCATTACAAATCGCTCGTCGGGGCAGATGGGCTTTGCTCTTGCCCATGCAGCAAGGCGAGCCGGTGCCAGGGTCACACTTATTTCAGGCCCAGTTAACCTTAGTACTCCCGAGGCGTGTCAACGTATCGATGTAACAACTGCCCTCGAAATGTTGGCCGCGGTTGAGTCTGCTTTGGACGACTCGAACCCCGACTGTATTTTCATTGGTGTTGCAGCGGTTGCCGACTGGCGACCCGGCCATCAAAGCAACCAGAAAATCAAAAAAGAGTCTCTCTCCGATCTCTCGAGCATTACATGGGTAGAAAACCCCGATATTCTGGCAGGCGTTGCGAGCAGGCCAGCTCAGAGTCGACCCTTCACAGTGGGGTTTGCTGCAGAGACTGGCTCACAACAAGAACTTGAGGCTCTGCTTCCAGGCAAGGCGGCGCGCAAAGGTGTTGACCTTTTGGTGGGCAACCTTGTGCACGAAAGCCTAGGAAAACAAGAAGCAACGCTCACGGTGCTCGACACCAAGACCACTGACGGTCAACAACCGAACCTCATTAAGCTTCAAAGCCAATCCAAGCAAAGCCAGGCCGAGGAGCTCATACAGCTTATTGCAGGCCGTCTTGTCCCGCAGGACTGAACTTCTAGCCTATTTTCAAAGTATTGACCCGTCGTAACTTACGCAACCCAACTAGCGACCTGTACTGCCAAAGCCGCCCTGGGCTCGTTGTGTTGCCTCAAACGAGTCCACGAGATCGAACTGCACCTGAGCCACCGGCACAACAACCAGCTGGGCAAGCCTTTCCATTGGGTTGATGGTGAAGGCACTGTTTCCCCGATTCCATACGGAGACCATTAAGGGGCCTTGGTAGTCGGAGTCGATGAGACCCACCAAGTTACCAAGTACGATGCCATGCTTATGCCCAAGACCGCTACGAGGAAGAATAAGCCCTGCAAAGCCAGGGTTCTCAATGTAAAGCGAAAGTCCAGTTGAAATGAGCTCGGTCTGTCCGGGCTCAAGTTGAAGCGGCTCATCAAGGACTGCTCGTAGATCGAAGCCTGCAGAGCCCGCGGTAGCGTAGGCGGGTAGGCTATCTCGTATGCGCTCATCAAGCACTTTCAGTTTGACTGACGTCATGCCATCTCTCCCAGTAAACTCCGCAGACGATCACCATCCCTTCGAAAAAGCCGAATCCCCTCACTTAGCTTTTCGGTGGCCATCGCATCCTCATTCAATTCGAGTCGAAAGTCTGACTCACAAAGCCCGGGCAGCTCACTAAGGGCAGGTACCTTCAAGCTCGATAGGTCACGGGGTCTAAGCGCAGCCGCAAGCGGGGTCTCTAGCCCAAGGTTCATAAGGCCTTCAAGCAGCTCTGGACTCACCGTGAGCAGATCGCAGCCGGCTAGGGCTAAAACTTGCTCCACAGAGCGAAAACTTGCGCCCATAACCTCCGTCTTGTAGCCACGTTCTGCATAGAGTGAATAAATAGCTCGCACGGACTGCACGCCAGGGTCCTCATTCACACTGTCCCAGCTCAAACCCCGCGCCTTGTGCCAATCGGAAATACGACCCACAAAGGGAGAAATAAGGCTTACGCCTGCATCGGCACAGGCCATGGCCTGAGTCATTGAAAAGAGAAGCGTCAGGTTGCAGGCAATGCCCCGTCGCTCAAGGGCCTCGGCAGCGCGAATGCCCTCCCAGGTAGCCGCAATTTTTATAAGGACGCGGGAAGGGCTAACGCCGTGCCGGGAATAAAGCTGCAAGATCTCATCGGCCTGCTCAATGGTGGCCTCTCTATTAAAGGATAAGTCGGCATCGACCTCGGTTGACACCCGGCCCGGAATAATCGCAAGGATCTCTCGACCAAACTGAACCAAAAGTCTTAAGACCTGCTTCTCGGTAGTCTGCTCGCGCGACTGTTGCAGCACATCGCGCACGAGATGTCTGTACTGACTTGACTCGACGGCCTTCAGGATGAGGCTGGGGTTCGTTGTGGCATCAAGCGGCTGAAAGCGACGCATCAGCTCAAAGCTGCCAGTGTCTGCGACAACGCGTGTATAGCGCTTTAGTTCTTCAAGGGCGTTCATAGAAAACGGGCATGATCCAAACCTTCAATCATGCCCGAAATCGGCGGTGCAGACTGCCCGCCCCTCAAAAAGAATAAAACTTAGGTCAGCATGTCAGCCCAGATGTTGCGAGCCCAGCTTAACGCGTACTTACCCTCAAGCTCGTTGGGTGTGGGGCTAAGACCACCAGCAGCCTTATTCACCTTAACGACTGTCTTCTTAGCAGGATCATAGTTGTACACGGCAGCCACGTGAACCACATTCTTCTCATCAACGAAGCTGTAGCACGTATTAGCAAGCATATGAGGCTGGGGTGTACGGCCATTCATAAGCTCGACAATGGCGGCAGCAACCATCTTTCCATGCTGGTTGGCCATATGCCCCGATTTGGGCATACCCGCTGCTGCAGAGGTGGCATCACCCAGCACGTGAACATTCTTGTGAACCTGTGACTCCAGTGTCAGCCAGTCCACCCCGGCCCAGAGATTATTCACGTTAACAAGGCCCGCCGCGTAGGCAATCTGACCCGCCTTTTGCTGAGGAATGACGTTTAAGACATCGCCCTTAATGCGGTCACCCACCTCGGTAATAAGTGTCTTATTACGAAGGTCGAGCTCGGTGACGTTCATGTTGGGAACATACTCCACCAGCCCGGGATAAAGATCTTTCCAGGCCTTTGAAAAGAGGGCTCCCTTCGATACGATTTTCTGGTTGCTGTCGAGCACAAGCACCTTGCTCTTTGGCTTCTCACGCTTGAAGTAATTGGCCACCTGACAGACTCGCTCGTAGGGTCCGGGGGGGCAACGGTAAGGACCCTTGGGAACTGTCAGGACGTATGTACCGCCATTGGGCATCGCCTCGAGCTGGGCACGAAGCGCAACTGTTTGCGGGCCCGCCTTCCAGGAGTGCAGGACAACCTTCTGTGCCTCAGCATTGAGGCCGGCAATGGTCTCAAACCGAAAATCAATACCTGGGGAGACGACTAGCCTATCGTAGGAAATAGAAGCACCCTTGGCCGTCATCACAACCTTTTTGACGGGGTCAATCTGCGTCACTTCGTCGTAGACCATCTTAATTCCACGCCGCTCAAGTCCCTCGTAAGTGCGGGTGATCTCGTTCATTTTTCGAACGCCGCCAATAACCAGGTTGGAGATCGGGCAGGAATAAAACTCTTTCTGACGCTCGATAAGAGTGACCTCAATGGCACCACTGCTCCACTCGTTCAGGTACTTCGCAGCAGTAGCACCCCCGAAACCACCACCCACCACGACGACTCGACCAAGCTTTTTGCTACTTGAACCCGCCATACCACCGCCAGAGGTGGCACAGCCTGATAAGCCCACGGTTGAAGCAACAGCAGCTGCACCTAGACCTGCCTTCAACACACCACGGCGATTCACTTTAACTTTATTCATTGTCAACTCCCTGAACTCACGTGTAATTAACAGTGACAGACTGTCTTAAAAGACAAAGAGTCTGTCAGAGATACGCCAAAACCCTAGTCCTAGCGCTTCTTTGGCTGACTTGCAAAGAAATCCGCCATCGCAGCGACCTGCTCATCGGTGTAACCCTGGGAGAGCTGATGCATGATGGTTGCTGGCTTGTCTCCGGATTTGAAAGCCTTCATGACAGAAATGAACTTGTCTCGGTCGTAGCCTGCAAGCGATTCAATACCGCCAACGCTATTTCCGTTCGTGCCGTGGCAGTTGGCGCAGTTTGCCGCCATGTACCGGACCTGATTTAAGTTTGATGCCTGCGCGGTAGCCATGCCAGCCAGCAAAACTGCTGAGGCGATAAAAACTTTTCGCATGATTCCTCCTAAAGTGAAAACAACTGCCCTACAAGGCGATTTTTATTTTTGCCCCTACCGTTAGCAAACGGAGAGACATCTATTTATATGTAAAAGTGTATACGCCCTTCACCTGCGGCAAACCCCGTGTAAACCCTAGGCACTTGTCTAAACAAACAGACAGGGACGTCTGAACGAACCTCACCCTGTTCGAGCAAGCCTGACCGCGCTTAAACCTCGGCGGGCTCTTTACGCTTGGGTCGCGGCTTGCTGCCGCCACCGCCTGAGGCGCGCCCCGCAGAAGGCTTTTTGGGAGGCTTATCGCCCTCAAAAAAGAGCTCAACGGTTTCGCCATCGTCTGCAAGCTCAATGTCGACACGGCCACCATTAACGAGTCTGCCAAAGAGTAGCTCGTCGGCCAAGGCACGGCGGATTTTGTCCTGAATAACGCGTTGCATCGGACGTGCACCCATAGCGGGGTCGAACCCCTGCTTGGCAAGAAAACGTCGCAAAGACTCTGAAAAGGCAACGTCAACTTTTTTGTCTTGAAGTTGGGACTCAAGCTCAATAAGAAACTTGTCCACCACCCGAAGAATAATCTCCTCATCAAGCGACTTAAAGGAAACAATGGCATCGAGACGATTGCGAAACTCGGGGGTAAAAACGCGCTTTATCTCCTGCATCTCATCACCCGCTTCGCGGGAATTGCTAAAGCCAATTACGCGCTTATTCAACATTTCCGCGCCCGCATTGGTGGTCATTATGATGATGATGTTTCGGAAGTCAGCCTTACGGCCGTTGTTATCCGTTAAGGTGCCGTGGTCCATCACCTGCAACAAAATATTGAAGATGTCGGGGTGAGCCTTTTCAATTTCATCGAGCAACAAAACAGCATGGGGCTTCTTGGTAACGGCCTCGGTGAGTAGCCCTCCTTGGTCAAATCCCACGTAGCCCGGGGGCGCACCAATAAGCCGACTCACCGCGTGGCGCTCCATGTACTCGGACATGTCGAAGCGAATAAGCTCGATACCAAGCAGGTAGGCAAGCTGTCGCGCGACCTCGGTCTTGCCTACCCCAGTAGGCCCACTAAATAAAAACGAACCGATAGGCTTCTCGGGCTTTCCAAGGCCAGAGCGCGCCATCTTAATAGCGGCCGCTAGCGCATCGATGGCGGCGTCCTGTCCGAACACAACATTCTTGAGGTTACGGTCGAGCTTGGCCAGCACTTGACGGTCATCCGTGTTCACAGTCTGCGGCGGAATACGGGCGATCTTCGAGACGATCTCCTCGATCTCCGTTTTGCCAATGGTTCGCTTTTGCTTGCTCTTCGGGAGAATGCGCTGTGCAGCACCGGCCTCGTCAATCACGTCAATGGCCTTATCGGGCAGATGCCGATCGTTGATGTACCGGGCAGACAATTCTGCGGCTGCAGTGAGCGCGCCGGCCTGGTAGCGAACACCGTGGTGCTCCTCGAAACGGGTCTTAAGCCCCTTAAGAATTTGGATGGTCTGATCAACCGAGGGCTCATCCACGTCAATTTTTTGGAAGCGACGTGAGAGCGCGTGATCTTTCTCGAAAATACCTCGGTACTCGGTGTAGGTGGTGGCACCAATACAACGAAGAGCGCCTGAGGAGAGCGAGGGCTTCAGGAGATTGCTGGCGTCAAGGGTTCCCCCCGACGCCGAACCTGCCCCAATCAGTGTGTGGATTTCATCAATGAAAAGCACGGCATGCTTGTCTGCCTTGAGTTGCTTGAGCACCGCTTTGAGACGTTGCTCGAAGTCCCCCCGGTACTTAGTTCCCGCAAGCAGAGCTCCCATATCAAGGGAATAAACGGTGGCGGACTCTAAGACCTCAGGAACCTGGCCCTCGGTAATTCGAAAGGCAAGACCCTCGGCAATGGCTGTCTTGCCAACGCCCGCCTCGCCAACAAGCAGGGGATTGTTCTTGCGACGACGACAAAGAACCTGAATGACCCTCTCCACCTCATGCTCTCGACCGATGAGCGGGTCGATTTTTCCGGCCTTAGCGAGCTTATTGAGATTTTGAGTATATTGATCGAGCGCAGAGGGCTGCCCGGAGCTTGAGGAGCCCGAGCCCGACGAACTGGGGCCCGAGGAGGACTCCCCCTCACCGCTCGAGGCTGCTTCCTCGGTGGGTGTCTGTGACGGCGGTGTTTTGGTAATGCCGTGGGCAATAAAGTTCACCACGTCAAGTCGAGTAACGCCTTGCTGATGGAGGTAGTAGACCGCGTGAGAGTCCTTCTCTCCAAAAATGGCAACCAGAACGTTCGCGCCTGTGACTTCCTTCTTGCCGTTCGAGGTGGACTGCACGTGCATGATGGCCCGCTGAATGACCCGTTGGAAGCCCAGGGTGGGCTGTGTATCAACCTCTTCGGAGCCCTGAATGACGGGCGTATTCTCGGAAATAAAGCCCGTTAAATTCTTGCGCAGCAGTTCGAAGTCGACCGCGCAGGCCTTCAGGATTTCAGAGGCTGACGGGTTATCAAGAAGGGCCAGTAAAAGGTGCTCAACGGTTATGAATTCATGCCTTTGCTGCCGCGCTTCGACAAAGGCCATGTGCAGACTAACTTCGAGTTCCTGAGAAATCATGCTTCCTCCATGGTGCACTGCAGTGGATGCTGATGCATCCGCGAAAAACCGTTGACCTGCTCAACCTTCGTCTCAGCCACCTCTTTGGGATAAGTGCCGCAGGCACCCCTACCTTCACGATGAACCTTCAACATCACTAGAGTGGCCTGATCACGACCCATTGAAAAGAATTTTTGCAGGACTATGACCACAAATTCCATCGGGGTGTAGTCATCATTCAACAGATAGACCGTAAAAAGAGGCGGGGGCTTGACTTTGGCGGGTGCGCGTTCTAGCACCGGAAGGTCAGATTGGTCGGGAAGTAAAGCCGGTTTTGAAGCCATGAGCAAGCTTGCCAGGTTTTTCCTAGGAATGTAGGTGTAAAAACTTGATTTTAGACCGTGAATAAGGTTGGACAAACCGCTTGCATTGGCCTATATTCATACGTGGTTTGTGGCTCGCATGCCTCAAAGGTACGGCGCAAGGTGCGCGAAGGCTGTTCGTATCAAATGATATTGACAGGTTTCTCTGTCCGAAGTTGGCCTCTTGACGTGCGTTTTATTTGTTTTTTTGTGAGGTGGTTTGCAGTTATGTCTACAGGTACAGTCAAGTGGTTCAACGACGCAAAGGGTTTTGGTTTCATTACCCCCGATGAGGGTGGCGAAGACGTTTTCGCTCATTTTTCAGCAATCCAAACCAACGGCTTTCGTTCCCTGAAAGAGGGCCAAAAGGTTCAATTCGATATTGTTCAAGGGCCCAAGGGAAAGCAGGCTTCGAATATCGTGCCTCAGGGTTAAACTCCGAGCCACAAAAACTAAGGTTTCTAGTATTTAAAACCCAACTACCTCGCGGGAGTTGGGTTTTTTTATACCTACTAAAACCCCTGGCGCTCTAGAGTTGCTCGATCATGACCTGCCCAAACTCCGAGCAAGAAACCTGCGTCGATCCCTGCATCAGTCGAGCGAAGTCGTAGGTCACCCTTTTCGTAGCAATGGCCTTCTCCATGGCCTGGATGATGCTATCTGCCGCCTCAATCCAGCCCATGTGACGCAACATCATTTCTGCCGAAAGAATGAGGGACCCTGGGTTCACATAGTCTTTCCCCGCGTACTTCGGGGCCGTACCATGGGTCGCCTCGAACATGGCAACACTGTCCGATAAATTAGCACCTGGGGCAATACCAATACCCCCCACCTGCGCGGCGAGGGCGTCTGAGATGTAGTCGCCATTCAAGTTGAGCGTGGCAATAACGCTGTACTCCGATGGGCGAAGAAGAATTTGCTGCAGGAAGGCATCTGCGATGGAGTCTTTCACAACAATGGGCTTACCTGTCTTTGGGTTCTTAAATTCGCACCAAGGCCCACCGTCTATAGGATTCGCCCCAAACTCCCTCTGGGCAAGCTCATAACCCCAATCACGAAAACCGCCCTCGGTGTACTTCATGATGTTTCCCTTGTGAACAAGGGTCACGCTGGGCTTATCGTTATCAATGGCGTACCGAAGCGCTTTACGAACCAGGCGTTCGGTCCCCTCGCGAGAGACAGGCTTGATGCCAATACCCGAGGTCTCTGGAAAACGAATTTTCTTAACGCCAAAGTCGTTAATTAGAATTTGAATAAGCTTCTTGGCCTCCGGGGACTCGGCCGCATACTCAATCCCCGCATAAATGTCTTCGGAATTCTCGCGGAAAATAACCATGTCCACCTTCTCTGGCTCTCGCAAGGGGCTAGGCACCCCCGTAAAGTAACGAACGGGGCGAAGGCAGACATAGAGGTCGAGCTGCTGACGCAAAGCAACGTTAAGAGAGCGAATACCACCGCCTACAGGAGTGGTTAAAGGGCCCTTAATGGAGACCACGTAGTCTTTAACGGCCTCAAGCGTCTCCTCGGGGAGCCAGACATCTGGGCCGTAGACTTTGGTTGACTTCTCGCCACAGTAGATCTCCATCCAGGCGATTTTTCGTTTGCCTCCATAGGCCTTTTCCACCGCGGCATCCACAACCTTGATCATGACGGGGCTAATGTCAACGCCAGTGCCGTCGCCTTCGATGTAAGGGATGATCGGCTCATCGGGTACATTGAGCGAGAAATCGGTATTCACCATAATTTTTTCACCGCGATTCGGCCTGACAATTTTGCTAGACACAGCCACTCCCTTCATGAAGTCAACAATGATCCGCAAGTTTACTCTGCTTATGAAGTCCACCTACTGCGCAAGAGCGCTGGCTTACGTATGTGTGCTGGCGCATATGGGAGTTGGTCTTTGGCCAGGGCTTGTCATGGCGCTGGACACCAACGCGCAAGAGCTTAAATCAGTCACCCTTCAAATTAGAAACGTTAAGGTGAAAGCGGAGCTGGCCGACACTCCGGTCCTTCAGCAACGCGGCCTCATGTTTCGACAAGCACTTAAAGAAAACCATGGCATGGTTTTCGTCTTCTCTAAGCCAGAGCTTTACTGCATGTGGATGAAAAATACTCCGCTGGCCCTCTCGGTTGCCTTTATCGATGCTCAGGGGCGCATCGTAAACATTGAGCCAATGGAACCCCTGACCGAGTCCAGTCATTGTGCGCAAAGGCCTGTGCCTTACGCACTGGAGATGGAGCGAGACTGGTTTTTAAAACAAGGCGTGAAGGTAGGCGACTTTGTTCAAGGCCTGCCCAGGTTCGAAAACCGCCCCGCTGCCGTCTCGCAGTAAGCCTAAGGACAAGCTCAACTGCGAGATCCCAGCAGGGCGATGCCCCTACAACAAAGGCGAGGTCGGGCTTATGCCGGTCTTAGACCTCTGCAAAGTTCTTGGCAGCGAAATCCCAGTTCACGAGAGCCCAGAAGGCTCCTAAATAGTCGGGCCTGCGGTTACGGTAGTCGACATAGTAGGCATGCTCCCAGACATCGCAGGTCAGTAGTGGCTTGTCATCACCGGTAAGAGGCGTTGCAGCGTTACTGGTGTTCACGATGTCGAGGCTTCCGTCTGCCTTTCGAACCAGCCAAGTCCAGCCTGAGCCAAAGTTACCAATGGCACTCTTGGTAAAGGCCTCTTTAAACCCGTCGAAACTTGACCACTTTGACTCGATGGCCTTTAGAAGATCACCCGAGGGATTGCCACCGGCCTGAGGAGCAAGGCCATTCCAGTAAAAAGTGTGATTCCAAACCTGAGCGGCGTTATTGAAAATGCCGCCGCTTGAGCGCTTCACAATCTCCTCAAGGTTGCTCGACTCAAACTCCGTACCCTTGATCAGGTTGTTTAAATTGGTGACATAGGTTTGATGGTGCTTGCCGTAGTGGTACTCCAAGGTCTCCTTGGAAATATGGGGGGACAAGGCGTCCATGGCATAAGGTAGGGCGGGAAGGACATGTTCCATGACGAAACTCCACTCATTGAGGTTTTTTGAAGGGATGGGATGGATGCCCGTCGCAAAGCTAAAACGAACTGATCGACGGTCACGTCCTTATTATGCGACGGACGCGGGATTAGCTGCCTGGGGGTTTACCGGGAATCACTGAAATAACCTTGGTTGATACAAGGCCATCAACAAACTGTAGCCTAAGGTCGTTGCCCGGCGAGAGCCCCTGCGCCTGGCTCACGAGGCCACCCGTGGCGTCGTAGGCAAGGCAGTAGCCACGAGACAGAATGCCCGTGGGACTTAGGCTCTCGAGCCTTTGTTGTCCCTGCTGCCATGCCATTTGGCTTTCGCGAAGGCGCGAACGGAGTGCCCTGTAGAAATCGGTTCGGCCTTGCTCAAGGCGACGCGCCCAGGCTTGAACGCGATGCCGAGGATTGGGCAAGGCCCTCTCAGCAAGATCGAGCCGTTGCTGGGCGTTCCGAAGCCGCTGCTCAATACCTCGCCGTAGCAGGACGTTGACGCTTGTTAGCCGCTCATGGTGCTCAGCCTCTCTCTGACAGACCCAGGCTGCAGCGGCGGTGGGTGTTGCAGCCCGATGATCGGCCGCGAAGTCGACAAGGCTCGTATCGGTCTCATGGCCCACCCCTGCAACCGTGTAATAAAGGCATTGGGCAACCGCACGCACGAGCTCTTCATCGTTAAAAGCCCAAAGGTCTTCTAGGCTGCCGCCACCCCTTGAGAGAACGATGGCATCGGGATGGTCGGCCTCGGCTCGCCGCAACGCCTCGAGAATGGATTTCGGTGCCGCTCCACCCTGGACAAAACAGGGATACAAGGCAACATCAAGCCGAGGGCCAGCCCTTCGAAGGGTGGTGAGGATGTCGCGCAATGCGGCAGCCTGGGGGGAGGTTATTAGCGCAAGCCTGCGCACCCCCCTTGGAAAAGGCTTCTTCCGTTCCGGGGCAAAGAGCCCTTCGGCCTCAAGCCGAGCCTTAAGCCTTTGAAAAATTTCAAACAAACTCCCCTGCCCTTGAGGCTTTAAAGCGAGCAACCTCACCTGAAACTCACCCTTAGGCTCATAAAGGCCTGGTGCGGCAAGCGCCTCAACGGCAAGACCCTCCATGGGCTGAACGGTTGACTCGGCAAGCTCACGCCGAAACATCACAGCCCGCAAGCTTGCCTGGTCGTCTTTAAGCACCAGATAACAATGGCCGCTGGAGGCCCGAGTGCATTGGCTAATTTCAGCCTGTAGCCTCACAAGGGGAAGTCGTTGGGAGAGCATCTGAGCCACCATGCGATTAAGCATAGACACACTGACGGCGGGTGGGCCCTGCTCGCCCGCGGTGGGCTGAAAACCCGCCATCTAGCCCAGTCCTCCCACGCGACTTACCCACAGAGATGGCCTGAGGCCTGAAAACCTGCTCGAGATTCCCCTATTTTTGAGGCGGTCCCGCACGATTTCTTCCGAAAAGCAATATTTTTTGACGTAACCCACTGATTTCATGTTGATTATTTTTTTAAAATCTTAGTCACTTAACTGAGAACAAGCGTCTTAAGCCTTGTCAAACGAGCAAAAAAAGTTCAGGAAACTCAGCCTTTTAGCTCACACAGCTCACTATCCACAGAGTTATCCACAGCTTCTTTGACGGGTCAGCGACTACTATGTGAAGCCGAAATCCAGACCAAGCCGACAGCCTTGGGCCACTCGCCGAGCCCGAACCCGACTCTCTCATGCTTCCAACCGTTACCGATCTTACCCTGCAACGTCTGAAACAAAGGCTCTGGTGTCATTGGTTTGGAGATAGTGCACCGAGCCCATTTCCGCCCTTACCCCATGCAGACGCCGCGCCGGCCCTTTTAAGGCGTAGCCTGCAACGCAGACTGATTCGGGCGAGATGGGCCTCTGCCGTGCTTTGGGTTGTGAGTCTGCCTCTTCTTTATGGCCTCAGCCGTCTGACTCGGATGGAGGCCGCTCGGCGGCAGAGCCTCCAGAGGCAGGCAGATAGGCCCCGCAAAGGGCTAACCATCGCTGTTGGGAATCTTGTTATGGGGGGAACGGGTAAAACCCCGCTGGTGATCTGCTTGGCCAGGGCCCTTACTGAACAGGGCCATCAGGTGGCCGTGCTCAGTCGAGGCTATAAGCGGGGTGGCCCCAGGGCTTCACGTCAAACCGAAATCGTTGTTGGGCCTGACTGCAGGGACCCCTCCACGGGTTTGCTTGTCTCGCCAGAGGATACGGGGGACGAGCCTTGGCTCATTGCGTGGCGTGCCAAGGTGCCCGTGGCCATTGGGCAAGACCGGTGTGCGGCCGCTTCGAAACTCTCCCAGTACTTTCCAGAGATCACTGTCTGGCTGCTTGACGACGGGCTTTCGCAGACAAGCTTAAACCCACATCTTAGAATTCTGCTGCTCGATCATCGAGGACTTGGCAATGGTCACTGCCTGCCCTACGGACCCCTGCGTACGCAGTGGACAAAAGAGCTTGGCTTGCAATGGAGCGAGCCCTCAGACAACACAGGCGCAAAGTCGAAAGCGGCAAAGCTGATCCTCGCTCATCCAACGGGACAGCCCTTCGAAGAGCTCTTTGAAGGGCTAGGCCTAGCCAGTCCCGAGCGGCTCGCGATGAGTCGGTCAGCCGCCTGCTGGACGCGTCCAAGCCTTCGCCCCGAGCCCAGTGGTCAACCAACGGATCCAAAGCTTGGCCTTCATGAGATACGTATGAGCCTTGAGGAAGGCTGCCAAAGGCTAAAGACCAGTGGGCGCCTGCTCGTTGCCGCTGCCGGTATCGCGCAGCCCCATGCGTTCTTTAAGAGCCTTGAGGCCTTAGGCCTCGCGGTTCAACACAGGCTCGAGATCGCCAACCATCATCCCAACCCCGGACAGGTGATTGGCGCCTGGATGCAAGAAGAAAAGCTTTCGGAAGACTGCATCCTTCTCACCACAGAGAAAGACGCAGTGAAGCTCGCCTGGCAGGCGAGCACGGGCACTGGCCTGCCAGGCGTCATAGAATGGTGGTCGCTTCAGCTCGAGCTATCCATTGAACCGTCATCTCTGGAGTTTGTTTATGGATGCAAAACTACTTGAAATTCTGATCTGCCCCTGCTGCCATCAGCCCTTGCACTGGGCTGCGGGTCGAGCCATGCTTATCTGCAAGGCCGAGCGACTTGGCTTCCCCATCGAAAAAGGTATACCGCTACTTCTGGAAGAGCAGGCCATTACCGTGCCTGAAATAGAAATCGCCCATAGCGATGCCAGCTGACTTCTGGGTCTGTATTCCAGCGCGGCTCGCCTCCAGCCGGCTTCCTAATAAAGTACTTCAGACGATTGGCGATGCACCCATGATTGTTCATGTGGTGAGAGCGGCCTTGCGATCAGAGGCCCAACAGGTTGTCCTTGCCTACGATGACGAGGCCATTGCCGAATGCATTCGAGGCGTAGACGATCTGAGCGAGACCCCACGAGTCGCGCTTGTCAAAACTCGGCCAGATCACGCCAGTGGAACCGACCGGCTCGTTGAGGTCGCCAATACACTCGAGGCTTGCGATGGTCGGATCATGGTAAACCTTCAGGGCGACGAGCCCCTCATGCCAGCGCAGCTGCTTAACGACGTCGCGGAGCTACTCGCTCATAGCTCCGATGCCTCCGTGGCCACGGCAGCCTGCCCAATAACCTCGGCATCGGAATGGGCAAACCCAGCCGCTGTTAAGGTGGTGACTGACGCTCAGGCACGAGCACTTTATTTTTCAAGGGCGGCAATACCTGTCACGAGGGATTCCGCCGATGCAAGGCAGCCCTCCCTTGGCGCCCTTCGTCACATTGGGCTTTATGCCTACCGCGCCGGTGCACTAGGGCTTTACGGCCAATGGCCGGAAGGCCGCCTTGAACAACTCGAACGACTTGAGCAGCTACGTTGGCTAGAGAATGGCCACAAGATTGTCGTGAGACATCTTCAGCAGGCCCCACCCGCGGGCGTTGACACCGCAGAAGACCTTGAGCGTGTAAGAACGCACTGGGCAAGCGGCTTATAATAACCAAATAGCAATCTATCAAAAACCACCCAGTTTCTTAGGGGGAGACAGAGCACCATGAAAATTATTCTGCTGGGAGCCCCCGGTGCAGGAAAAGGAACACAGGCTAACGTCATCAAGGACAGGTTTGGCATCCCGCAGATTTCAACGGGTGACATGCTGCGTGCCGCCGTAAAGGCGGGGACACCCCTTGGCATCGAGGCCAAGAAGGTCATGGATTCCGGTGGCCTTGTCAGTGATGACATCATCATCAATCTGGTCAAAGAAAGACTGAAGGAGGCAGACTGCCTCAAGGGCTACTTGTTTGACGGCTTTCCACGGACAATTCCACAGGCCGAGGCCATGAAGAGCGCTCAGGTTGGTCTTGACTGGGTGGTTGATATTCAAGTCAGCGACCAAGACATCATCGAGCGGATGAGCGGCCGACGTGTGCATGTGGCAAGTGGCCGCACGTACCACGTTCGATTCAATCCGCCTAAAACGGAAGGCCACGACGATCTTACCGGTGAACCCCTCATTCAGCGCGACGACGACCGCGAGGAAACGGTTAAAAAACGCCTAGAGGTTTATCACCTTCAGACGA
>Ga0181601_10001504_pt1 | contig 19974 bp, 22 predicted proteins | sample 041ome_8_FD_133020 | JGI IMG/M metagenome (GOLD analysis project Ga0181601, IMG submission 133020) | Coastal salt marsh microbial communities from the Groves Creek Marsh, Skidaway Island, Georgia - 041407BS metaG (megahit assembly) | ecosystem: Environmental > Aquatic > Marine > Intertidal zone...
CCTATTGGGACCGCGCCCGTGATCGAAAATCCAACGCCCTATACCCAGGCACTTTATTGCATTGGCCAACAGGTCACGCAGCAGCCGTCCCCATTTGTACTCGCCGTTGGCAAAGTTGCTGACTATACCGGCAAGGATGATCTGGAGACTGGCAAGCGATTAACCCAGGGCGCTGCGTTGATGGTGATGTCCGCCCTGTCTAAAGCTGGCGTACCGATGGTCGAACGCTTCGATACTTCTGTTGCTGAGCTTGAGCTGAAATATGCCAATAACAAGCTGATCAGTGACCGTGGCGGCAATGGCCCTTACCGCAAGATCATGTCCGGTTCCGTACCTGGCTCTACGCACCATGTCATCGGCGGCATCACGGAGATAAATTACAACATCCGCTCAAACGCAGCGGACGGGTTATTTGATTTGGTTAGTTTCTCTGGTCAGCTCTATGTGCTGAATGTTGGTCTGGATCTTCGCCTGGTTGATACGCGCACCCTGCAGGTTCGCCGCGTGGTTTCCTATCAGAAGCAGATCCTTGGCCGTGAAGTGCGGGCTGGTCTGTTTGAGTTCTTTAACTCGAAGCTGCTCGATATTGGCGTTGGCGAACGTTCCCTGGAGCCAATCCAGCTTGCCGTCCGCTCGGTCATTGAGCGCGGCGTCTACGAAATGGCACGGGAGCTCTACCAAGTGCCTGCCGGAACGTGCGACGCCTATCTGAAGCATGGCGACAAGATCTTCAACAACGGTGCTAAGAAGCGGGTCTAAGCCAATCGAAACACCGATCCCTCGCTTGAGTGACCGGCGATAGCGAGGCGAGGGGCGCAGCCGATTGAGGTTGCGCCCCTTATCTTTTTAGCCGGTGAGCCGTTCAACGCGGGCACCTTTTTCTGGTGCTTTCAGTAGTTTCAATAGGTCCCGCTGAACCCGCGCCAGGCCGCCGGCCAACCCATCTGGTGCGCGGATGACCACAAGTGCTGAACCGATCAGCCCACGATCTGCTTTGGCGTTCGCAGACCATGTGACTGAACCCAGCATCGTTGGCGCTTTGAGGTTGGTTTTCAGCGCTTCCAGCATTGGCACGTGCCGCCCGTCTGGCAGGAGCGGCAGCCAGAGACAGAATGAGGCCGAAGGCAGGCGTGCTGACATTTCAGGCAACCATGCGCCCAGCGCCTCATATTCCGCGGACTGTTCATAACTGGGATCGATCAGGATGAGCGCGCGGCGGCCTTGCAGCCCAGGTGCTGACTTCACCCATTCCAATCCATCCACATGACGGATTTTGGCGCGACGGAAGCGGGCTAGCGCTTGGCGAAGCGCAGGGGCCTCTTTTGGATGCAGTTCGCAAAGTTCCAACCGGTCACGTTGGCGGAGCGCTTTGGCAGCCAGCATTGGCGAGCCCGGATAATAACGCAGGTCGTCGCGGTCCTCATTCTCTGCCTGGATCGCCTGAACCAATGGTGCCAAACCGCGCGGCGGTGGTTTTGCCTGCCATAGCGTTGCGGCACCTGTTAGGAATTCGCCGGTTTTCTTAGCTTGGGCGGCGTGAAGGTCATAGCGGCCACGGCCTGAATGAGTTTCGATATAGGTCAGCGGCTCCGGGTTCTTGCGCATCGCAGCAAGCAAAGCCAGCAAGCCACCGTGCTTATGCAAATCAGCCCGGTTTCCCGCATGAAAGCTATGGAGGTATGAGAGCATCAGCCCGCACCGCGAATACGTTGGATGAGCGCGCTCGGGTCATCTGGTACTTTGTTGCCACGCCACGCGATATGCTGATCAGGCCTGGAGAGCGCTAAGGCGTGTTTATAGGCTGGGTCGGCTTCTGCTGCTGATACATCAAGCAGCTGCATTGGCACATTCGCTCGCTCTGCTGCGCCTAGGATGCTGGCGACATCTACCGTTGGATCGAACCGTAGCAACGTAAATTCAGGGCCCATGGCGTCATATAGGCTATCGCCATTCGCCAGCCAGAAATGGGGTGTGCGGCACCCAGGAACGGTGGAGGCCGTGAAATCCGCCATTGAATATCCGGGGGCAGTTTCGCCATTTGCTGCAATGATTGGCGAGTCTTCATAGAAATAGCCGAAGTTCAGGCCAGCGGCGCAATATTGCTGCACGTTCAAATCATAAGCTTTCTGGCCAAGCGCTTGCCGCGCTGATTCACCTGCCGCGTCATCATCTTCAATATTTGCAGGCACACCGCCACGCTGTCCGGCCATGGCATGGGCGTGGTCCATGACGAAATGGGAGACCTGCTGCGTGATGGGCAGGCGTTCCTGTTCGTAAGCATCCAAAATCCTGGCACCGCCCCAGCCGTTTAAATTTGCTGCAAGCGTCCAGGATAGGTTCATGGCGTCTGCGATACCGGCGTTCATGCCATAGCCAGCATAGGGCACCCAGATATGGGCAGCGTCACCGCATATATAGATCCGCCGGTCCCGGAACTTATCGGCGACGAGGCGGCGGCCAAACCAATCCATGGGCGCGATCACGTCATAGGTGAAATCATCGCCAACGCCCAAAATGGCGCGGATCGCCCAGTCCCTGTCGACGGACTCGAAATCCACTTCATCGGGCTTCAAGTAATTGTGGACGACCCAGCGCTCTAAACCATCAATTGCGTAAATATTGCCAGATCGCTTAGGGTTTAGGGAGAACGTGGCCCATGCGGGCGCAGTTTCCTGGCGGTTGATAAGGTCCGGCGCGCGGATGTAGGTCGACTGGACCCGTTGGATAACGGCGTCGCCTTCGAATTGCGCGCCAATACTTTTCCGCACCATAGACCCACCGCCATCGCACCCGATGATGTACTGGCAGTGTATTTGCTGTTCAGCACCGCTACGGACATGCCGCGCTTCAGCCAGCGCGCCAGCATCATCCTGGGTGATAGCCATGATGGCCGTTTCGTTCAGCAGCGTGATCCGGGGGGATGCTTTCGCATGAGCGAAAAGGATCGGTTCCAGGAACGTCTGGTTAATCCGATGGGGCGGTTCCGGGGTTGGCCAATTGGCGTCTGGACCCTCTGTCGCGGTATAGCGATCCCGGCGGCATGGAATCGGGATGCGGGTTAACTCTTTGCCTGTGAAGGCGGTGCGGTAGGAGACATCATTGGCGTAATCCGCAGGCAATCCGGCATTGCGCAGACTTTCCGCAACGCCAAGCCTACGGAATATCTCCATGGAGCGGGCGGCGACGTGATTGCACTTCGGCGGTGGCGGTTCGGCCTCGCTCCGGGTTTCGGCGACAGTTACATCAATCCCGCGCCACGCCAGATCCAGCGCCAGCGTTAAGCCGATAGGACCGCCGCCGACGATCAGAACAGGTGTTTCAATCGTCATGATGCGGCCCTAGGCCAGCTTCTTTTGCAGGTTCCGGTCAATCGCTTCAAGGAATTGTTGGGTTGTCAGCCAGCCTTGTTCCGGGCCGATCAGGATCGCGAGATCTTTGGTCATCTGGCCACCCTCAACCGTATCAACGCAGACTTCTTCCAGCGCTTCGCCAAATTGCTCAACATCAGGCGTATCATCGAATTTGCCGCGATACTTGATCGCCTGGCTCCATGCAAAGATGGAGGCGATGGGGTTGGTCGATGTGGCGCGGCCCTTTTGATGCTCGCGATAATGGCGGGTGACAGTGCCATGTGCCGCTTCCGCTTCTACGCAATCGCCATCTGGTGTCAGCAGAACGGAGGTCATCAAACCAAGTGAGCCAAAGCCTTGGGCCACAGTGTCGGACTGCACATCGCCATCGTAATTCTTGCAGGCCCACACATATTCGCCTTCCCACTTCATGCAGGACGCCACCAGGTCGTCGATCAGGCGGTGTTGGTAGTAGAGGTCATGCTTGTCGAAGCGGTCTTTAAATTCCGTGTCATAGATTTCCTGGAAGATATCCTTGAACCGGCCGTCATAGCTTTTCAGAATGGTGTTCTTGGTGGAGAGGAAGACCGGGTATTTCCGCGCTAGACCATAGTTGAAGCAAGCTCGTGCGAACCCGACAATCGATTCATCCAGATTGTACATCGACATGGCGACGCCAGCGTCTGGGAAATCAAATATCTTGCGTTCAATCGGTGCAGATCCATCTGCAGGCTTGAACGTCATGGTCAGCTCACCAGCACCTGGAACCAGGAAATCTGTAGCGCGGTACTGATCACCAAATGCGTGACGGCCTATGACGATGGGCTTGGTCCATCCGGGCACTAGGCGTGGTACATTGCGGCAGATAATTGGCTCACGGAACACAGTGCCGCCCAAGATGTTGCGGATGGTGCCGTTGGGCGAGCGCCACATTTCCTTCAGGCCAAATTCTTCAACGCGGGCTTCATCTGGCGTGATCGTCGCGCATTTTACGCCGACGCCGTATTCCTTGATGGCGTTGGCGCTATCAATGGTGATTTGATCATTCGTATCGTCACGGTTCTGCATGCCGAGATCGTAGTATTTCAGATCAACATCAAGATACGGCAGGATCAGCTGCTTCTTGATGAAATCCCACATGATGCGGGTCATTTCATCCCCGTCTAATTCAACGATGGGATTTTTGACTTTGATCTGCGCCATGATGCGGAGCTCCGGCTGTAGGATGTGCGCCGGACCCTAACGCCCGTATAGGCCGGACGCAATTCGAATGGGCGTTATTTGAACGTCTCTTCCAACAATTCGAAGGCCTCTGGCACGGTATCGACGATCTGCAGGAGCTCAATCGTGTTTTGGCCCATGAACCCGCCTTCGACGATTTTGTCCATCATCTCCAGCATCGGTGTCCAGTAGCCGCCTTCATTCACAATGATGATGGGCTTCGAGTGGCGCTGTAGCTGCTTCCAGGTCAGGATTTCCATGGTCTCGTCGAGCGTGCCGACACCACCTGGCAGAATGACAAAAGCGCCTGCCAAATTGAACATGATCTGTTTGCGGTCATGCATGCCATCCGTGACGATCAGGTCTGTCAGCCCACCATGGCCCGCCTCAAATTCCATAAGGAACTGGGGGATCACACCAATGACAGGCGCGCCACCTGCAAGTGCGGCATCTGCCGTCTCGTTCATCAGGCCAACACCGCCGCCGCCATAAACCAAACGCCAGCTGCGATCAGCAATGCCGGTGCCGGTCGCAATTGCAGCGGCTTTGTAACGTGGCTCGGCGCCGATCCTGGATCCACAGAAAACGCATACAGAAGGTATTGAAACCATCACATTCACTCCATGAGCGGACTAATCCATCCGCAAACCGCTTACCTATACCAGCCGGGCGACAAATACAGTATGAATGCGCCAGGAAATCTGCTGCAGCCCATGCTGTTGGCAGGCCGAAGGAGCATTCGAGTGAATAAGCGTTGGATTATCATCATCATTCTGCTGTTGTTTGGTTTTGGACTCGCAGCAGCCTTAGGCGCATTTGACAGCAAAAAGCCGGAACCTACGGCAAGTGTCAGTATGCCGACAGCACCCGCTGAGAAGTCAGCAATGGAGCAGGCGAAAGAAGACGCAGAAAAGGCGGCCCAATCCGCTGCTGCAGCGGCAAAGCAAGCAGCCGCTAAAGCTGAGGCTGAAGCAGCGAAAGCAGCGGCAGATGCCGAAGCGGCCGTGAAGCAGGCTGCGGCAGATGCAGAGGCCGCAGCTGCGAAGCTTGCGGCAGATGCTAAAGCCGCCGCAGATGCTGTCGCTGAAGAAGCTGCCAAACAAGCAGCAGCGGCTAAGGCGGCACTTGATGAGGCGGCAGCGGCTGCCGAGAAAGCTGCCGCCAAAGCAGCTGAAGATGCCAAAGCCATTGGCGACGCGGTATCAAAGCCTATTGCGCAGCCACTCCAGCGTGGCCCACAGGATGGCCAAGATGCGCCATCTCTGCGAACCGTTTCGCCGCCAGACGATCAGAATAAAGCGCCAGCATCTACGGAGAACACGCCGCCAAAAAAGCCTGAAGCCTCGTTCGACGTTGTCCAAGTCGAACGAGACGGGTCCGCTGTTATCGCCGGCAAAGCAGAACCCGGCGCGCGGGTGGTGCTGCGATCCGCTGATAACCAGATCATAGGGGCGGCGACGGCTGGGCCGGATGGGTCTTGGGTTATTTTGCCAGAAGAGAAACTGGCAGATGGCGAGGCGGCCCTTCGTCTTGAATCGACGGATCAGAACGGCGTAACGACAGCTGCGCCGCAAACGCTGATCGTTTCTAAGAAACCTGGTGCCGCGCCTTTGGTGGTCGCGCAGTCTGACGCTGTTCAGACACCGACACGTATTTTGCAGCAGCCTGAACCGAAGCCAAACACACCTTTGGCGAAAGCCGAGCCCCAGTCTGACGAGCCTATCCGAACTGAGGATGGCGGTCTGTCAGTCGGAACTGTCGATTATGACAAGGTTGGACGTTTAACGGTTCAGGGCAAAGCCCCGCCCGGCGCAGATGTGAGCGTTGATGTAGATGGCAAGGCCGTCGGCTCCGCCAAAGCAGACGCCGCTGGTAATTGGATGCTGAACACAGCCCCGGGTGCTGCAACTGGTGGTGCCAGGATTGGTGCCACGGCGAACCTTGCGGATGGCGGTAAGCTAGAAACGGGTTCGGTTGCTGGCCGCACCCCAAGCGCACCGCTGCTTCGTGTCAGCCTGCCGTTCGCGCCAATGGGCCTCGTTAAGGAATTTCCACGTGGGCGTTTGGTTGTCGTACAGCCTGGTAATAGCTTGTGGCGGATCGCCCGTCGGACATATGGCGACGGGGTTCGCTATACGGTCATTTACGCAGCGAACGCGGGCCAAATCCGCAACCCAGACCTGATTTATCCAGGCCAGATTTTTCACGCGCCGCGATCGGCATCCGCGCGGCAGGGCTGATAGGCCTTACCGGTCTGGATATGCGCCGACCAGCACTTTGCCGAGATATTCCCTGGCATCGATGGGCGAATGCGGCTGCATGAACGGGCCTGCGCGGACATCACGGTAGATGCGGGAGAGCGGGTTCCGGGTCATGAACCCGCCACCGCCGCTTAAATCCATGGCTTGGCTTACAATGTCGATGGCATTCCGGTTCACCACCCATTTGGCTGTCTGGTAGTCGCGCATCAGCTCGTGGCCTTGCTCATAGGTCGTGACCGCGCCGTCGGCCACGTCCGCCATGAAGGCATCCAATTTTTCACCAAGCCGCGCCAATATGCTTTGCGATGTCGCGAACGCGATTTCCATTTCGCCCAGAACATGCACCGCTCCAGGTCGCGCGTCTTCCGTTTGGCCAGCAAGCGCCAATTCCATCGCCCGCTCCGCCAGTCCTAAGAACGCACCGACGAGCGGGGCATTGGCGAGTGTGCGATTGACCAGCACGGGAATGCTCCACCCGCCCCATGGCCCGATGATCCGCAGCGCTTCCGCTGGCGCAATGCAATCCTCGAACGCGATGGATTGACTGCCGGATGCCCGCATGCCCAACGCATCCCAGTCGCCAAGCTGGTTGACGCCTTCTGTCGCCATTGGGAACAGCACATTGGCAATATGATCGCCCGCGTCGTCCCGCATTCTGACATTCATTGCGATATGGGTAGCGAGCGGTGACATGGTGACGAAGTTCTTGGTGCTGCGGCGGGTCTTTGATCTGGATCAAGGACCGTACTTGTGAAATTTGCGACAAAACAGCAGACCAGATCACATCAGGGCTGACACAGGGCTCCATGCATAAGCCAATTTCATATTCGCCAATCAAGCGCGCCTTGAGCCGCCAGATGCAGCTTGAGGCTGATGCGCCAGCGACGCTTGAGAGCGAGCATGATCTCGTTAAAGCCGTGCTGGCGCAGATTGAAGACCTGGCCGACATGCTCCCGACCCTGCCGCCGCAAGTGACGTTAGACGCCATTGCGCTCTACCTGCGGGAGGCCATTCCAGCCCATTGTCGCCAGGAAGAGACGATGTTGCTGGAAAGTGGCGGCCCGAAGGTGGAATTGCTGCCTGCCATGGCGCTATTGCAGGCTGAGCATGCGGCGAATGATGCAGTGGCGGCTGAACTTGCGGACATGCTGGATGATTGCGCGGGCTTACCAAAAGCCCCAGCACCAGAAGCGCTAGGCCTTGTCGCCAGGCAATATTTTATGTTGATGCGGCGACATATGGCTTGGGAAGAATTTATCGTGGCGGAAATTTCTAAAGAAATCGCGGATCAGAGCTGAGCAGCTTCGGCCAAGCCGTCATAATCCAGCACGGTAATGGTGCGATTGGCACCGGTTTCCAGAATGTCCGCTGCCCGTAGATTGCCGATCTGCCGGCTGACAGTCTCAATCGTTAAGCCCAAGTAATCCGCAATTTCCGCGCGGTTCAGCGGCAATGTGATCGTGAGCAACGTATCGGCGGGCATATGTTCGCAAAGGGCTGGCGCTTTGCGCCGGGCGATGAGTGCGAGGAAGCTCGCGACTTTTTCGGCTGCAGACTTCCGTCCCAGCAGCAGCATCCAGTCCCGTGCTGCATCCAACTCGTCCAGTGTATTTTGGAATAGGCGGCTCTCAAGCTCCGGTTGATCAGCCATCAGCGCTTCAAAGCTGCGTTTCGGGAATACGCAAAGCTCAACATCCGTGGCTGCTTCAGCGTAGAACGGGCTGCGCGTGCGATAGGCGCGGCCAAGGAAATCTGGCGGAAATTGCAAACCCACGATCTGTTGGCGCCCATCGCTCAACACCTTGCTGAGCTTCACAACACCCGAAACAATGTTAGCGAAACTAGAGACTTCATCCTCGGCATTCTGGATGACATCGCCAGCTTTTAGAACGCGCTGGCGAGCGACAGCGCTCAGCGCCTGAATCTCGTGATCCGAAAGCGCGCCGCATACGGCCTGATGGCGGATTGCACAAATCCGGCACCGGTCAATCCGTTCAGAGATAACAGTCATAGCTGCATACCGCTCCAGTCCTGCCGACACACTATAGCAAACATCCAGAACTGGAACGCGCCACATTGCGCCGCAGGCTCTGCGGCAAATTCAAAAATTCTGGTCAGCGTGCCAATGCATTGCCGTATTCCAATTTGGGGCCTGCAATGCCAAATTCAGCAAGGCCAAGAGCGCTTCCCAAAACAATCTGCGCAAACGAGGGCTTGGCACTGTCTACGGCGCAAGTTTCTTATGCGTGCAGACCATATTTAGCGAGGAGGCAGCAAGGAATGGCCAACAAAAGCGATCAAGGGCCGATAGCGATCGTGGCTGCTGAAACGCCACCGCGCACCAAGCCATCCACATATCCAGAACCCTTCTTCTCGCGCATGTTGGGTCGTGAGAAGCGGATGCTTGGCGATCAGTTTGGTCTTAAGAACTTTGGGGTCAATCAGACCACACTGGCACCCGGCGGGGAGTCTTCATTGATGCATAAGCACACCAAGCAGGATGAGTTTATCTACATTCTGGCGGGTGCGCCGACATTGGCGACGGAAGATGGAGAAACCGTCCTCAGCCCCGGTATGTGCGCTGGATTTCCTGCGAATGGCACAGCCCATCATCTGATCAACCGCACAGACAGCCCGGTCATCTACTTGGAAATTGGCGACCGCACACCAGGCGATGAAGGCAGTTATCCGCAGGATGACCTAAAGGCCGTGATGGGCGCAGACGGGAACTGGAAATTCACACACAAAGACGGCAGCGATTATTAGCGCAACCCAGCCCTAATTCCGGGACGTCTTCCGCCGGCCCATTGTGGCGAGGCCGAATACGCAGAGGGCGCCGGCTGCGCCGAGACATGCGGTTACGGGCACCACGAGGTCATACCCGCCTGCCGTCCAAATCAATGCGCCGAGATAGGGGGCGATGGCGAAACCGGCCAGATAGGGCAGCGCAAGCCAGCCGGAAATTGCACCGAAGCCAGTGCGGCCCAAATACTCCGCCGTCATCGCGGGCTTCAAAATGCTGGTCAGGCCGTATGTAGCGCCCTGCAGCATGGCGAACGCGAAGACCATGGGGGCGGAAGCACCTGCGGCCATCAGGATCAGTGAGGCGACTGTTACACCGCCAAATGCAATGGCGGCAGCCATGGCGGAGGAAATGCGCTTCTCAACCAGCATCAGCACAATCCGCCCGGCGACTTGCATTGGCCCTATGGAAGACGCGATTAGAATGGCCGTTTCGCGCGGGATTTGGCGTTCAGCTAGGAGCGGCATGATGTGGTTCAGCAGAATGCCGTGGTTCAGCGCCATCATCGGGAAGGCGATGGCGATCAGCCAGAATTGCGGGCGGCGGAGCGCACGCTTGAGCGCATCACGGTTCTCCGTCTTGGCGTTGGCGGACCGGACGACGAGGTTTGCGTCCTCCAGCATCTTGGCACCGAGATAGAGCATGGGCGCTGCCAAAGCAGCACCAACCATGGCGAACGTTATCACCGTCGTCTGCCAGTCATAGGCTTCAGCGATGGCGGCACCCGGCAGAAATGCTACAGGCGACGCGAACCCTGCGATCAGCGTGATCTTGGTGATGGCTGGCCGGGCTGCTTCCCCAGTCGCACGGGTAACGACGGAAAAGCATGGCTCATAGAGACAAAACCCTTGGGCAATGCCAATGCCCGCCCAGAAAATCCAAAACATCAAAGGCGTGCTTGCAGTCGCGAGCGCCGCCAATGCCGCGCAGCCAAACAGCCCACCACAGCTCAATACAAACCGGCCATAGCCATTATCGATCAAGCGCCCGGCGATGGGGGACGATATGGCGGCCATAGCGATGGCGATGGTGAAGCCAAGTGCTAAGTCCGTCTTCGCCCAGCCAAGGCTGCGTTCCCATTCCAATAGCAATGTTGCGAAAACATAGAACAATGCCGCCCAGATCAGCGTCTCGCCTGCGGCCAGAAGCAGGATGGCGACGCGGGGCGGTTTGGCGGCTGTTGTGGTCACGCAGAATTCTCGTCTTCAGGGCCCGTATAATTGCGGATCGTAAGCGGTTCCTTGAACGTTAGCGTGCGGTATGGAAACGGAATCTCGATCCCAGCTTCGTCTAGCGCGTGCTTGATGGCGGCAACGGCTTCGTCTCTGGACTGGTGTTCATCTTTGGGCGTGCTATCGGCCCACCAGCGGACTAAGAAGTCGATGGAGGAGGAATTGAACTCTCGCGCGAACACATCGACGCCGCGCATCTGGTCTCGTTTTTCCACGCTCAGCATAGCTTCCATAATAACGTTCCGGGCCTTGTCGACATCCTCGCCATAGGCGACCCCTATAATGATGGAGATACGACGAAGCTCCCGGTCAGTAAGGATTTTGACCGGGTTTTTGAAGATGAAACTGTTCGGCACCAGGATCAACTCGCCAGAGCGTTTGCGCAAGAAGGTGTCCCTGATCGAAATATGCTCGACTTGGCCAGATAGCCCCTCGCACTCAATGTCGTCGCCAATCCGCATGGGTTTCCGCATCAGGATTAAGAACCCAGCCAGGAAGTTCTCAAAAATATCTTTGAAGGCGAGACCAATGGCGATGGAGCCGAGGCCGAGGCCCGCCAGCAGTTTTGTTGGCGTTAGGTTGGGCGCGACAATCGTGGCAGCGATGAGAAAGCCCAGGAGCCAAATCGCGATCCTGGCGAGCTTAACGATAGCGGCGACCAGGGATGGCCGCGCGCGCGACCGGCGCATCAGGCGCTCAAATACTCTACCGACGATGAATGCGAAGGCGCCTGTGATCAGGAGGATGACAAAGGCTGCGATGAAGTTTGGCAGCAGAGCAATCATGCTCTCCGCCAAGCCGTTCAGTTGTTCACTGACAATTTGGAGAGGTTTGACAGTCAATTCCACGGGAAAAGCATCTCCTGATCGGGCTGCAAATATTGATTGGAACCACAGCACCCAGCAATGGTTTGCATACCGAGCCACCTCTGCATTGTATAGATGCTGACCCAGCGTATTCGACTTGAAGGACATAAAGCGCGTGAAACGAATGCAATTCGCGGCCATTTGGTTGCTTACCGCCTTGGTCTGGTTCCCCATTGAGGCACAGGAAAGCCCACCGCCAACGGAAGAAGTGGTGGCACCTGTTCAGGCTGTGGCGGTCGAGCCGGTTGCGCGTGACGATGAGATCGCCAAGCGCATTCAAGAGATTTTGCAGGCAACGGGTTGGTATGAGAACGCCCGCGTCGTGGTCGACGATGGCGTTGTGTTCATAGACGGCGTTACAGCAAGCGCAGAGCGCCGTGCCTGGGCGCGGGAAATGGCGCAGAAGACCCAGGATGTAGTCGCCGTCGTCAACAGGGTCACGGTGGAGAAAGGGGTCGAGTGGAGCTTTGATCCGGCCTTCGAACAAATCACGGCAATGGTGCGGTCAATTGTGCAGGCGCTGCCGCTGATTGTGCTGGCACTTATTGTGTTGCCGCTGGCGTGGATATTCGCGTCTTTGATTGCACGGCTTGCGCGGCACCTCATGCGGAACTCCACGCCGTCACCCTTCCTGCGGGATATTCTAGCCAGAGCGATCTCGCTGCCAGTCTTCTTCTTGGGCCTCTATATCGTATTGGAAGCTGCAGGCCTGACGCGGTTGGCAGTTTCTTTGGTTGGCGGTGCGGGTGTGCTGGGCATCGTCATCGGTTTCGCGTTTCGGGATATTGCTGAGAACTTCCTGGCAAGCCTGCTGCTGAGCATCCGCCGGCCATTTCGCGCTGGCGACTATGTGAATGTGGCGGAATATACCGGGTATGTGCAGAGCATGAACACCAGAAGCACACTCCTGCTCTCCCCAGAAGGAAATCACGTGCAGGTGCCGAATTCCACGATCTTCAAGAACGTGATTACCAATTTCAGCACGGCACCTACCCGGCGTGAGGGGCTGACTGTTGGCATCGGTTACGATGCGCAAGTGGCCGAGGCGCAGGAGATCATTATCGGTGTGCTTTCAAACCACGCAGCCGTGATTGCCGACCCAAGCCCGCTGGTGTTGGTGGATGAACTTGGCAGTTCGACCGTGAACCTCAAGATTTACTATTGGTTCGATGGTGAGAATTTCTCTCAAGTGAAGGTCAAATCGGCCATCCTGCGGCTGATTAAGAAAGCGCTTGTTGAAGCAAATATCTCCATGCCCGATGACGCACGTGAGATCATCTTCCCAGATGGCGTGCCGGTTAAGATGATCGAGGCCTCTGCAATTTCAGAAACACCGACGCCTGATCCTGTACCGATTGAATCGAACGCGTCTGCGACGGAATCTGAAGGCGACCTCAGTAATGAACGGGCCGAAGTGGAGGAACACGCGGGCGCTGCGGCCCCAGAGGATCAAGGAACCGACTTGCTGGCGGACAAGAACGCCTAACCGCCTTGAACTTCCGGGTTGATCATGTTGATGGGCGATCCGGCTGCATAGGCAGTTATCTGGTCAAATATGTCGCTGAATTGCAGATTGTATTCGTCCTGCGTCACATATCCGATATGGGGTGTGGCGAGGACGTTCGGGTGCGCGATGATGGGGTTTTCTGCAGGCCCGCCCGGTTCAGTTTCATAGACATCAACAGCAGCGAATCCGGGGCGGCCTGCATTCAAGGCGTCTAACAGCGCATCCGGTTGGATGAGTTGCGCGCGGGAAGTGTTTACCAGCAGCGCATCAGGCCGCATCTGGCTCAAATCCGTTGCTGTGATCGCACCTGTCGTATCTGGTTTCAGGCGAATATGCAGGCTGATGATGTCGGGCTTGCTGAAAAATGCCTCCCGGCTTTCGGCAAGATTGGCACCGTCAGCCCTGGCCCGCGCCCGCCCGGCCTCAGACGCCCACCACACAACGTTCATGCCGAAAACCCTGGCATAGTCCGCCAGCGCCTTGGCGATCCTGCCATAGCCGTAGAGGCCAAGCGTGCGGCCTCTGAGAGAGCGCCCAACGCCCATCTGCCAATTCCCAGCTTTAAGCGACGCCTGCTGCTCCGGGATTTGCCGGAATGACGCCAAGATCATTCCCCAAGCGAGTTCTGCCGTTGCAAAGGATGGCGCATCGGCGTGCATGTCGGAGCAAAGCAGCACGTTGTTCCGGGTACAGCCCTCAACATCAATGTGAGGCCATACGCTGCGTTGGCTGATGAGCTTGAGGTTCGGCAGCCGGTCCAGTAGCGCACCAGAAATCCTGGTGCGTTCGCGGATCAAAACCAGAGCTTCTGTATCTGCCAGCCGGGCAGCCAAATCGTCCTCTTCCTGGACATGATCGTTCCAGACGGTCACGTCATGGCCGTCCAGCTTTGGGAAGCAGGGCAGGGTGCGGATCGTGTCGAAATAGTCGTCAAGGATGCTGATCTTCATAACCCCGAAACTATCGCAGCAGATCAAGCAGGGGCAAGCGCTTCTGCTTCGAGCATACCGGCCAAATTCCCCATGCATGTGTCCCAACCAGTCGAAACATTGGTGCGGCTTTCAAGAGTTTGGATATTGGTGTGACGGACCTGCACAAGCGTACCGCCTTCCGTGCTCTGCATGGTAACGGTGACTTCGGAGAATGGAGTTGCTGTCTCTGCACCATTGGCATCCTGGCCGACATGGCGCCAGCTGAATACCAGCCTAGAGGGCGCTTCAACATCGATATAGACGCCTTCCAAGGCTGCGTAAGGATCATCCGGGCCGCTGAAAATGAAGCGCCATGCGCCGCCTGTGCGCAAATCGACTTCAGCGGATTGTAGGGCGTGTGGCGCTGGTCCGAACCATTTCACAATGCGCTTAGGGTCCGTCCATGCCAGCCAGACGCGCTCGATCGGCGCAGGGAAGGCGCTTTCGGCCAGGATTTCACTGTCCGCTGGGGTGGATTTCAGGTGGGATAGGGGCATCAATCATCCTCATTTTCGTCTTGCAGGAGTGTGCCGAGCGCTTCCAATTGGGTATCCCAGAAGCGTTGATAGTCATTCAGCCAATTGATCGCGTCACGCATCGGCAGGGCCTCAATTCGGCAATAGCGCGTGCGGCCCCGTTTTGTGACAGAAACGAGTCCAGCATCGCTCAACACACGGACATGCTTGGACACAGCCGTTAGCGACATCTGGAACGGTGCTGCGACCTCCGCTAGCGGTGCTTCGCCTTCTGCCAGGCGCGCAACGATGGCGCGGCGAGTGGTGTCGCTGAGTGCGGCGAAGGTTTGGTTCAGGTCTGTCACGTCGTGTCTCATAATAGTAAACCTATTGGTTGACTATATGGGTGGGTCGAATAATAGTCAACCAGTAAGTTCACAAATGGAGTCGAACGATGAAACTGTATGACGCAATGGCCCCGAACCCGCGCCGGGTGCGCATCTTCATGGCTGAGAAGGGCATTGAGTTGCCGATTGAGCATCTGGAATTGATGGAAGGACAGTCACGCAAGCCAGAATTCATGGCGAAGAACTCGCTTGGTGAAACGCCGGTTCTGGAGCTGGATGACGGGCGCTATTTGACGGAGAGCATCGCCATTTGCCGCTATCTGGAGCATCTCTATCCAGAGCCTGCACTATTCGGCAAAACCGCAGAAGACAAAGCGTTCGTCGAAATGTGGACGCGGCGTATGGAGCAGCTAATCATGGGGCCGTTCGGCGCATATGGCATTCACAGCTTTGAATTCTTTGCTGACAAGATTGAGCAGGTCCCGGCCTATGCTGAAACCCAAATGCGCCTGATTCCGAAACGTTGGTCCTGGCTTGATGCGGAAATCTCGGATGGCCGTCCGTTCATTGCCGGCGACGCTTTCAGTGTTGCGGATATTACTGGTGCCGCCACGCTGATGATTGCGAGCTTCATCAGCTATGAGGTTCCGACTGATCTGAAGCATGTCCGCGCGTGGGCAGATCGCATCCAGACCCGCCCAAGTGTCAGTAGCCAAATCGTCAGCACCTAACCCTAGCTGAAGCGAACTTGCACTTGGCCGAAGTTCCCGAATTGGCCGGTGCAGGTATTCCCTGACTTCGCGAGCAGCATGTGGCTGCAGGTGCCGGTGCTGACAACATCGCCCGCCTGGATAGCCATGCCGTCCCGATTAAGACGGTTGGCGAGCCAAGTCGCTGGAACCAATGGATGGTCGATGGCGTCACCGGCATTGCCTGTGCGGCGAATGTCGCCGTCTACGGTCAGCGTCACTGAGGCGTCAGCAATGCCAGCGTCTCGCCAATTGCGGATAGCCGCGCCGATGACAAGATGCCCATTGCCACTGCCATCTGCCAAAATTGCAGGTAGGGCCGGGAAGGCGCCATCATGAATAAAACGGCACTCAGCGACTTCTATGCCGATATGGATGTCCGCAATAGCGTCTGCGACATCGGCTTCTGAATAAGGCGTCGCCCGTGGCGGCAGGCCGTCCCGGATGCGGACGATATATTCGCACTCAACAACGGGGTGCTGCAGCGTGCTGCGATCGAGCGTCACCGGGGTATCGTGAATAAGGTGGCGGAACACGGACCCAAAGATCGGCTCTTCTGCGCGGAGCGCCGCCTGCATTTCAGGTTTATTGGCAGCAATCTTCCAACCGCCCACCTCCCAGCCGAGCCGATCCCGCACCTTGGCCGCAACGCGATAGGCTGTTGCAGCATCAGGCGGCGTCAGGTCTGGGGCGAGGCCAGATTGTGGTTTACCGGACTGGCGCAAGTGAGCCAGAAGGTCTGCGAGTTTGTCTTCGGTTTCAGGTGTCATGGCTAAATTCCAATTGCGTGACCTACAGGATCGCACAAAATGATATGTCCGCGTAGACTTCGCCAATACACGATGCCGGGGAGAGCGGAAATGACGGAAAAGCAGGATTATTACGGCGGGCTCAAGATGACGCCGGAGCGAGCGGCAGATGTCGCCGCAGAGGCAGATCGCATCCGCCAGGGCGTCGCATCTGCGATCACGCCGAAGTTTGGCTTTTACGATGAGCCGTCACATTTCCTAAAAGCATTAGAAGACTGCGCGGGAGATGACGCATGACGCGCCCCAACCGCCTGCAAAGCTTGCATGAATTGATGACTGAAATGGAGGCCGGGCATATCTCCTCCCTTGAGGCGACGGAAGATATGCTCCAGCGGATGGAGGCTTGGCAGCCCCATATCAACGCCTTCATTCGCATGGATGGCGATGCCGCTATCAAGGCTGCGAAAGCGGCAGACACCGCACGGGCGAAGGGCGATAAGCGCCCATTGCTCGGCGCTCCACTCGCGCACAAAGATATGTTCATGCGGGTGGGGGAACGCAGTTCTGGTGGGTCGGCCCTGTTGGGGGCGCTCGTTGGTGAAGACACGGCTACGGTCGTCGCTCGTTTGAATGCTGCAGGTGCGATTGAAACGGGCCGCTTGAATATGTCTGAATTCGCGGCCGGTCCCACCGGTCATAACGCCCATTACGGCCATGCGCGCAATCCCTGGAATCCAGATCACATCACTGGCGGCTCGTCCTCGGGCTCCGGCGCGTCTGTGGCAGCGGGTGTTGTCTATGGCGCGCTTGGATCAGACACCGGCGGATCAATCCGCTTGCCTGCGATCATGTGCGGCCTGTTTGGCCTGAAGCCCACATATGGTGCCGTCAGTCGTTATGGTGCGATGCCGCGCGCCTGGTCGCTAGATACCGTTGGCCCACTCACACGGTCCGCCACGGATGCTGCAATGATGTATGCAGTGATCGCAGGCCATGATCCGAAAGATCCCACAACAAGCCGCCGCGAAATCCCGGACTGGCAAGGCCTGATCGACAAACCACTGAAAGATCTGCGCATCGCGCACGCAAAGGGAGAGCCCTTCGGCCCTGTCGATCCTGAAACCCATGAAGCCCACATGGCCGCCCTTAAGGTGTTTGAGGGCTTGGGGTGTGAAATTCTGGAAGTGACGTTGCCGGATTGCGCGCCTCTCTATAGTGCGGCCGACGCCATCTCCAAAAGCGAGGCAGCCACGCTTCATGGTCGCTGGATGCGCGAACGCCCCGCTGACTACGCCACCCATGTTTACAGCCGGACGGAGGCCGGGTTCGCTATTCCGGCGACTGTATATTTGGAAGCCCAGGCAGCGCGCGGGCAGGTGCTTCGGGACTTCTGCGATCAGGTGTTTGCGCAGGCGGATGCGCTGCTGCTGCCGTCCATCACCATGCCGGTGCCAAGCATTGCTGAAACAGATGAGGGCCAACCGGGTGCCATCCAGACGATGGTTGCGGGGATCACCCGGGCGACGCGGCCATTCAACTATTTGGGGCTACCAGGGCTGGCGACGCCGCTTGGCGTATCCTCCAAAGGATTGCCTTTATCCTGCCAGCTAATCGCCCTCCCGTTCCAAGAACGCACCCTTCTGTCGCTCGGCCATGGCTATGAGCAAGCCGTTGATCACATTGGTGCGGCACCGGCTCTACCGGGTTAAACTAACTGGCGAGTATGGACAGCGTAACAGCGTTCATGAATCATGGCATTGATGGGTCGTTCGGTGGAGTTTGACGATGCGGTTACGGAATTCTGTGCTCTTATTGGCAGCGGCTGCGGTTTTGCTATCGGCCTGCGGGCCGACCCGCAATCAACCTCCTAGAGGGTCTGAGCGCGCTAAGTTCCGCGTTGCACCGCCGAAGACAGCTGCAGACGCCACTCGTTATGCGACCCTATGCGAAGACTTTGGCCCAAAGAAAGGTTTGGGCGCAAACTTGATCGGCATGATCCATTGCCAATCCTTGGCTAACTCTAAACTCGGCACCGCGGACCAGCGATACATTGCGAACTTGCGTGTCTGCCAAATTTCAAAAATTGATGCGAAAACTGATGTGCGCGAAGGCTTGTCTCATTGCTGGGAAGCCTTGGAATTACGCCCCGATTCAGGTGAGGCGTACCGCGCGCGGGGCATGGCGTTGGCTCGGTCCAAACACTATGAGCAGTCACTGCCGGATATAACCAAAGCGATTGGTCTTGGTGAGGGCGATGATCCCAAGATCTATAGCGCGCGCAGCTTCATTCGCGGTGCCATGAAAGATTATTCCGGCGGCATTGGCGATGCCATAACTGCCAGGCGCAAATATGCAGATAAAGGTGAGACGCCACCTGTTGCTGTGTTCGCGCTTCAGTCGCACATGCATATGAACGCAAAGCAATTTTCAGACGCTAAGGCCGTCATTGCCGCCGGGCGTGAAATTGAAGCTGAAAATCCGGATTTGTATCGGATGGAAGCGTTGGTTGAACTTGAAGAAGGTAATCTCGCTGGCGGACTTAAGCGCCTATCGAGAATCTAAGCCTGACTGCAGCCTACAATTACTCGCCAGAATATTTCGGCGACAGCGGCGAATATCACTACCCCAGCGCGTCATTTGAATATGCCATTCCGTTGAAGACACCGATTGCGCTCACTCTCGGCGGGTCAATTGGCTACAACATGATTGAGGATGAAGCGACGTTCGGCGTGACCGATGACTATACGGATTGGTCGCTCAGTCTTTCCGCGAACTACAATATCCTTAACCTTTCAGTCGCCTATGTCGACAATGACGAGCCAGGAAAAATCGGCGATGCTGGCTTCATTTTCACAGTAGGTGCTAGCTTCTAAGCCAAGATACACAGGCTTTCCCCGGTCCCGTCGGTGCGGGATCGGGAAAGGTGGTGCCTATTGAGTGGTGGCTTATATCGCCATAGAAATTGGATCTGGGCTCATCAGGCTAACGCCTAGGTCCGCAGCATTCCGATAAGCGCCGTCAGCGGTGCGCGCTTGGCGGGCACCGTCCATCTTCGGTTCTGGATTCTGGCTGAGATGCTGGGCAAAGAATGCGCTTGACGGCAGGGACACGACCGGGCGACCGCGACCGCCGAGGCCAAGAACCTCAACCTCATCATCAAGAAAGCGGCTATGCCGGGAGGAAGCGGTGTAGGAATCGGTCCGCGCACTATTATGTGACCGTTCATCGCCTGGCCGCACGCCCTGTACGGACGTGACCATAGCCGGCGGCATCATGCGCGCGGCGTCTGGCGATATGCGGATCAAGTCATGCACGACGGCCAATCAACTCCATAAAAATCATGGGGCTGGCCTAGATAGCTAAGAAAGGCTATGCAGGTCATATGGTTAGCATGCGTCGGCGGAGTAGGCTTCCGCGAAGTATTCAGATTGAGCTGATCAAGTATTTCGTTGCAGGTTCGACG
>Ga0181601_10001511_pt1 | contig 19932 bp, 20 predicted proteins | sample 041ome_8_FD_133020 | JGI IMG/M metagenome (GOLD analysis project Ga0181601, IMG submission 133020) | Coastal salt marsh microbial communities from the Groves Creek Marsh, Skidaway Island, Georgia - 041407BS metaG (megahit assembly) | ecosystem: Environmental > Aquatic > Marine > Intertidal zone...
TTCAGACTTAGAAATTTTAATTTTATTTAAATCGTATATATCAAAAAGATTAAAGTTTCTTTTATCTAGTAAAATTTCTACATTAGAATCTATCTTATATTCTGTTAAATAGTCCATCAATAATTTACTCAATGTTATGCCCCCGGGACTATTTATATAAACTAAATCAATTAATACCATTATTTAATGGCCTTTAAAAATTCTTCTCAGAATAGTATATAATCTCAATTGTTTCAAAATCTCAACTAGATGTATTCTAAACCCTTCTGGTGAGAAAATATAACCTATTCTTTTATATGCCAGTTTTTTTATTTCACTATTGATTCTATCAAAATCATTGATTAGCGATTTAGTATTATTGGAAACTCTAAATAGAGCTTCTACAGTTTCATCCCCATAAATCATCTCGAAACCATTAAGTGTTAAAATATTATTCAATGAATTTAGACTAAAGTTATAATTGTGTGCATTTTGAAAATATCTATTCAGATCAAATCTATATTTTTTTAAATTTAAAATTCCTGGAACTTGAATGTATAATACTCCTTCTTTTTTTAAATGTTTTTTAATTTCAATTAGCTCTTTTTTTAAGTCCAAAATATGTTCAAATACATGAGAATATATTATTACATCAAACTTCCCTTCTACATCATAAATCCCACCAACAAATAAATTTAGATTTAATTTTTTTTTGCCATAATTGATATAATCAGAACCATAATCAACCCCTTTTACTCTATGCTTTTTTTGATTGAAAGCCTGAAGTATGCCCCCCATTCCGCAACCAACTTCAAGTACATTTAAAGGTTTATTTAACTTGAAGTTTTGTTCTATTAGTGCATAAATTTTTTCCCCGCGTTTGATTTGATTATTCAAAAAAAAATTAAGGGGATCTTGTTGATTAGTATTTATATATATTTTGCGATATTGATTATTATAAAATTTAATAATACTATCTTGATCTAGTCTTGGAGAAGTATACACCAGTCCACAATTTTTACAAAAGTTAGACTTATATGGGATTCCAAATCTATCATATTCACTCAAAATAATTGAATCATTTATTTTACAACACTCACACTTTATTTCCTCTAAAGTGTATTCTTTTGATTCTAATTTCTTTTTGAAAACATTAATCTCATCTAATTGAGCTCTAGAGAGTTTGATTTTGTGCTTTTCTTTAAAAAGTCTTCTGTTTGGAAACATCTATTGCCATTTAAATTTTAACTTTACCAATATAATCTTGTAATGCATCTTCCCAATTTCTCATAATATTTAAGCCTCTTAGGTTAAGTTTTTTATTAATTAATCTCTCTGAAGAAGGCCTGTCAGCGAAATAATCTTTTTCAAAAAAACTAGAGGATACTTTATTTATTATAATGTCATTATTTTTTCCTAATATTTTAAGAATACCTTTTGTAACATTATATCTGGAGGTTAAACCTTCACAAACTAAATTATATAGGCCAAAAAGTTCATTCTCGATAATTAATCTTGCATTTTTTGCGAAATCAACAGTATAAGTAGGTGTACCATCTTTATCATCTACAATATTTAATTCGGTTGCGCCATTTTTTAGCTGATTTATAATCTTATAAACAAATTTTTTGTCTTTTTCATGACCACCCATCATCCATCCAGCTCTAAAAATGAAATATTTTTTACTGTTTTCGATAACAAATCTTTCACCTAAATATTTTGTTCTTGCATATACCCCCATTGGATTAGGAGTATCCCAATCATCAAAAAAATCTTTACTCCCATCAAAAATTCCAGCTGTTGATATATAAACTAATGGGATAGAAAGTTCATTGGCAATATATGTAGCATTTTCAACAGCTAAAGTGTTTGTTTTATAAGCATCTTCTGAGTTTAACTCGCAATATTCAAGATCTGTATGAGCCCCCAAATGAATTAAAATATCTGGATTTACTTTTTTTACACATTCGCGATAAGAGTTAAAATCCCTAAAATCTTGATAACTTAACCACTGTTCGTTAACATTAATGTCAGTACAATATAAATTATAGTCTACTTTAAATTCTTCATAAAAAGCTTTCCCAAGCATTCCACCACAGCCTGCAATAAATATATTTTTCATTTATAGTATTTTTTTTAAGAGATATTTTTTTGAGAATATTTCAATTGATATAAGATAGGGGTTAAATAAAAATATAAGTGTGTTTAAATTTTTGAATTTTTTGAAATTAAGATAACAAGCCCTAATCCAGAAATAAAAAACTAAAGTTTTTATACTTTTTCTTTCTAATAAATTTTGTGAGCACTTTATAATATCCAAAAATAGATGTTTTATTTCATCAAGTTCACTGCTTAAAATGGTTTCATTGTAAATTAATTTGTTTATTAAACCGTTTTGCTTGTTATTAATCGATAAACCTAAAAACGACTTAAAATATTGCTCTCTAATTTTAAGATTATTTTGTTTTTGCTTTTGAATTTTTTGACTTGAAAAGTTGTTGTCATGTATCCTATATTTTAATAAAATTGAAGTTGTGTTTTTAAAACTTGTTATTGTTGATAACATAGTCCAAAGTTTATAATCTTCGCTTGGCATAAATTCTTCCTTATAAAAATTCCCTGCTACACCTTTGCATAGTTCTTTTCTAAAAATAATAGTAGGATGATGAAATCCAACATTAAAAATTAATTGTGTTTTAATATCAAAATCTGATGTTGGGTATGAAATTTTTTTTGAGAATTTTCCAAATGTTTTAATTTGTGTCCCGCAAACCCCTATATCTGGATTATTTAAAAGGGTTTTAATCTGTATTTCAAATCTTGAAGGTAATGATAAATCGTCTTGATCATTTCTTGCAATAAATTCACCCATAGATTGACCAATTAAAAAATTTAAACCCTTTACATATCCTATGTTTTTTTCTCCTTTAAATAATTTAATTCGCTTATCACTAAAGTTTTCAATTATTTCAACTGAATTATCACCGCTGCAGTCATCAAAAATTAATAGTTCAAAATTAATATACGTTTGATTTAAAATTGCCTGAATTACTTCATGTAAGAATTCACCTCCATTGTATACTGGCATGATAACAGAAATCAAAGGATTATTTTTTTGTTTATTCATTTTTTTGGACTAATCTCCTGTAGATAGTAATCATTGAATATAATTGAATTATAACTCTTAGAATTTTCAATAAAAGTTTTTAAATGAATTAGAGACATATCAAAATTTTTTTTAAAGATTACTTTAAAGTCAACTTTAGAATCTAATAAGTTTTTAGAAATTGCACTTTGAGAATAAACAATTGGATAGATTTTTTCATCTAGATTATTCCATTTGTATTTGAAATTATAAAATAAAGATTCTAATGTTGGATGAGGTTTATATAATACATTCCCTTTAAGTCGCTCTAATATTTCCATGTCAAGTTCCTTGTCAAGTGATCCAAAAAAAACTTGTTTAGCCGAAGATTTACCAACATTAATCCAAAGATCATTATTCCTGTAAGGATTAATTAACATAACATTTTCAAAACCAACCTCTTGAAGGTAATCTTTCTCTAAATCAGAAGTGACTAATATATTCAATTTTTTATTTTTTAAAATAAAAAATTGAATACGGGGATCATTAAATCTAATACCAGAGTGTTGATAAAGAAACCTTTTTTTTGAATTAGATTCAAAAAGACCCAATTCCCAGAATTGGAATTCTCCAATTAAAGTGATTTTTTTATTACAAACATCTTTATATTTAGAAAAATCATTAAGTAGATAGTAAATAAAATAATCATTAAGACTTCCTAAATTAAAAATGTTTTTAATCAAGCTAACGGATTTTAATCTCCCAATTAAAAAATCGAAATATATTTTAAATATCAATAATTGAAATTTTACTGAAACTTTAAGCAGTTTAAACCAAGAACTTAATGTAAAAAAGGAATCTATCTGATTTGATTTTCCCTTTCTTTTTGAAAAAAACCTATCTCTTAGATTGTAAATAAAAAGGAATTCTACTTGAGTAAGGTCTATTGATTTTTCCAAATTTTCCCAATATCTATGAAAACCCAAACCCTCATCAAATAAAAAATCAGGTGAAAGATAGATGTTTTTTGAATCAGATATTTTAACTCGTGCTCTTAGTGTGATTAGAATGTGGTAAGTTAAAAACCCCAAGGATTTAAATAAGAAATATATATAAGAATTGCTATTTGGAGCATTTCCTTTAAGTGAATTGTTTAATTCTCTTATGTATAAATCACAAAAAAATTTATTGTTATTTAAATAAATTTTTAAATCATCTAAAGTGTCAATACTTGTGATGCTCACTTTTTAAAATTCTTTTTTCTGGTATACCATTTATCATTTCTGCTTTCCTTAACATTTTTACATATTCACCAAATTCAAGTCTAACATCTAATGCTGTTTCATCAAAATGACCAAAATCAGAATTCCCTAGTTTAACATGTTTTTCTATCATTTTTGCTCCAGCAAAAACAGCAAACATAGAGCCTTCATAACCGATATCATGACTACTATATCCAGGAATTATTTTATTTGAAATTTTGGAGTACCTTCTTATAATTTCGAGATTAAGATTAAAAATATTTGTTGGGTAAGAAGAGATACAATGAAGTAGATATAATTTTTTGTATTTCGATTTATTTTGTGTGATTAAGTCTAAATATTTTTCGTCTGTCATTCCGGTTGATACGACCAATTCTTGGTCGAAATCGTTAAGTACGAAATTTATATAATCTAAATTATTTGATATTGTAGAAGGTATTTTTATTCTTGTCAAACCAAATTCTTTCAATTTCAAATATGACTTTAAGTCCAGTGCACTAAAAAAAAATTTTAGCTCTAATTCCTTAGAGTATTCTCTGATTAATTCTAATTGACTTTCGTTTAATTCTAGTGCTTTTCTATAATCTCTGAAATTATTTCCAAATGGAGATTTATATTTCATTTTTAAAGTATCCGAATTATAAAAGCTATCTACATCTCTCATTTGAAATTTTACTGAGTCAGCACCTGCTTTTTTTGACAACAACATTAAATCAATTAATTTTTTATTGTCTCCAAAGTGATTAGTTGTTATTTCTGCGACAATTTCAACACTAGTATCCTTTTTGGAATATTCAAAGTGTTGTGATGTTTTTGCATCTATCTCTGAATAAATATCAAACCCCACATACTTTATTTTTAGATTATCAAAAAATTGCTGCAATTTACTTGATATAGCTTTTTGTGATTCTACATTCAAAAAGTTTTGAAGATTTATATCTAAAAAGGATTTTAATTCTTCTTCATAAATATATCTATGATCAAAGCCGACTAAATGGACTTCTGAATTTGGATACTTTATTGAAATAAATTTTAAGAGTGTAAACAAACCTAAAGTTGTGGTTCCTAAATGAAAGCTTTTTATTTTATAAACTTTATTTAAGTTACTTTCTTTTAAAAAGTTTTTTTCTAAACTTTTATCTGCAAAGTTTTCTTTATTTTTTGAAAAAAAATTAAAATTAAATAATTCAAGATTTTCAAAATGATTGTAGCTAAATTTTAAATTATAATTATCCTTGAAATTTTCATAAAATTTAAAAGAATAGCCTCTTCCACAGATAAGTATTTTATTTATTTCCATTGTAAGCTATCTTAAAATTAATTCTATGCTTTAGATTTAATGGTATTTTGTTAATATTTTCCCCATCAAAATTAATTTCAAATCCTAAACCTGAATTTAAAGCAAGTGAAATTCCAGTATAATAATCCCAAATTTTAGCCCCACTACAATACTCATAAGAATTTGCATTACCGGATAAAAGAGAATAAAACATGTATGTGCTGGATCCAAAAACTCTACAGGACTGTTTATCAATTTCCTGATTAATCTTATTTAAGCATGAAGTACTGAATAACTTAATTTTAGAACCTCTAGATTTAAATGAGTCAATTGTTAAGGTTGATATTTTAATATTCTGATTTGGAATATAAATTAAATGATATTTAATGTTATCATAAACAATACTAATTGCAGAGCCAAAAATATTGTTAATAAAATAAAAGTTTTCAGTACCATCAATAGGGTCAACAACTGCAAATCTATTTTTCAAAAAATAAGCCTCTTTATGATTTTGAGTATTCTCCTCTGAAATAATTTCTATATCAGAAAAATTAAACCTTAAATAGGATATAATTTCTTTTTCAATCTGAATATCACAATTTGTTACAGCTGAATTATCATTCTTCAATTCTAATGATTCAATTTTTTTAATTCCATTTGAAATTATATCAATTAAATCATTTTCAAGTTTTTCTAATTCCATTTTAAATAATTTAATCTCTCTCTATTTTGATTAATCCATTCTTCAGATTTCTTAATATCCTTTTTATCATGCACATCAAACATATTTTCAGTCTTAAGCGGGTAAATTTTATCTCCCAATGAATTCCATGGACAAAAATTAAATTTTTTCAAAATATTTTTTGAGCGTATACACCAAAATGAATGGTCAAGAAAATAAGCGTCCGGTAAATCTTGTCTGTTAGGAGATATACTCGAATTATATTTCATTGAGGGGTTAATGATATTTTTACTTTCTTTTATAAAAAAGGATCTATAGGGATTGTATTCATTATTAATATGAGCTGGCACAACACTTGTTAATTTATTGTCTGATTGTAAAATATCTATAGATTCTAAAATTATATCAGGATATATAGTTGCCACATTTGCATGTTGTACAACTATTATTTCACATGACATTAAATCAGCATTTAAGGTATATGCATGACTAACTGCATCATCACTTTTACTTCTTTCATTGGAAATATTTTCTGGTCTTTTAATTGGTTGATATCCGAAATTTTTGCCAATTTCAAGATATTCCTCTGAATCACTGGAAAGAAAAAAACAATCTATTTTGTTGGTTTGCTTAGCTGCCATCATTCCATAAGCCATTAAAGGATACCCGTTAATTAAATGAATGTTTTTATTCATGAAAGAGCTCCCAGATCGAGCAAGCATTAATGCGCCTATTTTCATTCTAAAAAATAATTATATTTTGTGAAAAAATTATGTAGTTCAGCCTCCCCTCTAATCGTAACGTTAAATCTTTTGTTGAATTTTAAATCTTTATTAAATCTTTCAAAATTTAAAAAGTTTAGTCCTTTATTAAAGCAATCAAATGAAATTATTCTTAATCCAGCTTCTTGAGCCTCCAAAAGTGTGGTAGATGAATAGCTTATAAGAATAGGGTCATCAGTAAAATCATCAGCTAAAATTTTATTTTTTGAAAATTTAACTCCAGGTATAATCTTCCTTAAGAAACTTTTTGTGAGAATTGAGTTGTCTCGATGTCTAACAATAATTTCATGCTCTTTAGGAATAGTTTTATGTATTGCCTCTAAAAAATAAACGTATTGATTTACCTCATGATATAGATAGGGTCTTAATGAATCGTCATCTTTAAATGTGTCAGCAATGATGATTTTTTTTGAATGAATTTTTTTTACCTTTTGATATTTATCTCTAATTGTCGAATCTACTTTATTAAATTTTATCTTAAAATTATTCTTTAAAAGAAACTCATAATCTTTATTATTTGAACTATACAAAACTACATTGGAAGATTTTATAATTGTTCTAGCGTGAAACATCCATAGGGAGTTTATGAGTTTATTTTTATCATAATAGTGAGCACCGTGATTTATTAATATATTATTATCCTTATTACCAAAATTCAAGAGCGCTTCTGAAAAACCATAATTTGAAACAGATATTACTCTCTTTATAAAATATTTTCTAACTGCAAAAGAAAAGTTATTTAAACAATAATTATTAAATAAAATATTAATTGGTATGAGTGTAAAATCCTTATAATTTTTCCATAATCTTTTTAAACTTAAAAATTTAAGGTAGTTAAGTCCAAAGAAGAGGTATTTATACAAAAAAAATATTGATTCTAAATTTAGTTTATTTTTTTTCCAAAACTTCTTTGATAAGTGAACATGATTATGGTTATCGAAATTTTTCTTAATGAAATTAAATTGATTTTCATTAGATAAAACAATTGTTATATCACTAAATAAATATTTGATTGAGAAAAGTAATGATGGAAATGATATGAATAAATTAATAAGTGGTCTAAAGTTTAATTCATTCAAATAATAAAAGATAAAAACTTTTACACTTTTGTGTTTCCATATTTCTGCAGGGAAAACAACTTTATCATTATAATATTTTTCTAATTTTTTTGATAAAAATGTATAATAAGCATCTTTTGTTTTTTTAAAATTAGAGTAATGAGTTAATGTATTTGGATTAAAATTTGAGTCAAGATTAAATTTTTCTAATTGCTTTTGATAAATAATTATTTGATCATAATAATTATAATCTTTAAAATCATCTAATTGTAGATTTACAAAATTATAATTTAACTTTAAAGTATTTGACAATTCTGGATTAGTTGAAAAATATGAGAATTTACTTTTTGGAAGTAACCAGCTGAATTTAATAACTTGATTTAAAAAGATTATCATTTAAGAATATTATTCAAATTTATTTGTGGTGTATTGAAATATTTGCTAATGTCTTTTTGGTAATCTGTCAAAGAAATATTTTTTAAATATGAATACTTTTCATGAAAATCATTTAGTGATTTTTCTAGAAAAATAAATGGAAATTCTTTCTTTAATAAATTCAAATGAGGGTTTGACTCTTGCTCTAAAAAAATTGCTCTATAGTCATAAACAAGGACTTTTTTCCCGTAAAATAACAAATCAAAAATCATAGTTGAATCTATTATTAATGATATTAAGTCATGTTCCCCGAAAAGAATCTGATTATTTGAAATATTAAATTTTTGAAAATTATATTTTTGAAAAAAAACTTCTTCTTCATTTAAATAATTTACTTCAGATAATTTTTGAGGCTTTGTGCTTCTAAATGATGATTTATAATAAAGTTTATTTTTCCCTTTAAAATATTTTTCACTTAAATAAGTTAATAATTTGTCCTCTGCATGATAAAATCCTTTGCCACTTGGTGTTAGGCCCTGATTTAATATCTTTTTTTGTATAGTTGTCAATGTATCCCTAGGCCTAAATTGACTTATGAAAATGAAGTTGAATGTTAATTCAATTTCTTCAATATTTTTAATGAAATTATACTTTAATGGTTTAGAAACTAATTCAGTATTTGTGAAATTAAAATTAATTAGTGGTGAATATTTAATTAGAATGTCTGATGACTTTAGTTTGTGTTTTTTGTAAGTGCTCTTAATCCGATAACTATCCTGTATCAGTATAAATTTTATTTCCTTAAATCTTTGTGATAATTTAAAAACTCTATAATCTAGGTCACTAGTTGTTATAAAATATCTTGGCTTAATTGTTTTAAGGACTGATAATAAATAAACCTCCCCTAAGTTATTTTTTAAAAGTTGATAAGGATATTTTAATGCATATAAAAGAAAAATAATATTAAATTTTTCATTAGGTCTTAAGATACTTACGTAGCTTAATTTTAAATTTTTAAAAAGATGTGGATAACGGACATCATAAAAAACAATTTCTGCTCTTTTAGGCAATGAGATATATATCTTGCTTAAAATTGACATTATTTAAAAGTCAAGATTTTAATTCTGTTTTCTAAACAAAAACTCTGCGAATTCAAAATCAAGCTCCGTATCAATATCCACAGATTCAAATTGAGAAACATGATAAAAAAAAGGTTTACCACAAATGAAGTTTTTATCCCTTAGCATAGACTCTCTTTTTACAATTACAATTCCAAATGTAGGAGAAAAATATGCTGGTAAATTTTGTGAGTTAGGTGCGTCGCTTAAGGAGTAGTTAAGGGGTTTGTCATTATACCATAAAAACTCCTTTACTTCTTTAACACTCATTAAACTATCACAATTAGTAGTATTAAATAAGTCAATTGCTTCTAAAAAAGTTTCATACCTAATTAGTGGTGCTGTTACTTGAGCAATTAAAATATATTTAGAGTTTGTAACCTTAGCTAAGTATTCATGGTATTCACTGTTAGTGCACTCTGAACTTGCATAATAAGCTTCTCTTTTATGATAATCTATATTATTATTTCTTGCATATTCAATTGCCGTATCGCTATCAGTATTAACAATAATATTATCAACGGGGAGTCTCTTAATCATTTCAATTTTATGTTCTAGCAAAGATTTACCGTAAAAAGGCTTAAAGTTTTTGTTAATTACTCTATTAGATCCTTGCCTTACAGGTATAACAGCTGTTAAGTTTTTCATTTTAGATTATTTATAAATTCTTTCACTCCATCTACTAAATTATATTTTGGCTTCCACCCTAATTCAAATAGTAAACTTCTATGGCTTGTAATATGAGTTTGATCACCTTCATAACCATCTATCTCTTTAATTTCAACCTTTTTATTTAGTTGTTTTGAGATTTCATTAATAATTAATTCTGGAGTAATAGTTTGACTATTGGTTAAGTTATAAATGTTATTATCAGTTCTAGAATCTAAAGAAAATAACAATGCATCAATCACATCTTTTACGTGGATTACTTCTCTAGTTCTATTTTTTGCTCCAGTTATTTTTATTTTATCTCCTTCCAATATTTGCTTTAAATAGATACTTAGTATTCCTTGATGTTTATTTTCAAGATCTTGACCAGACCCATAAGTAGAAAATAATCTGAAAATACTATAATTGATTCTTTGATGTTCATATAATAATTTAGTTTGAAGTTCACCAGTGTATTTACTTACCCCATAAAATGAAATAGGGTTTGGAGGAGTTTTTTCAGTTACTAGCACAGCATTCCCATATATAGCCATTGAACTTATAAAAACAAATTTTTTAATTTGATTGTTCTTAGCTAAGGTGATCATGTTTGCAGTTCCAACGGAATTCCATAGTGAATCTATATAAGGGTCTTTTAAGCTCATGTAACCTCCTGATTGGGCTGCTAGATGGAAAATTATATCAATTTGTCCAAAATCATATTTTGGGAAATCTTTATCACTAATATCAAATACATGCGATGTGAATTCCCCTTTAGGATTTTTATCTATTCCAATTACTTTATGATTTAATTCAGTTAATCTTTTTGCCAATTTACTTGCTATAAAACCTGATGTTCCTGTTATTAGAATATTCATATTTATTGTTTATTTCTTTTCAATTCTTTTGGTTTTGTCACAAATTAGTAGATCATGGTCTAACTATTACTTACTGAAAAGTTTAGTTAAGATTTGTTTATAGCAATAAAACAAATTATTCTTACGTGATTTTTTTAAGTTTTTTGTAATCATTCTAAAAAAATAATGTGGTTAATTAAATAGTTAAGTTTAATTTTTTAACTAAACATTCCGCTAACTCCCAATCAAAATCTGAATCAATATCAATCGAGTATTTTGGATTCATCTCATATTTCTTAATTTTTTTAAAATCATTAAGATAACCTTTTAAAAGAGAAGATGTGTTGAATATATATATAGACCCATTAAATTCAAATACTTTAGGGCAGTCTTGCCTTCTGTAAAAATTGCCTTTTTTAGATTTAGCTAAAAAACCATCATTATTTATTTCAAATAAATTGAAATAAGGATTTGACTTGGCTTTTATCACTGAAACTATTGCATCATATTCTAAACTGAATTCTTGATGCATTCTTTGTAAATCCAAATCACTTCTAAATGGAGATGTTGGTTGTAACAAAATAGTTTTGGAAAATTCTAAGCCATTACTGATTTTAAATTTTATTACATGCTTCAACGTTTCGTGAATTGAAGATTCATCAGTTGATAACTCGGGTGGTCTTTTAAAAGGAACATCTATTTTTAATCCTTTTGATATCCTAATTACTTCATTACAATCTGTTGAAATAAAAATATTTTCTTTTTTAAAATTTTTTAAAGCAAACTCTATAGTGTATTGAATTAAGGGGATTCCATTTAATTTTTTAAAATTTTTCCCCTTTACACCTTTTGACCCTGCTCTTGCTGGGATTACTACAAGGCAGTCATCAATTTTACTTGTTAAGTTCATGATTAACCATTATTTTAACTAACTCTTTAAATTTTATTTTTGGTTCCCAATTCAAAATTTGTTTTGCTTTAGAAGAATCACCAATTAACAAATCTACCTCTGTGGGTCTAAAATAATATGGGTCAACTTTTACTAAAATTTTATTCGTTAATTTATTAATTCCTACTTCATTAATTCCTTGCCCTCTCCATTCTATCTTAATTTCTAGTAATTCAAAAGTAAGTTCGATTAAATCTCTAACAGAAAAAGTTTCACCTGTAGCAATTACAAAATCCTCTGGAACTTTATTTTGAAGCATTAGCCACATTGCTTCAACAAATTCAGGTGCATACCCCCAGTCTCTTTTTGAATTAAGATTTCCAACTTTCAAAATAGATTGCTTGCCCTTTAAAATATCAACTGCTGTTTCTATTACTTTTTTTGTGATAAAGCTGTTTCCTCTTCTTGGACTTTCGTGATTGAATAAAATTCCGTTTACTGAAAACATCTTGTAGGCCTCTCTGTAATTTTTTGTAATCCAATAGGAATATAATTTTGCGACTGCATATGGACTCCTAGGATTAAAAGGTGTTTCTTCATTTTGAGGTGTTTCCAATACTTTTCCATATAATTCACTAGTTGATGCTTGATAAAACTTTGTTTTTCCTATTAAATCATTTTGCTTAATTGCCTCTAAAACATTTAAAGTCCCAAATGCATCAGTCTGTGCAGTATATCCAGGGATTTCAAAAGATACTTTAACATGGCTTTGAGCAGCCAAATTATATATTTCATCAGGTTTTACAGTACTAATAATCCTATTTATACTTAGTGCGTCTGTAACATCTCCGTACAGTGGCACAAAATTTTTATTTTTTGTATCCCCTTTATATAAATGATCTATTCTGCTTTTAAATTCCAAACTTGACCTTCTTAATATTCCGTAAACCTTATATCCTTTATTTAATAGGAATTCTGAAAGATAACTTCCATCTTGCCCAGCTACTCCGGTTATTAATGCAGTTTTCATCTATTATTATTTATTATTTCACAAATTTTTTCTAGTTCTGTTTTTTTTAAATCTGGGAAAGAAGGTAAAAGCAATCCCCTTTTATAAATATTTTTTGCAGACTTAATTTTGTCTTCTTCATAAAAAGGCAATAAATCAATAGGGGTAAAGAAAGGTCTTGTTTCAACTCCATTTAAATTTAGAGCATTTTCTACCCTTCTCTTAATCATTATTGATTTAAAAACTATCGGGGTCATCCAATAAGACGGAATTGTATTATTTAATTCGGTCAAAAATTGAATTTCTTTTTCAAGATTATCTTTGTAGTAATTGTATATATCTGATTTCTTTTTCAGAATAGATTCTAATGCTTCCATCTGGGCACAACCAATAGCTGCTTGAATATTAGTCATCCTATAATTATATCCCATTATGTCGTGATAATATGTTTTGATATTTGAATTTCCTTGATTTTTTAACTTTTTTATTAATTCAAAATGTTTTTTGTTTTTACAAATTACCATTCCTCCTTCTCCAGTGGTAATTGTTTTGTTTCCAAAAAATGAAAAAGTAGAGATGTCTCCTAAAGTTCCTGATTTTCTATTTTTATATACTGCTCCAAATGATTCAGCCCCATCTTCAATAATAAAGAGATTGTACTTTTTTGAAATAGTTTTGATTTTTTCAAAATCACATAAAAATCCATAGACATTAGTCACCAAAATTGCCTTTGTTTTTTTTGAGATTTTTTCTTCAATTAAATCTGTGTTAATATTTAAATCCTCTAAATTAATATCACAAAAAACTGGTTTAGCTTTTACCATTAAAATAGCATTTGTTGAAGCTACATAAGTAAAATTAGTTGTGATTACCTCGTCATTCTCCCCAATTCCAAGCGCTAGAAGCGCGAGATGTAATGCAGTTGTTCCGTTTGAAGTTGAAGTACAATATTTAGCTTTTATGTATTCACCTACCATTTTTTCAAACCTATTAATATAATTCCCTTTTGAAGAAATCCAGGATGATTTAACACAATCAATTACATAATTTAATTCATTATTCGATAACGATGGTTTATAAATTGGAGTTTTAAATGGCATCAGAAAGAATTTTTAACTGTTTTTTTATTGATTTAGCTTCCAAATTTCTGACCTCTAAAACATGAAAACTTTCCTTTAATTTTTTCATAAAGGGTAAAAACCAATAATCATTTTTTATAGAATCATTAGTGTCGCTAATTCCATCATTATCGCTATGATGAACTGCTTTTACATAACTTAATAGTTTGTTTACTTCTTCTAAGAGATTCAATCCTAGTGTAGATGAAGACACTTTTAAGTGAGCAGTATCTAAAAGTAGACCAAAATTTGGTTTGTCAATTTCATTAATTATTTCAATGATTTCTTCTGATTCAACACATAGAAATAAGTTTTTAAAATTATTTTGAGTGAAATTATCTTTAGACAAAACATTGTTCTCAATTAACAATTTAACATTTTTAGATTCGGCAAATTTTATAATCTCAAATAATACCTCTTTAAATCTGATAATATATTTATTTCTATCGCAATCCTTTTGGGCTTTAATTAGTTTGCCTAAAGATGAAATTTTAGGATCTATACAAAACCCTGCATGAATAGAATAAAAAGGTAACTGATGATATGCTGTCCTAAGTATATTTTCTTTACAATGTTCAACTGAAAGATTTAATATCTTTGGATTATCACTTGCTAAATTAATGACAAAAGACTTTTCTGGAGGAGGGAAATAATTATGCAATAATTTCTTACCTGAAAATTTATTAAATATTTCAATATTATTATGCTCAAAAATAAGATTAGAACTAAATTCAACGTTTAAATTTGATTCGTTTGAAATATTAGTTATTTCTTCTAGGCTTTTACCGTTGAAAGCTAAAGTGCTTACATAAAATTGTTCATTCATAGAAAATACATATATCAATATTTATGTTTCATTAGATATGATCTATTATTAAATTTTGAATCTATTTTAAAACCACTTTTTTCGAATAGATTTATAGCTACACTATTTTTAATATCAACAGTTAAAAAAACAGGTCCTCCCTTGTTTTTTTTATTGTAGTCAACTAAATATTCTATTATGTATTTCCCATAACCTTTACCCTTTTTGTCATTTCTAAGTATTATACCCAACCAAACTTTTCCATTTTCTTCCTCAAGATGCCCATACCCAATAGGTTTGTTCATTTCGTACAATAAAATAGTTTGAATATGATTGTTAATTACATCAAAAGATCTTTTTTCATAATATCTAAAATAATTAAACGAATCGTCACAATCTTTCATGAAACTTTCCACTTCATTCGCTCTTATTTTAGATTTTATTCTTAGATTTTCTAAAGTCACAATTCAATTTTATTTAATTCAATTAATTCATTCTCTACAATATCAACTTTAGATTTTTTCCCAATGATAAGAGGATAATAATTTATATCTAATCCATTTTTAGGTCTTTTAAATGTTACATTATTTTTGTTGAAATAATCTCCTTTTTTGATTTCAGTTTTTGCTACCAGTGACCTTTTCATGCCATAGACATTTTTTGCTTCTGAGGGACTAATTTCCTTTATTTTAGACCCAAGGCTTTTCTCAATTGCTCTAATCCCCGCAACTAAGTCTTTAAAATCTAAAGGATCTGCTGAGCATAAATGATCTGGACCATCTGATTTTTTATCTAAAGTAAAATGTTTTTCAATTATTGTTGCGCCCAAAGCAACAGCACCAAAACAGGCGTAATTTCCTAATACATGATCAGAATACCCAACTTCCACATTACAGGCATCTCTAATTGTTTTAATACAATTTAAGTTAGCTTCTTCAATTCCAGATGGGTAATTTGTTGTGCATTGAAGAACAGACACTTGACTATTTGATTGTTGTTTTATTAATTGTACGGCTTCGTAAATTTCATGAAGTCCCGACATACCAGTTGATAAAATTATTTTTTTATTTTTTTTTGCTACATATTCAATAAAAGGCAACTCTGTTAATTGTCCTGAAGCAATTTTGAAATACTCGACTCCTAATTCATTTAAAAAATCTACATCTTCAAAATTATAAGGGGTTGAGATAAAATCAATTTTTTGTTTTTTACAATAATTGAATAATAAAGAAAAATCTGAGTAAGATAATTCTAACCTTTTTAGCATATTAAATTGAGAGTCTTCAGGGTTGGTAGTTTTTAACTGATATTCTGCTTTAGGTGCATTTGGTGTTATCAAATTTTCAGTCTTAAAAGTTTGAAATTTTATACAGTCTACACCAATTTCTTTAGCCTTTGAAATTAATTTTTTAGCTATCTCTAAGTCTCCATTATGATTTACTCCAGCTTCCGCAATGATATAGGTTTTGTTTTTTTTATCCACTATTTAATATTATTTAATTAGTCTTATTATAGAATTTTTTATCTCATAAACCTTGTCGCATTCTTTTAATGTGCTTTGCCTATGGGAAATTATGAATTTAGTTCTTCCTTTTAAGGAATAAATTGAATTCATGATTAGATCTTCAGTTTTAAAATCCAAAGAAGAAGTAGCCTCATCAAAAATTAATAAAGGAGGGTCATAATATAATGCCCTTGCAATTCCAATTCTTTGCTTTTGTCCACCTGATATTTGTGCGCCACGTTCTCCAATTTTTGTTTTCAAACCCATTGGAAGATTTTGAGTAAACTCATCTAGCTGAGCTAGCTTAATAGCTTTATAAAGTGAATCATTATTGACAACATTTTTGTCCCTGCCAAAAAGTATATTATTCTCAATTGTATCATCAATAATAAATACCTCTTGTGGAACATACCCTATAATTTTATTCCATGAAAATATATCATCAGCTATATTTTTTTTATCAGATAATATTATACCCTTTAGTGGTTTATATAATCCACAAATTAAATTTATAAAAGTACTTTTCCCTTGACCTGATCCTCCAATAATACCAATAGTTTCACCTGAAATTATTTCAAGATTTATATTGTCTAGAATAAAGTTTGAATCATTATTATATTTGAAAGTAAGTCCAGAAATCACTAATTTATTTTTGAGAGAAAAATTAATTTTAGTTTTTGGTTTGTGATTGTTACTCAAGTTTAGGAACTCATTATAAATTATATTAACAGAAGAATTATGATACTTTAGATTTTGAAAGGCTGTGATTATTTTATTTATTGATGGTATTAATCTAAAAACTGCAGCTACAAATACACCAATTGTAGCAATTAAAGTAGGAACATCTTTTCCTTGGAGTAACATAATACCTATAAAAAGAGTTAATCCTAAAACTGAAATAAGTTCTAGATAAAATCTTGGAAGTTGATTTAAAGTATTAGAATTTGATGTAACATCTGATCTTATTGAATTGTTTTTAGAATAAATTGAATAAAAATAATAATCAACATTAAAAAGTTTAACTTCTTTAATTCCACCAAATGTTTCAAACAAAATTTTAGAAATTTTAGTTTCTGCTTCAGCTCTAATTGTTCCCCAATTAGTTAATTTTTTTTTGCTGTAAGTGAAAAACAAAAATGCAAGTCCTCCTAAAAATCCCCCAACAGTAACTGCCCCAATTGGCTCAACTAGAATTAAAGTAAACAAAACTGATAAAAATAGACCTATCTCTACTATGACTGAAATAATAGCAGTATGATATACTCCAAACATTTTAACTTCAGATTGAAGGTTTTTGATTAATTCAGAGGAATTATTATTTGCGTGATAACCAAAAGGTTGATTAATGTACATCAAAAATAATCTACTTGAAATATTAGCATTTACATTAGCTAAAAATCTATTCTGTCTATATGTTAAATAGGATAGAAATAATGATTTGAAAATGTAAAGAAAAACTACGGTAACGAGAATGAATAATATAAGGCCTTTATAATCAAGGTTACTTAAATAATCAGAATTATTTATTATTGAAATTTTATTTAAACTATCAGGGCTAGAAATAACTGATAGCAAAGGAATTAGAGAACCTAATCCTATAATTTCTAAGAACATTCCAACAAATAAAAGTATTACGAGAAAAATCATTTTTCCTCTATACTTTTTACCTATGACAAAGTCTATTTTTTTAAGATTTGATTTCATTATTTTTAAATGAAGGATTGTTCTTGTCCTTTTCTGATACTTTAATTTTTGAATATTTTAAAGTCCAATTAATATTTAAGTCAATGTCATTAAAAGCAATTCCCCTTTCAGAAATTTTATTGTAGTAATTATCAACTTTATATGAAAAAATTGCCTTTTTACTAAGTACTAAAAAACCATGGGCAAAACCCTTTGGTATAAATAGTTGTTTTTTATTTTCATCACTAAGTACTATTGATAGATGCTTGCCATATGTTTTTGAATCTTTTCTCAAATCAACAGCTACATCAAGTACTTTACCTTTAATTACTCTTACTAGTTTAGCTTGAGCATAAGGCTCAACTTGATAATGAAGGCCCCTTAAAACTCCAAAATTAGATTTAGATTCGTTTTCTTGACAAAAATTTACATTATAACCCAGAAAATTATTTAATTCTTTATCCTTATATGATTCGAAAAAATATCCCCTTTCATCCTTAAATAATTTTGGTTGAATTATTAATAAATCCGAAATTTCAGCTTTTTCAAAAATCATTTCTCTTTTATAAGTCTCATTAGATATTTTCCGTATTCATTATTTAAAACTAAAGTTGCTTGATCTAATAATTGTTTTTTTGTTATATAACCCATATTGTATGCTATTTCCTCTAAGCACGCAATTTTTAACCCTTGACGGTGCTCAACTGAATGAATATAGTTAGAAGCCTCCAACAAACTCTCATGAGTTCCAGTATCTAACCATGCAAACCCCCTTCCTAATTTTTCAACTAATAAAGTTTTATTGATTAAATACTCTTGATTTATTGAAGTAATTTCTAACTCTCCACGCTTACTAGGTTTAACTTTTTTGGCAATATTAACTACATTGTTTGGATAAAAATATAACCCAACAACAGCATAATTGCTTTTAGGGTTTTTTGGTTTTTCAATAATACTTAAAGCGTTGCCACTTTTATCAAATTCAACAACTCCATATCTATTGGGTTCATTTACATAATAACCAAACACTGTTGCTTTTTTCTTTTTAACTACATTAATTATGGAATTTTGAAGAATCTTTGAGAATCCATATCCATAAAAAATGTTATCCCCAAGAATTAAACATACATCATCATCACCTATAAACTCTTCTCCTATAATAAAAGCTTGTGCGAGACCATCAGGTTTTGGTTGTTCTTTATAATGAAATTTTATTCCTAAGTCACTTCCATTTCCTAATAATCTTTCATATTGAGGTAAGTCTAAAGGTGTTGAGATTATTAATATTTCTTTAATTCCAGCTAACATTAAAACTGAAATTGGATAATATATCATTGGTTTATCACCTATTGGTAACAATTGTTTTGATATACCCTTTGTAATAGGGTATAATCTTGTTCCAGATCCGCCGGCTAAAACAATACCTTTCATTTTTTCATATTGAATATAATGGTGACTTTAAAATATTTCTTCCATCAAAAACAGTTGTTTTTTCAAAATCTAAGTCTTTAAATTCTTCCCATTCAGTTAAAATTGCGATTGTATCAGCATTACCAAATCGGATATTTGAAGAAATGCTAATCCTGTTCGATTTAACAGATTTTTCTTTCCAATAAAATTTAATGTCTTTAATAATTTGATCTTGTAAGACTTTTGGATCATAAATTTCGAGATTTGCTCCAGTCTTATATAATTTTTCAGCAACGTAAATTGCGGCTGATTCTCTTGAATCGTTGGTGTTCGCCTTAAAAGCCCACCCTAAAATAGCAATAGTTTTACCGGTTAAATCTCCACCAAAA